>Ga0163152_10006830_pt1 | contig 12706 bp, 11 predicted proteins | sample OliLakLV19MP8IB2_FD_148635 | JGI IMG/M metagenome (GOLD analysis project Ga0163152, IMG submission 148635) | Freshwater microbial mat bacterial communities from Lake Vanda, McMurdo Dry Valleys, Antarctica - Oligotrophic Lake LV.19.MP8.IB-2 | ecosystem: Environmental > Aquatic > Freshwater >... | reverse complement strand
GCCCCGCACTGGGCCCGCCTCGTGAATGGTTTCGAGCTTGGCGCCACTGTGAAATGGAAGTGCGTGCGCCTCGACGAAAAACGAAACGCGCTGGAATGGCAGGAGGGCAACGACGTCTCGACCCGCGTGGAGCCCGGCTTTTTCCCTCTGTCCGTCGGCGCGGCCTTCCTGCGTTGATGGCTTTCACAATTGACCGTCTGCAGTTGCGCCGACTGTTAACTGCCACAGGGAAGAGCAAAAATTAAACCATTTCTTCGATCGGGAAAGCTCGAAATATCAGGTGTTTTTTTGATCCGGCGACGAGGACAACGGACATTCAACGATTCGAAAAAACACTTTTTTTACACAAGTACGAAGCCGAAAATTTGATGAGTGGGATTCACTGGTGGATAACGGCAGTGCATTCCTCGTCGTCCATTTCTTGGGTTTTCGGCCCGCCCAATAGGACCGAGTTCGTTTTCATTTCGCCTGCAGGACATGAAGTTTCAATGAAAAAAAGAGCCGTCAAGAGCGAGGACAAGGAGACAAAGCGGCTCCAGATCGTGAGTTCGGCGAAGGCACTCTTCGCCGAACGCGATTTTTTCCGCGTGAAGATGGAAGATGTGGCGCAGATGGCAGGTGTCGCCAAAGGCACTCTCTACATTTATTTCTCCACGAAGGAGGAACTTTTCCTCGCCGTGACGGAATCAGAACTCTCACTCTGGTTCGAGACCCTCGATGTGGTCCTTTCGGAGTTCCCAAGGTCCGACACGGCGCCCTCCCCCTACCAGACATCACAGCTGGCCAACGCGCTCGGCGAAGCCATTGCGTCGACCTTGCGCTCGCACCCCACCATTCCGCGCGACCTTTCGCTCGTGTTCAACGTGTTGGAACACAACGTCGCGCCCGATCGCCTTATGGCATTCAAGGAAGTGCTCGTGCAGCGCATCGACACCCTCTGCACGCGGGTGAAAGGCATCATTCCCCATACGCAGGATGACTGCTGGCACCTCCAGCTTGCCATCCATGCTCTCATCCTCGGCAGCTGGCAGCTTGCGAACCCGCCCTTCGACGTGCGCGAATCGCAGCTGGAAAATCCATGCGCAAGCCGGTTGACTCCCACGTTCGGCAACTTCTTTGCGTGGAGCCTTCAACACCTCCTGGGTGGATTCCTCCGCACGCCGCTCACTTCGGTTCCACTCCTCCAAGCACCGAGCCTTTGACACCTTGCGCAAGCACAACGAAACAAAAATCATGGATTTTCCCAAAACCCGAGCGCGTGCTTGCGGTCATATTTCGCTCTAGTCATTCGCAATTGGCTGCCCGGAAAATTTTCATCCACTGTGGCTGAGCCAATGAGATATCCTTGTGCCGCAATGAGTTTTAAAATGACTCGGCGTCCGTAAAAAATACCCTGCAGATATTTCTCCAATGGAATTGACAATAAAAAATGTCAAATGTAAACCAAAATTTACCTATCGGTCGCTAGGTCTTTCTGATCATTTCTGTGCAGATAGCTCTTATAAATAGAAGTCTTTTTCTGTTAATTTTAAGGAGTCCTGTCATGAGGCTGAACAGGTTCATCTTCGCGTCCGCATGCCTTTTTTCTGCCAACGCTCTCGCTGATTCGTGTATCAACGTGGCAAGCAACCAGGTCATCAACTTCGGTCAGTATGGAAATTTCATCAACGACACCACCGGTGACGTGAATGCGCAGATCGGTGGCAACGTCATGTGCGCGCAGATCCAGGGCATCACCCAGGTCAACGGCGCCATACAACAAGCGTTCCAACAAGGAATCCCGTTCAGCGTGGGACTGTTCTCAGCCGCGGGCCAGAGCAACGGCAACGGCCTTGGCGGCCAAGCGAACCTTGCAAACATCACCACCGCCTGCGGCACCGGCGGCAGCAACGTTTTCGGCTTCATGAGCGGCTACAACGGGTTCGTCAATCAGTTCAATGCGCAGGCGACCTGCGGCGGCGACTTCGACACGCTCGTCAACCTTCCTGTCTTCCTCAACTTCTGACTCACACGGGCGCCGTTCCGTCTGCTCGTGCTTCCGTGCGCGCGCGGAGCGGCGCTCCTTGCCATTTCTTGCCGATTCCGGCCCCACTTCGCAACGCAACAGAGGTGCCCAATGAGCAGAAACGCTTTGAAGCTTGCCGCCACCGCTCTCATGCTCCTACCACTCCTCGCAAAAGCCGAGTGCAAGGATCTGGTGATGCGCATGGCAAGCCCCGACGGAAAACGCGAGATCACCACGTTTTTCAACTGTCACGGCGGCTCCTATCAGATCCCTGAAGCCACCACGACGCATTTTTATGAGTGGAAGAGCAACAAGCTGTGCGAGACCACGCGCGTGTGCGGCAACGTCAGCGCGTGGCGCGGCACCTTCGGTGTGGGCGCGATGTGGACCTTTGGCTCGAGCGTCACCGATTTCGCGCAGAAGGTGAATTACCTCAACCAGTCGAACGGAACGGGCCAGCCCAACTACGTCAACTACATCCAGGCAAACAACGGCAACGTGTGCCTCAACCTTGCCAGCAACCAGGTGTTGACCTACCAGCAGTCGGGCGCAACCTCCAACGCACTCAACTGTTACCCCAAAGCCATGATGGGCCAGGCCAACTGGGCCAGTGCCCTCAACGCACTCTCGGGTGTGGGCTATCAGCCGGTGGGCGGTGGCAACATCAACGACCAGTCCATCAACTTCGTGTGCGCACAGGGTGACCAGAACACCCTGCTCTCTAGCGCCAACGGCGTTGTGAATCAGGCAAACGTACAGGACTGCAACTCCGCCAACATCACAGTCAACAACAACGGCGACAGGGGCTACGCGCCGGTGAGCAACACTTCGAGCGGCTATCAGAACACACGCGGATCGCGCGACACCAATTACAACCAACTGCAGCTGCACGTGAACTTTCAGCTCGCCTGGGAAAACATCGAGCGTTACTGCAAGGCTCCCGATCCGGAGTTCTGCTACTGACAAAAAGCCTGAGTACAGTGCCGAGGTTCAACAAAATGCAGACCAGCGCTTTTCCAATGACTTTTCCAATGACACTAGTGGCGCTCACCGCTGCTTGGGCTGCTCCCGGGAGCTCTCGCGTGGCCTACGCGCAAGCGGCAGAGCCGCTGGAATGCCGGCTCGTCGTCACGCATGCGGTGCCGAGCACCGTGTGTCGACCGTTCGATTCCAATCCAATGCCGGTGCGCGCTTTGTTACGTAAAATGCCGGCCTGGAGCGGCAACTCCGATCTGCTGCTCATAGACATGTGCAGCTACTCGCCTGAAAGCTTCGCGCTCGTGGAGGAGCAGCTCACCGTGTCGACCGACGGCAGGCTTCCTCCGGAAGATCCTCGCCTCAAGCCCATCTCCTGCGTGCGGCGTTACTGCACACAGAAGGTGAACTCTTTCAGCATCGCCATCAACGCCTTTCCTATTCCCATCGGCTGGGTCGCGGTGAAGGTCTGGATCGGTTTCGGCTACCAGAATTTCGAAGTCGGATGCGAGACACTCGAAGACAAAATTCCACCGGGCGGAGGCGTCACATGAAAAATAATGTCGGTGCTTTTCTTGTGCCGGGAGTGTTGCTTGTGGGTGCGGCGAACAGTCCTGTCGCCGCGGCGCAGGACCCCGGAACTGGCACACCTTCCAGTCCCACGCCGGTTCCCACCGCACCCACCGACCCCGTTGATCCGGGCTCAGGCCCGCTGCGCAGCGCGGCTGTGAGATGCAACGACTTCACCATTCGTTTTATCGACTCAGGGATCTCACAGCCCTACCCGTCGTATACGGTTGGCGGCGGTCCAGCGCTCGATCCAAGAACGGGCCAGCCGGGCCGTGAGATGACGGCTCAGTTCGTGTGCCATGGAGATGGCGGATTTTCGCTGCCCACCATCACCACGATGCATCTGTTCGAAGTGAGCGGTGGAAAAATGTGCATGCGCGAACGCAGCTGCGGCAACCTGCGCCACGTCATGGGCTACTTCGGCATCTCGTTGGGCTGGAGCCGTCTCACGGCCCTGAGCGACTACGTGGTTTCAGAGGATTTCGTGCGTCAGTCCACTCATTACAACGGGCTCTCACTGTCGCTGCAGGCGTCGGTCTCGTTCGAGAAATTCGAGCGCTCCTGCAGCGCACCGTCGGCTCCCGTGTGCATCGACGTCCCAAGGTAACACCACACAACACACAGCCTCCGCACCCTCCGAGGTCCACTATGCCCATTGCCCTCATCCGTTCCCTCATCGCGCTGGCGAGCGTGAGTGTCACCACGGGCGCGTTTGCCTCGCCCGCCACTTTGCAACGCGCGCTCAATGCGCTCACAGCCATCAGCACCGTGGCGCCCGATGCGCGCGGCACGGTCTGCCAGGAGCTCAAAGGCGTGATCGCCGAACTCGATGCGGATCTCATGGCCAACGCACAATACGCGCCCGTGCGTGCGCGCACTTTTCAAGCCTACGGCATCTTCTGCGCGGGCAGAGAAGACAACGAGGGCGACGCACTCATCCAGGTGAATCCGCTCGTCTGGCAGGGTCAACCGGTGTGCGCGAAGAACGCACGTCACACGTACCGCTGCGGATACGACCATTCCCGTGGCCGCGGCATGCTTATCTACGAGCGTCCCACGGCGCCGGTTCTTGAGTCCTTCCTCGTGTGCGCGCAGAGCGCCGGGCAGAGTTCGGGTCTTTTTGCGTCAGGGTATTCCATCACCAGCAACTGCGTTGTGTCGACGCTCGACTGGTTCGCCTACACGAACCTCCATCCCGGGGTCGACGTGCGCTCCGACGTGCGGGGTGTGTTGAAGTGGGAGCAAGGGCGCACGATCACGCATCCCATCCAGTTGCCAAAGTTCCTCGCCGACCAATGCGCAACTGCGTTCTCAGAAGCCGTGTACTGCTCACCCACGCTCATGGTGCTTCCCACAATCGATGCAAACGTGGTGGACGTGTGCGGGCTGCAGTCCTCGCGCGCTGCATTCGGGCTCAACTTCATCCAGATCTCATCGGCCTCGAGCCGCTGGAGATGCGATCGCTTCGACCTGCGCCGCCAGACACCCGACAACAGCCCGATCTCCATCCGAGAGGGGGCCTGCGTGCCCGACCGTGAGGGTCAAATTCACCCGACCTGTGATCTGCCCTTCCTGCCGCGTCAGCAGTACCCGATCCGCGTGCGGAATGACTGACACGGCGCGAAAAAGTCTGCTACACCGGTCTCCATGACTGACTTTCTGGTTTCCCGTTACGCTGCACTTGTCGATAGTCCGCAGGCCTTTTCGGAGAGCCTCAACACACCTCTGCCCGGCGCGTTCTGGATCCATCCAGGCAAAGCGTCGCCGGAGGCAGTGCTGCGAAACCTTGCTTTCCACGGCATCCACGCCAAGCCCATCACGTTTGCGCCCCATGCGTACCGCGTTCCGCCAGGAACACCGCTTGGCCTGACGCTCGCGCACCTGGCGGGCGCAATTTATGTGCAAGAGGAGATCGCCATGACAGCGGTCGCGGCCTTGCCTCTCAGCGCTGGCCACTCCGTTCTGGATATGTGTGCTGCTCCCGGTGGAAAATCCGCCCAGGCCGCGCTCCGCGTGGGCAACACTGGCACCGTGTACGCAAACGAATTCAACGTCGGCCGACTTGCGGCGCTCGGATCAAACTGCGCGCGTCTTGGCCTCACCAACATCGTCGGGCTGCATGGCGATGGACGCGGCGTGGCGATGCCGTACGGAAGTCTCGACGCCACCGTATGCGATGTCCCGTGCAGTGGCGAAGGAACGGCGCGCAAAGGCCGCAGGCGCAACGGCTGGCAGCCACCCAGCGAAGCCTTCCGTTCCTCATTGCCTCTGCTGCAAAGTCATCTCCTGAGGCGCGCTCTCCACCAGACCAAATGCGGCGGGCATCTGGTGTACAGCACCTGCACCTTCGACCCGGTCGAGAACGAAGCCGTTCTGAATGCCACTCTGGACAGCCTCGGCGAGATCGTGCCGTTCGATAGCCTGGGCTTGGCGTCCACACCCGGGCTCACCGCATGGAATGGCGAGTCGCTGCGCTCCGACCTGCGCCACGCCGTGCGCTACTGGCCGCATCAGAACGACACGGGCGGATTTTTCGTGGCACTCATCAAGCGTTCCGATGAGCTCACGCGTCGCCGTGACAAGGATCATGAAGCCCCAGCGGCTCTGCGCTGGAGTGGCGGCTCGGTCCAGCGCGAGGCGCTCCGGCCAGTGCTTGAACGTTTCGCTGTCAGCGAAGATTTTTTTGATGAGTTTTCTTTCTGGGAAAAAGACAATGGCAAGATCTGGATGAGCGATCGCAACGTTGAACCGGCGGTTGGAATGGACCCGTCATTCGTAGGATTCCTTGCGTTTCGCCACGCCGACAAACGCATCTGGCCCACCACCTCGTTCCTGCAGTTTCTCTCGACACGCGTGACGCGCAACTTCGTGGAATTGACGTTCGAGCAGGGAATGCTGTGGGCGCGAGGGCGCGAAGCCTGTCTTGCTTCCGCCGCCCGTGAAAATGCGCACAGTGGACTCGTTCAGGTGCGTTGCGAAGGACTGGTCCTCGGGCACGCCATGCTCGAAGGAGAGGTACTCCTTTCGCAGGTGCCGAAGGCACTGCGATTCGCATAGATTTTGTCTGATTTTTCGTCTCGGCTTTTGGAGGTGAAGAAAAGGATCACTTGTATGCGAATTTTTCGCAGGCCTTTTCGGAGTCACACACCTTCTCGGCCTTCTTCGCGCTGAAGTAGTCCCACAGTGATGTGATCTCTTTGTCCTTCAACCACATCATGGCACACCCCGGACGCACCTTCGGGTAGGCACCCTGACCGCGGACATACTTGGTGAGGCCATCGACTGTCATGCGCTCGGTGACGCTTTGCGGCACATTGAGTTCCTTCCCGCTGCGTCCACCCGCGTAATTCACCGAATGGCACCACGCGCACCGCCTGCCAAAGAACGAGAATCCATCGTCATGCCCCGCGCCCTGAGGCGCCGCATCGGGCAACGCTTTTCGCATCGGGATGATCTTGAAGTACGCCACCATATACGGCGTGGGAAAATCGAAACTGTAGTCGGGCACCTGCCAGATGAGATAGTAGGGCGCCGGCGTCTTCGCCTGCGTCTGTGCAGGAATGATCTCCCAGTCATTGCCATCGGGGCGGGCGGATTCCTTGAAGGCAAGAAAACCCTTTCCATTGAAGAGGTATTCAAACGGCAAAATAATCTTGAAGCGATCAAGCGCTGCGAACACAAGCGCGTAGGGCTCTGATTTGGCGGCCGCTTCGATTTTGGCGAAGTCCTTCATTGAGCGCGCGAGCTGCAGCAACGGGTAGGTCTGGTAGGTTTTTTTCGTGCCGTACACCGGATCTTTTTCGAGCGTCACCGACTGCGATGCCAGTTTCGTTTCGTGGAGTCCCTCTTCAAGTTCGAGGATCGTCTCGGGAAACGCCTCAGTGCCTTGAAGCTTGCGGGATCCGGTGTCGCGCACGGGCTTTCCGTTTGCATCCACAGGTATCGACGACGCGCCCGTAATGGGGGCATTGGAGCAGCCGAAAAAAAACAAGGCAACGGCGAATCCGGCGGCAGGAACGAAGCCGCCAAACCGCGCCAGCACGCCGGGCACTCGATTGCCACGAAAGTAGAAAGATTTTTCGGACAGCTGCGTGTTTCCTTTCGACCTTTTCCTTGAAGAATGACAAACCGCTTCACGTTTCCCATCGGCATTCCGATACATTTCTTGAGGAACGCCGTTCCTGCGCCGGCAAATCCGGCCACTGCGGAGACACCATGGCCCCCCGCCAGTTTGACACGCTGACTCCGCTCCGACCCGCACGTGCGGGCCTGCCATTCGCGCTTGCCGCAATGGTCGGAATCGCGTGCGCGCCTGCCGCGAAAAACGGGAACTGCGGGATCACTCAGAGTCTGGCGCACGCGCTACCCGAAAAGGTCGACCCAGCTCCACGCATGATTGGCGGCTTCCTCAACATCGAATTCGCGCAAGGAGAGCCCAAGCGCTGTGCCGCACACGTGGAAATACTTCGCCTCGGCGGCGAGCCACGTGCGATCGTGTGGACCGCGCGGCACTGCAGTTCGGAACGGTTCAAGGACGCCAAGAAGTTCACGCTCGATCTCGCGCTTGGCGGCACTTACGAACGTGGCATCGAGGTGCTCGATGATTTTCTGGAAAGACGCAAGGGCGCTCTTGCCGAGGCCGAATCGAAAGGTCTGCACGAGACGGCACGCAAGGCCATTGCCGAATCGTTCGATGTTTATCTGGGAGTGCAGGCGAAGCGCGAGGATGCGGGCTGTTCCAACGAGGACTTCGCCACCGAGTCGCGCGAGAAAGGACTGCACTCCGTGTGCGCCAACTGGTGGGATTTGGGTGTCTATGAAGTGCGTTTCGCCCAAGGTCTTTCAAGCGGCCCACTCTACACAAAACTCAGTGCGGCCAAGACCGCGTTTGAAAGCGCGCGGCGCGCAGCATCAACAAAACTTGGACTCGCGAAGTCCGACCTTTCAAACCCGGAAGGATGGCGCGCAGACCTCATCGAGGCGTGGAGGCTGCAACGGCAGAAGACCTCCGCAGGAGTGTTGCGCTGGATCGAAGAAACATGCGACGCGCGCAAAGGCGATGCGCAAGCTCCTCAGGCCGCGTGTGCAGGACGCGACGACCTTGTCGACATCGCTGAGCGTTACCTTGTGGAGGGCGACGAGAGCATCGTGCGCAAGGCGTCGAACCTCGGATACGGGGACGGCGCAAAGCTTCTGACGCCTCCCGGGAGCCCGCCGCTTGAGGATGCTCTCAAGCAGCTTGAAGGAGAGCGGGTCATCCGCATCCAGGATCGCTGGCGTAAATTCGGACGCAAGCACCTCTTCACTTCTAAAAACATCTTCCTCAATACAAACATCACGCAGAGCGACACCGCGTCCCTCAAGGCAAGCTACATCTCCATGCCGCTCTCATCGCTCGCGGGTTCAGGACTCATCCTGAAATTCGTGACGCACGGTTTTGAATACGCAGTGGCAAAAGACAAGGTCGCCATTCAGTTCCTGCCGGGCGACAGCGGCACTGTGTTCGCCATAGAAGGCATATGGCCGGTGCTTGCACTCTCCGGAGTCGACGGAGAGCAATCGTCGGGAGGCGCGTCAGTGAGTGCCCTGCCCACGCGGCGCAAGAGCGCCGGTGGTGCGGGAGGTGCTGGTGCGGGTGAGAGCGCCACCGACAATCGCAAAACCGGCAAGGAAACAGCTTCAGTCGACCCGGGCTGTTGAAAGTCCGAGCGCACGCCCTGTCACTCGCAGTTTGTGACCGTGGTGCCCTGAATGAAGTACTTCAGGCCCACGGGCACTTCTATGCGCACGATGTAGTCATTGAAGTCCGCGTCAGAGCTGTCTTCGTAGCCTATCTCGAGAAGCGTTTCGGAGATCTTCTGGATCTGCATGCGCCCCACGCCCACCTTCTGTTTCGTGTCGAGCAGGATGTTGTTGTTGGTCTTGAACTGCAACGAGATCATGTTGCAGGTGGAAGGCGAGGCGAGCACCGCGACGTTTTTCTGCAAGGTGCCGTCCTTGTTGCAGCCCATGCTCACGTTCGCGCCATTGTTCACCGCCACAGCCAAACAGTTGGTGTACGACGCATCGCCACGCAGCTGAGAAAAACGCACGTTCGTTTGCACTGAGTCTGCTGGAGGAGCCATGACGTCTTCGGGTACGCCCGTGCGACCACCTCCGGTGCCTCCTGTGCTTCCACCGCTGGTGCCTCCTGTGCTTCCACCGCTGGTGACTCCTGTGCTTCCGCCACTGGTGACTCCTGTGCTTCCGCCACTGGTGACTCCTGTGCTTCCGCCACTGGTGCTCGCACCGGCATCGGCCACCACCCCAGTCTCGACACTGGCTCCAACAGGCGCGACGGCCTCGCCTCCAGCTACGACGGCTTCGCCTCCAGCAGCGCTCGGAGAATCGTCGGCCGGATGGGACACTTCAACGACTTTGGTTCCTTCGTTTGCATCCCTCTCGACACCCAACGCGTCCTGGCTTTTGCCGACGATGTCGGGAGCCGCCACCACTTTTACGGGCGACGCACCGCTTGCCGTTTTGTTTTGAGTGAAGGCGGGATCGGTTCCACAGGCTGCCAGAACGCACACAAAAAGACTCCACGCACCACGTGGAACAGGACGCAATGATGCACTCACTTGGACTTCCTCCTATAATAGGGTCCAAGTTCCACATCGTCCGCCCTTACGGAAAAATAAATACCTCAGGCAACACCGCGCCAAATCTAGGCTTTGCGCGGGTCGTTATTTTGCTGCCGACGGGGAAAGTTGAATGTGAACGTCACGCAGCGCGCGTTCGGCCACCACGTTGGGAGCGTTCATGAGTGGGTCCTGCGCCTTTTGATTCAATGGGAATGCGATGATCTCGCGGATATTGGGTTCGTCCAGCAGCATCATGATAAGTCGATCGATACCTGCGGCCATCCCGCCGTGTGGTGGTGCGCCGAACGAAAATGCATTCCACAGCGCAGGAAATTTGCCTACGATCTCGCTCTCCGGATAACCCGCTATCTCGAACGCGCGCAGCATGATGTCGCGTCTGTGGTTGCGGATGGCGCCTGACACCAACTCAATCCCGTTGCACACGACGTCGTACTGAAACGCAAGGAGATCGAGTGGCTCCTTGGTCTCCAGTGCCTCGAGGCCGCCCTGCGGCATAGAAAACGGGTTGTGGCAGAAGTCCACTTTGCCCTCGTCTTCGCTCCACTCGTAAAATGGAAAGTCGACGATCCAGCAGAACGCCCACTCATCCTTCGCACGCAGTCCCAGACGTTCGGCAACCTGCAGACGCACCTTGCCACCCTGATTCTTCACCTTGAGCTGCTGTGCTATGCCCAACCCCGGTTGCCCGAGCAGGAAGAAAAGTGCGTCTCCGGCGCTCATGTCGAGGTGCGCTATAAGTGCAGCCTTTTCCGCGTCCGACAGCGCCTTCGCCACGCTGCCCTTCCACTCCGTACCGCTCCAGGCAAGCCACGGCAGACCCCCAAGGCCTGTTTCTTTCGCGTACGCTTCCGTTTCATCAAAGAACTTGCGCGACTGCGATGCGGCACCCGGAACCTTCATGGCACGCAGGAACCCGCCGCCTGACACGAGAGACTTGAACAGCGCAAACGTGGTTTCCGTGAACACGGACTCCACGCCATGCCACGACAGATCGAAGCGCAGGTCGGGCTTGTCGGATCCGTACCTGTCGAGCGCCTCGCGGTACGGGATGCGTGGGAACGGTGACTTTTGCACGGGCCGCTTGGAAAACTTTGTGAACGTATCGAGGATGAGCTTCTCGCCCACCGCGAACACCTCGTCCTGCGTGACGAACGCCATTTCCAGGTCGAGCTGGTAAAACTCGCCTGCGGATCTGTCCGCACGCGCGTCCTCATCGCGAAAACACGGTGCCACTTGAAAGTAACGGTCAAAGCCTGAGCACATGAGCAGCTGCTTGAACTGCTGCGGCGCTTGCGGAAGAGCATAGAAGCGGTGCGGGTGCAGACGACTGGGAACGAGAAAATCTCGTGCACCTTCCGGTGAGCTGCTTGTGAGGATGGGCGTCTGGAATTCGAGAAAGCCAAGGCCAATCATCGAGGCGCGCATCGACTGGATGACTTCCGATCGAAAACGCATGTTGCGCTGCATTTTTTCGGTGCGCAGATCGAGGAAGCGGTAACGCAACCGAAAATCCTCGCCCTCGCCCTGGGTGCCGTGCGCAATCTGAAACGGCAGAATTTCCGCGGGCGATTCCACACGAAGGTCGCTCGCCACGACCTCAATCTCGCCGCTTTTTATCTTCGCGTTCACCGCACCTTGACGGCGGATGACTTCGCCCTTCACTTCCACGACGGACTCATTGCGCAGCGTGGCTGCCACGTCGAAGAACGGCGACCCGGGATTCACCACCACCTGCGTGAGGCCGTGGTGATCGCGCAAATCGATAAAAACCAATCCGCCGAGGTTGCGGCACGCATTGACCCACCCCATGAGTGTGACAGCCGTACCAACGTTACCGGCCGTGAGCTCTCCGCAGGTGTGTGTCCGCAGGCGTGCCATTTTCCGCTCCTCGCAAGGTCGTATTTGTATAACAGGGAGTTCTTCCTATGCCTTGAAAACGGGTCGCGAACAACCGTATGCTCCGTGTGGACTTTTCTGAATCGCATCAAGACAGTGCACATGCCTGTGCTGACCGCCCTCCGATCGCCACCTGAGGATCCGATCCATGATCCCGAGCTCTCCCACGCTTCTGAAAAACGCGGCAGACACTGCTTTCCAACCCACACGCGATTCGTTCGATGCCTCCTGGCAGCCCGCCTTCTCGGTGCTCCTCGGCCTGGCGCGAGCGGCCGGTGCTGATTTTTGCGAGTTCTTCCTCGAGCGCCGCAACCACGTCAGTCTCCTTGTAGAGAATGCTCGGGTCACGAGCGTATCGCCTTCGCTCTCCATGGGAGCGGGTGTGCGCGTGTTCCGAGGCACAACCGACTGCTATGTCAGCACCCATGAAGTGTCATTCGCGGGCCTGCAGTGGGCTCTCGACAAAGCGCTGTCCATCCTGGGCCTGCGCACTCCTGACGCCAGCCGACTGCTGCCCGACGTAAACCTCGAGCCGCTGCGAGACTATGGTGAATTGCGTGGCAAGAACGCATGGCTCGCGCGCTGTCCGAGCATCTCGCAGAGTGCTGATGCTCTC
>Ga0163152_10006829_pt1 | contig 12706 bp, 7 predicted proteins | sample OliLakLV19MP8IB2_FD_148635 | JGI IMG/M metagenome (GOLD analysis project Ga0163152, IMG submission 148635) | Freshwater microbial mat bacterial communities from Lake Vanda, McMurdo Dry Valleys, Antarctica - Oligotrophic Lake LV.19.MP8.IB-2 | ecosystem: Environmental > Aquatic > Freshwater > Lake... | reverse complement strand
TAAAAGATACAGCGCTTTCAAATTTTTTCAAGCGAATTGCATTTCGCAAAGGGAGGACATCAGCTATATCTGCCACAGCACGAAAACTTGCCGTCATCATCTGGAACATGATCACAAAGAAACTACCTTACAAAACAGACACACAATACGAATTCCTGGATCAAAAAAGAAAGCGCAAAGTAATGGAAATGAAAAAGCTAATTCATAAGTTTGATATAACACCTGACGACCTCGGTTTGCAATTGAATATCAACAACTTGTGAAACGTTAGTCAGAAGCGTAAAGGACGACCCAACCGACAATAAACGAACATAAAAACGGACGACAAAATGCCAACGCTTCGTAAAATTAAAAGAGCTGCAAGCCGCCACGCAAGCCAATGCTTTTGAAGCACATTTAATTTTACCCAACCGCACCCAAAGCCCACCCATCAGCCGACAAGTGGACAGTTGACAATTTGACGGCAACTTTCGAGACACAAACGCTTTAAAAAACTAACTTTACAAACAAAAATTGGAATAAATAATAAATGGAAAAACATAATCAATTTGCTGACTTTATATGGGGAATTAAAGATTGCATCAGAGACGAATACAAAGAGAAAGAATACGAAGATGTGATTTTGCCTTTTACGCTTTTGAGGCGTATTGATTGTGTCTTGGAAGCCACACACGAAAAAGTGGTGCAGACATTTGAGAAATACAAAACCGCAGCAACACCCGAAGTATTAGACCAGCTTCTGCGTAAAGCATCAGGACAAAATTTCTACAATGTTTCCGCTTTCACTTTGGTGAAAATCACCAAAGATGAAGGCAACCTTGGCGAAAACTTTGATGCTTATCTATTAGGGTTCAGCGAAAACATCAAAGACATTTTGCTAAACTTTAGTGGCGGACCCGAAAAAGGTTTAGCCCCCATTTACGAAACTTTGCTTCGCAAAAATTTATTGCTGAATGTTACAAAGGAATTTGTTTCCACTAAAATTGATTTGCATCCCGACAAGGTGAGTAACCACGACATGGGAACAATTTTTGAAATTCTTATTCGTAAGTCAAAAGAAACAAGCAACGAAAAAGCAGGACAGTTTTTTACGCCAAGAGAAATTGTAAAATTGATGGTGAACCTTGTGTTCAGTCAGGACACCATTGAATTAAAGAAAGCTGGAAAATTAGTTAGTATTTACGACCCTTGTTGCGGAACAGGAGGAATGCTTACAACCGCAAAAGATTATTTGCAGCAAACCATCAATCCGAAATTAGATGTGTTTCTTTTCGGACAAGAAATAAACGAACAAACTTATGCAATTGCAAAATCGGATTTGCTGATGAAAGGCGAAGATGCTGAAAACATAAAACACGGCAACACCATTACCAAAGACGATTTGAAAGGGAAAACTTTTAATTACATGCTCACCAATCCGCCATTTGGCGATGACTGGAAAAACATGAGAGAGTTTGTAGAAGGCGAAGAAACTGAAAAAGGATTTAGTGGAAGGTTTGGTGCAGGAACACCCGATGTAAGCGATGGCTCGTTTTTGTTTTTGCAACACATGATTAGCAAAATGAACCCACAAGGCAGCACCATTGGCATTGTTTTCAACGGCTCACCATTGTTTAATGGTGATGCAGGTGGCGGTTGGAGCAACATAAGAGGTTGGATAATGGATAATGATTATAAAGACAAGGGAATTGGTCACCCACTTGGAAATGATTTATTGGATGCGATAATAGCATTGCCCAAAGATTTATTTTATGGCACAGGTATAGGAACATACATCTGGATATTGAACAACAACAAACCAAAAAACAGAAAAGGAAAAGTGCAATTGATAAACTCCATTCACCCGAAGTTTACCAAGAAAATAAAATCGCTGGGCAAGAAACAATATGAAGTAAGCAACACAGGCATTGAATTGATTACAGCAGTTTACAAAGCATATAAAGACCACAACATTGAAATAGAAGAAGAAGGTAAAAAGCGAACGGTTGAACTAAGTAAAATTTATGATGTAAACGATTTTAAATACACCAAGGTAACAGTTGAAAGACCGTTGCGATTAGCGTTTGAAATTACAGATGAAAAAATTGCTGCATTAAAAGAGCACAGCAAGTTTAAAGAATTTGCTACAAGCAAGAAGAAAGAAAAAACCGCAGCAGCAGCTGACATAAAAAAAGGAATTGCCATACAAGAAAATATTTTGAAGGCAGTAGAAATTTTACGAAGCGAAGGCAGAATAATGAATGATGCTTTATTCTTTGAGCAATTTAAAATTGCTTTAGGTGCAGAGCCAAACAAAGGTTTGCTAAAAATGTATCGTGATAGTTTAGGCGAACGGCATGAATTAGCAGAACCCGTTTTTGAAAACCCTTTTGATGTGCCGAAACAAAAAGGAAGAATTTGTGATTGGAAACAAAAACCTTTATCCGACACCGAATTAAGAGATAGCGAAAAAATTGAATGGAAGCAGGACATCGATAAATATTTTGAAACCGAAGTTCTTGTTTTTGCTCCTGATGCTTGGATGGACAGAGAGAAAGATAAAATTGGGTACGAAATACCTCTGACAAAAAACTTTTACGAATACAAACCACTCCGTGATTTGAATTTAATAATGGAAGATATTGAAGAGTTGGAGGAACAAACAGAAATATTATTAGACGAAATTAAAGAAGAAGCATGAAGCAATATCCAAAATATAAACCTTCGGGATATTCTTGGTTTGGTGATGTTCCTATGAATTGGGAAGTTAAAGACCTGAAACACGAATTGAAATTTCAAACAGGAGGAACTCCTTCAACAAAAGAAAATAAATTTTACGATGATGGAGGATATACATGGATAACGATTGGTGATATGAACGGTAAAATTGTTTTTGAAAGTTCACACTGCATAACTGAAGAAGGTATTCAAGCCGCAAATATTCCAATCACACCAATAGGTTCTTTGTTGTATAGTTTCAAACTTTCAGTTGGTCAAGTTGCATTTGCTGGAAAAGATTTTTACACTAATGAAGCAATTGCGTCTTTTCTACCATCCTCAAAATACGATATTGAATTTTGGTATTACTCTCTTCCCTTCTCTGTCATTCATAACGCAGAAGAAAATATTTACGGAGCAAAACTTTTAAATCAGGAACTCATAAAAAATGCAGGACTTGTTTTCCCTTCAAAGGAAGAACAACATTCCATTGTTCGCTATTTAGATTACAAAACAAAACTGATTGATGCTTTTATTAGCAACCGACAAAATCAAATTGAGTTGTTGAAGGAGCAGTTGCATTTTAAAATCAATGATGCAATTACAAAAGGCATTAACAAAAAGGCACCAACCAAACCAACCGATATAAAATATGTCCCCGAAATACCTACACACTGGGACATTAGAAAATTTAAAGGGCTTACAACTATTCTTACTTGCGGCTATGCTTCTACACCCGAGTATGTAAGCGAAGAAGAAGGCGTTGCTTTTTTATCAGCACAAAACAGCAGACCTTTCAGAATAAACTTAACAAAATACAGTTTCATAAAACCATCTTTACACAAGCAACTAACACGATACAAAAAACCACAGAGAGGCGATGTGTTGGTTACAAGAGTTGGTGCAGGTATTGGAGAAGCATGTATTGTAGATGTTGATTTAGAGTTTTCGGTTTATGTGAGTTTAACACACATAAGACCTAACAAAGAAATTTTAAGCGAATACATTGTTTACTTTTTCAATACCGAATATTGTTACCAGTTAAATCATGAAGGAACTGTAGTAGCAGGTGGACAAGGAAATTTAAATGTAAAAAATGTAGAGAGGTATCGCATTCCATTACCGCCAGTAGAAGAACAAAAAGAAATTGTTGCGTATCTTGATGAATACAGAAAAGAAATGGACGAACTTATTTCCAAATACCGAAAGCAAATTGATTTAATGCAGGAATATCGCACTACAATAATCAGTAATGCAGTAACAGGAAAAATAGATGTGAGAGAGTGGCAACCGAAAACAATTAATGCAAACTAAATTATGAGTGGCATAAACGAAATACACTTTGAAGATACCGTGTTTGACTTTTTGAAAGAAAGCAAACTCTATACTTCACGGCACAGCAACGTTTTTGATTTGAAGTATGTGTTAGATGTTGAATTGCTAAAGCAATTCATTACCGAAACACAGCCCGACACTTGGTTGAAATTGGAAAAACAATTTCCAACCAACACAATGGAAAATGTGGCAGCAGAGTTTTCGAAACTTCGTGACAAACGAGGCATCTTAAATTTAATTCGTGAAGGTTTTGTTTTGCAGGGAGCAACTATCAAATTGATTTCTTTCAAACCTTCATCGAGTTTAAACCCCGACCATTTAAGAAAATACGAGGCAAATAAGTTTTCAGTAATTCGTCAGGTGCATTACAGCACTCAATACCCCGACAACAGTTTGGACTTGGTAATTGCTATAAATGGAATTCCGATTATAACTTTAGAATTAAAGAATGAATTTACAGGACAGAATATAACCAACGCAGTAGAGCAATATAGTAAACGCAGAGAAAGTAGAGATGCTTTTTTGAAAAATTGTTTAGTGCATTTTGCGGTTGACAACAACACGGTTTTAATGACAACGAAATTAGAAAACGGAAACACCCGTTTTCTTCCATTCAACCGTGATACAAAAAACCCAATTATACCAAACAAGTTTGCAAGTAGTTATTTGTGGGAAGATGTTTTGCAAGCCAATAGTTTATTGGAAATGCTGAACAATTATATTTTTTACGAGGAAGATGAAAAGACAAAAGAAGTAACCACCATTTTTCCACGATACCACCAACGAGACAGTGTGAGAAAATTATTGGTTGATGTAAAACAAAACGGCACAGGAAAAAATTATTTGATACAACATAGTGCAGGTAGCGGAAAGAGTAAAACCATTGCGTGGTTAGCACATCAGCTTTCCAATTTATTTGGTGCAAACCAAGAACCCATTTTTGACAGCATCATTGTAATTACCGATAGAATTGTTTTAGACAGGCAACTGAAAAAACAAATCAAACAATTTGAAAAAGTAAACGGTACTGTAAGAACCATTGACCGAGGAAGCAAACAACTTTTAAAAGCTTTGATTGATGGTGATAAAATTATCATCAGTACTTTACAGAAGTTTGGCTACATAGGAGAAGTAGCCGACCTAAACGGAAAACGATTTGCAATAATTGTGGACGAAGCACACAGCAGCCAAAGCGGAGAGAATGTAAAGGATTTAAAGTTAAGTTTAACAACCGATGAAGCATTGAAAAACATCATTAAGCAAGATGATGAAAATGCAGAACCGAAAGACACCGTAGAAAAAGAATTAGAAAAAATAATGGCAAGCCGTCAGAAGCTGCCTCACCTTTCCTTCTTTGCGTTTACCGCAACACCAAAACCAAAAACTTTAGAATTGTTTGGAATTCCTGATGCTACGCAACAGGCAGGTTATCGTGCCTTTCACGAATACACCATGAGGCAAGCGATTGAAGAAGGTTTCATTTTAAATGTGTTGGATAACTATGTAACCAAGTCCACCTATTTTGAATTGATAGAAAATGAAAAAGCCGAAGAAGGCAAAGAGTTTGAGAAACTTAAAGCAAAACGATTGTTGATAAATGAAGTGAACAAACACCCTTACGCCATTGCAGCCAAAAGCCACATCATGCTCAATCATTTTATGGATAAGACCATATATAAAATTGGCGGCAGAGCAAAAGCAATGTTGGTTACAAGTAGCAGAGCACATGCAGTTCGTTACAAAATAGAATTTGAAAAGATAATTGATGAGCAGGGTTATGATATTGAAGTGTTGGTTGCGTTTTCGGGAACAGTAGAACTTGATTTGGAAAAATACACCGAGGACAACATGAACGGTTCAAAGGTCAAAGACATTGCAGAAGATTTTAAAAAGCCATCAAACAAAATTTTAATTGTTGCTAATAAATTTCAAACAGGTTTTGACCAACCGCTTTTGCATACCATGTATGTAGATAAATTATTGGGTGGTGTGGCAACGGTGCAAACATTGAGCAGATTAAACAGAACAACTAAAGGAAAGCAAGACACTTTCATTATTGACTTTGCAAACAAGCAAGAGGATATTCAAAAAGAATTTCAAAACTATTATCAAAGCACCATACTTGACAAGGCAACCGACAAGCAGAAGCTTTATAATATGAAATATGAAATTGAAAAGGCAGATGTTTTCACGGGTGATGATGTAACTTATTTTATAGAAATGTTTGTGAGAAAGAAAGTGAAATCAGAAGTGCTTTCACCCTTCTTTAAAAAGATTGCTGACGAAAAATATTTACCGCTTTCAGTTGAGGACAAAGACAAATTCAGAAAGAACATCAACAAATATATAAGACAGTATTCTTTCATTTCGCAAATCATCACTTTCATTGACACCGACCTTGAAAAGTTTTACTTGTTTACAAAATTGCTTTTCAAATATCTTCCATACGAAAAAGAAACATTGCCTCTTGAAGTAACGCAGATGGTGGACATGGATAAATACAGAATACAAGAAGTAGAAAACGGCAGCATTATTTTAAATCCAAAAGATGCAACACTTGAAAATGTTTCGGCAGATGGACACAAGGGCAAGCGTCAAGAGCCAAAAGAAATTTTAGAAATCATTATAAAAGAAATCAATGAAAAGTATGCAGTTGATTTAAACGAAGCACACAAAGTAATTAAAGGTCTTCGTGAAAAACTGATGCAAGACGAAGCATTGAAAGAAAGTTTTGGTGCAAACAATATAGACCAGTTGAAAAAATTAAAACTTGAAGAAAGTATTAAGAAAGCATTTTTTGATAATGCTGATGACTATTTGGCTTTCATGAATAAATTGGAGAAAGATAAAGGGCTTGGAAATTTCTTTGTATCGCAAATGTTTCATTGGTATAACACCGAGTTAAAACAGCAAGCAAGAAATAAAAAAGAAGAAGATGTAAAGATCTTAGACATCATAGTAAATTTTCAAAAGAACAGTTACATTAATTCAGTAAAAGAGTTTTGGAAAATTGAAAGTATGTTTAAAAAAGATGAAATAATAAACTTACTTCAAACAAATGCAGGTGAAATTTCTAACACAACAATTGAAAAACTTTTCTCAAAAGACACTCTCAAATTTTTTATTGACCAAAACGAAAAAACACTTTTCTCCGCTATTTCAACTGTATTCACAAAAAAATATGGTGAGTTAACTCCTGTAACTGCTTTAACTGCATTGAAAGATTACGGAATAGACAAGTTAGAGCAAGCAAGTGAAAAAGGATTTACAAGAATTTAATCTATGCCAGCACCTACACAACAACATATAGAATTATTAGGACCTGCGGTTCTTCCATTTGAAAGACGAGGGTTTGACAGAGATTTGCAAGACGGTGAAGCAATTCATTTTATTGAACATCTCTATGATGCAACAGACGATGGCAAACCAGAAAATGTATTTGAAGTTAATCCAGAAACCATAGAACTTGACCCCGAGACAGGAAGATATTTGTGGGTGATTACTGAAACAGGAATGCACATAATTTTAGAATCAACAGAAAACGAAGCTTCCGCAAGAAGGAAAGTTTGCCATACAAACATTACAGGTGGACAACCAGCACTTATGGGAGGTGAATTGTGGTTTGGAACAGACGAGAAAGTTTACATCAATTTTAAGTCAGGTAGATATAGTGTTGGTTCAACAGAGGAACAACAAGAAGTAGCTTTCAACTATTTTAAATTTGTAGGATATGTAGAAGTATTGATAATAGAATAAGCCAACGCATTTGGTGGCACATTTGTATTTTTTGCAACCGCACAAAGCCAAACAAAAAAATCCAAAAGAGCCACCAAGCCAACGCACCAAGACACTGTAAACAATGGACAAGACAGCAACGTCAGACAGAAGGCCAGCTTGTAACAGGCGTTTGGCAAAAGTGGCGGTTCAGTGCTCCGCAGAAATATTTGTGGTTAATCAAAATTTGGTTCTCCGCATCAACTTTTGTGGTGAAAATCGCCACCTTCGCCAAACGCCAAACCGTTATGCCTCACCCTAAAAGACGACAGTGCTAACATTAAACGGACAGACAAATGAAAAATAAAGCCAACGCTTCAAAAAAACAAAAGAGGTGCAACACTACCCACAAGCCAACACACAGTTGCACCACATTTGTTTTTTCCCGACCCTCAAAAGACACGACACTATGCCATTAAGACCAATCGTTCTTAAAGGAGAACAAAAGCGAGTTTTATTTTTACAAGTAACTGACCCAATACAAATTAAAGGAGTTGCGGGGAGTGGTAAGACAACTGTTGCGTTATACAGAGCAAAACATTTGTTAGACACACAATCAAATCTATTTCAAGAGGCTAAAGTTGCAATTTTCACTTACAACAAAACTCTTGTAAAATATATCAATGCAATTACACCACAAATATCAGGCGGCTATCAAGCAGACAGCGAAGAAATAAAACCGACCAAGCCGAAAGGATTAAATGTTTTTGTGACGAGTTTTCATAAATGGGCATACCATTTTATTGAGCAAAACGGGATTTCTCTTTCTAAAATAGTTGATGGTAAAAGAATTTTTAAAACAATTTCAGGAGCAGTTCAAAACAATCTTGTTGCAACAATAAAAGCAAAATATTCAACTCAAAACATTGCTACCAAAACAGTTGACTTTTTTGTTGAAGAAATTGCTTGGATGAAAGGCAAAGCCTTCCAATCCAAAGAAGAATATTTTGAAGCAAAACGGGCAGGTAGAGGAACGAATGACAGAGTAACAAAAGCTGACAAAGAAACCATTTGGAATATTTACACAGATTACAACAATCAATTAAAGATCAACGACCAAGTAGATTTTGACGACTACGCCTTACTTTGTCTAAGAATTAATGCTTCAAATCCGAATTTACAAAAGCCGTTTACTCATATAATAGTTGATGAAGCACAAGATTTGAGCAAAGCTCAAATACTTGTCATTTCTCAAATTGTTTCAGAAGAGACAAAAAGTATTTCAATCATTGCCGATGCAGCTCAAAGAATTTACAAAAGTGGTTTTACTTGGGGCGAAGTTGGCTTGAATGTTAGAGGCGGAAGAACAATTGAATTCAAAAAGAATTATCGGAATACAGTTCAAATTGTTAGAGCCGCACTTTCACTTCTCGAAAAAGAAGATGACAAAAGCGATTTTACAACAGTTGAAACAGCCCGAAAGGGCGAAGACAAGCCTATCGTTGGTTATTTCTCTAATTGGAATGAGCAATGTGCTTTCCTTTTAAAGCAGTTGAACAAATTACAGGCAGAAGGTCATATCAATTCTACTGTCATACTGCACAGAAGCCACAGCGGAATTAGAAATGTTAAGGATTTTTTAGAAAACAATAATTTTGTGGTTCAAGAATTACTAAAAACGGACGATATAGACTTTGAAAGTGACTTGATTAAAGTTTGCACATTATCATCGGTTAAAGGACTTGAATTTGAAAACGTTTTCATAATTGACTTGAATGACGATGTTATTCCCTATCCGCCAGGTTTTAATGATGCAAAAGACGAGTTTCATATATCAACAGAAAGACGTTTGCTTTATACATCAATGACAAGAGCAAGAGAAAGGCTTTTTTTAATATCGAGCGGAACGCCATCAAGGTACCTTTCTGAAATAGATGCAGACTTACTTGAAAGAGTTGGAAATTCTAATAGTCCTAAAATAACTTTAAGTGACGACTTGCCATTTTAACAAGTATGGAAGAGAAGCAAAATCATATAGAATTTAAAAAGGAAATTTCGGATAAAGGAATTGAGCACTTAATTCACTTTACACCGACAATTAACCTATTAGGTATTTTTGAACAAGGCAAACTACTTTCAAGAGCATTACTTGAGAAAAACGCCATTGATGACACCTTATTAGATTTCATTGAATTTTTAGATAGTATCCGTTTTGATGATAAGAATTACATTAATCTTTCTTTGACTTCACCAAACTACTTTCTGTTTAATCGTTTCAGAGAACGCACTCAAGACAAACCATATATAAATTGGTGTGTGTTAAAAATTAATCCAAAATATATTTACCAAACTGATACACTATTTTCAGTTACAAATGCAGCATCTTCAATCGCAAAACATACCTATGGCATTTCGGGTGACAGTCAAAAATTTAGAAAGCTTTTTGAAAATGGAATAACTTCAAAAGTTGGTAACCTGCAAAGAGGAAGTTTAAAATCAAAATATCCAACTGATGTTCAAGCAGAGGTATTAGTAAAAAATGAAATTCTACTTTCGGATATTTTACAAGTATGTTTTAAAGATGAAGCTGATTTAGCAAGAGAAAAAGCAGCTTTAAATGATTACAACACAAGTAGCTTTGTTGTGGATGCAATACTATTTACAAACTCAAGACTATAATGAAACCAGAAACAAAATATAAAGGCAGTATTAAGCTATCAGCTATTGGCGATGCTTTGGGTTGGATTACTGAATTTGAAAAAAGCCAACAATCATTAAAAGAGAAATTCGGAACTGAACGAATTGAAAACTTTTATACTTGGAAAAAAACTGTCGGTGGAAGGTTCTATGGTTTCATAGACACCATAAAAGCAGGTTCTTATTCAGACGATACTCAATTACTTTTAGCTGTTGCAAGAAGCATAAAAAAGGACGGCAATTTAGACCATAATTACTTTGCCAAAATCGAACTTGCAAATTGGTTAGACTATGCAAGAGGTGGTGGAAGAACTGTAAAAACAGCAGCCGATAAAATTTCAAGAAAATCAACAAAGTGGTTCAACAACTTTTATAACTTCAAAGTAAACGGAGAAAATTACGATTATAAACAGAGCGGTGCAAACGGTGCAGCAATGAGAGTTTTGCCAATTGCATTGGCAAATCTTGGAAACACCGAAAAAATAAAAGAAGAAATATTTTGCAATAGTATCATTACACACGGACATCCAAGAGCAATTTTAGGAGCAATGCTTTATGGTTACGCAGTTAATCAAATTATTGTTTTCAGACCCGAAGATTTTAATTGGGAAAACTATATAACTCAAATTGGCTTAGACTTTCCTAAAAAGTTTGAATTATCATTTATCAATAAAATGGAAATTCGAGAATGGTTAAAGGAATGGAATAAATCAAGCGACAAAACTTTTGAAAGTGTTTACGCTGAAACAATCACCGAAACTCAGAATCAATTAAGATTTGTATATCAAAGCATCAAACAAAATACACCAGTTCAAGAAACACTTAAAAAAATAGGTTGCTTTGACCCAGCAACAAAAGGTTCAGGAATTGCGACAGTTATTGCAGGTATATATTTGGCGACAAAATTCCAAGACAAACCATTAGAAGCAGTTATACAATCCGTAAACGCTTTGGGTTCTGACACTGACAGTATTGCAGCGTTTACAGGCGGACTTGTTGGAGCGTTACACGGTCAAAGCATAATTCCAGAAAAATGGAAATCTGTTCAAGACATCGAGTATTTAGACAAAGTAGCTGAAAGACTTTTAGCAATTTCAGAAGATAGTCTTGAGGAAAATTCATTGCCGCCTTCTACAAATCTAAAACTACTTAATAGCCCTAAAAAGGACGATTATAATCTTGACGAGCCAATTGAATTTATCCCATTAGGAAAAGGAAAAATCACATTCATTGACAGACAAGTAACCTTGACAAAGGGTAAGTATAATTTGCTTCTCGAAGCACTTTTGGACAACGGACAAAGCATTTTAGTTTCAAAGCTATTTGACGACCAAAACTATACACCCAAAACAGATGACCCGAACGAAATAGAAACTTTATTGCAATTAGCGTCAGACAAACTAAAACCAAAGACATTGGAGAAATTAAAAGAGTTTATAGGCAAACAAAAGAAACTTTCAAAAGGACAACTTGAAATAATCACAGCACTAATCAAAAACGAAGAATAGCCAACGCATTTGGTAGCACATTTACAGTTTTTCCAAACGCACAAAGCCAAACAAAAAACTGCAAAAGAGCTACCAAGCCAACGCACAACGACACGACAACGGACAGACAATCAACAACTGAGAAAGAAGGGCGAAGGCATAACAGCACCTACAAAAAATTGGCGGTTCAGTGGTTAAATGAAGCTTTGTGCTTCGTATCAAGTTTTGTGATGGCAGACTGTTTTGTGCTTCGAAATCGCCAACTTCTTGTAGCTGCAAAACGTTGCGGCCAATTGTTTGGACAGATTTGACTAATGATTCGTGGCATATCCGCCTACCGCACTGCATCCGAGAGAGATTCTCGCCCACGCTTTTGGCACTTGCCGCAGCCGTTCAAACCCACCGCGACACCAAAGCTACGGCAAGAGCCACACCCAAGCATCAGTAATCCACATCCCCTCTAAGCTTTCCATTACTGACTCCCTTCGAAATCGTAACAATTCATAAGTACACACAACCTTATTCCAAAATGCCTATTCCATCCAACAAGCCTGCCCAATTTGTAATTGAAACCAATGCAGGTTTTTGTGACAACTATGGCATTAAAGAAGGAGACAAAATAAACTACTGCTTGGTTAATTTGAAATAAGTTCATGGATCAATCGCCCAAAGGACAAGCATCTATCGTTTTAAATCGCGCAGAAATCAGCATCGGGTTGGATTCTTACAATGATATTTTTTCAGATTTTGACCCGCGCCAGGTCTCTACAAGGTCG
>Ga0163152_10006828_pt1 | contig 12707 bp, 10 predicted proteins | sample OliLakLV19MP8IB2_FD_148635 | JGI IMG/M metagenome (GOLD analysis project Ga0163152, IMG submission 148635) | Freshwater microbial mat bacterial communities from Lake Vanda, McMurdo Dry Valleys, Antarctica - Oligotrophic Lake LV.19.MP8.IB-2 | ecosystem: Environmental > Aquatic > Freshwater >... | reverse complement strand
ACGATCGGCTTGGTACTCTCTCGCATGGTGGCGTACTCCTGGGGGAATGTGGCCTTCAGTAACCAAATTCAACCCAAGTACGCCGCCTACTTCAACTCTCACCGTCCACAACTTTCGGTTATATCTCCCGGCGCGCAAGTCTAGAATGCGGCGATGCGCTACTTGCCTTCGCGCCGCTGGTTTCAGTTCCGGCTCAGCACGTGGTTCGTGCTCGTGGCGATTCTCTGCTGGGCGATGGCCATTCGGCCTTGGGCGACTTGGTACACTGAACAAGGGGTGGTCCGCACATTCGGGGAGCCCAAGCTGCCATTTGGTGCGCGTGTCGTATGGATACACGGACCTGACGAAGGTCCGCCCGACGCAGCGGCTATACCTCCCGCGCACCTTTGGGAGCGTAACATTCTTCGAGTGAATCCGCGTCTTGCGTGGCCCGCCCTCGCCCTCGCTGCGTTTGTGGCTTGGAAAGTCGCCTGGGCTGTGGTCGAACGTCGGCGCACCCGGTTGACCTAGAACAGTATTTCAAACGGTAGCACAACCTGGTCGCGCCCCCGATTTGCCGCGGCACAGTCTGCTCGGCTATCCTCTAAGCGGTTCGGAGGTGTTCGAGAATCCCATGGCGCGGACGACACCTGATGCAGTGTCGCGCCCGCCGGAGACTCGCCGCGATGATCAGGCCCGACGCCCACATTCCACCGCCGCGGTTGCCCGCGCCGCTCGCGCGCGATCACGTCTCGCGGCGCCAACTGCTCGAAATCGGCTGCTCGAGCCTGCTCGGTATGGGCCTGTCGGGCGTAATGGCCGGCCGCGCTCGGGCCAAGGAGCGGGCTGCCACCAGCCGCAACAATCAATCGGCCAGCGGCGAACAACTCGCTGCGACGCCCGCCACGCCCCGCGCCAAGTCGGTGCTGTTCGTCTTTCTGTTCGGCGGGCCAAGCCATCTCGATACATTCGACCCCAAGCCCGACGCCCCGGCCGAGTATCGCGGCGCGTACGCGCCGATCGCCACGCGATTGCCGGGCGTCAACCTCTGCGAGCACCTGCCACGCCTGGCCCAGCAGATCGACAAGATCGCGCTGGTGCGCACGCTGGCCTCGAACCCCGCGTTCGGCGACCATCGCCTGGCCGTGCATGGCTTGCTCGGGGGCATCGATGAATTGCCGGCCGGGGCAACGCTCGCCGCGTCGCGCCGCGATTGGCCCTGCTGGGGTTCGGTGCTCGAACACCTGCGGCCGCGTGGCGACGGGCTCCCCACCAGCATAGTGCTGCCCGGCGAGGTGACCGATCCGGCGACGGGCACCTATCCGGGGCAAAGCGGCGGCTTCCTCGGGCCGAAGGTCGACCCGTTTCGTTTCGATCGCGATCCCAATAAGCCCGACTATCGCGTCGATGCCAGCTTGAGCCTGACCGGCGGCATGAGCATCTCGCGTTTGACGGCCAAGCGCGAGCTGTTGACCGAGATCGATCGGCAGCGCGCCGCGGTCACCGCCGCCGCCGAAACGCAATCGTTCGCCGGCGAGCAGCAGGCCGCGTTCGATGTGCTCACCTCGGGCAAGCTGGCCGACGCCCTGGCGCTGGAGCGCGAAAGCCCGCTGTTGCGCGATCGCTATGGCCGGCACCTGTTTGGCCAGTCGCTGTTGTTGGCCCGCCGCCTGATCCAGGCTGGCGTCCCCCTCGTGCAAGCCAACATCAGCTACCAGGCGCTGTGGGACACGCACTACAACATCTACGACGCCTTGCCCGGGCTGATTCCGCCGTTCGACATGGCGATCTCGGCGCTGTTGGAAGACATGCACGCGCTGGGGCTCTTGGACGAAACGCTCGTGGTCGTGGCCGGCGAATTTGGCCGCACCCCGAAGATCATCCAGCCGAACGGTTCGTCGATCTATTTCACCAAGCCCGGCCGCGACCACTGGATGAACTGCTTCTCGGGCTTTTTCGCGGGGGCGGGCGTGCAGGGAGGCCAGGTGATCGGCCGCTCGGACGCAATCGGCGCGTTTCCCGTCACGCGTCCCTACACGCACGCGGATATCGGCGCGACGGTCTACGCGGCGCTGGGCATTGATCCCGCGACGACGATCGTCGACCTGCAAGGGCGCCCCGCCCAGTTGAATCGCGGCGAGCCGATCGCGGCGCTGTACTCTTGAGAGTCACAGCTCTGCGAAGACGAGCTCGATCCGCGGGATTTCAGTCTTGAGCCAGCGTGGCGATATCCTGTGCTCCGCGAGTCGCCAAAGCTTGCCAGGTCGGCAGAGCAATCTGGTCGACAAAGAACCGCACCGAGCCGTCCATCATCGAGGCGTTGACCCCACCGTTATGGCTGCTACGGGCCGAAGCCCAGACGTTGCCATCACGCTGGTTCTGTGTGCAATGCATTGGGTCGCTGTCGGGGATCGAGGTGCAACAAGCGGGGATCACGTCGTTCTGCAACGCGTTGGGTCCAAACCTGGCGGTGAAGCTGGAAGCCCCCATGCCAGCCCAAGCCCAGGTGCCGCGCCCGTCGGCGGGGTCGTCGTAGGTCAGCACTTCGCTGAGACAAATCGTGTTCGAGGTGCCATCGCGCACATCGCTAAAGCGCACGCCTTGGCCCCAGCCAGCCTTCCAGCGACCGAGCATTGTCTTGTCGTTGAGGCGTTGCACGACGTTCTCCGTGCCACGCGGTACGACGACCCCAAAGGCGCCGGCCCGGGTGGGAAACTGGAACGACATGATGTTGTCCGACCCGAAGTTGGCCGCGTAGTTGCCTTTGGACAGGTTTTCGAGTTTCCAGTTATCGAGCAATTGCTCGGTCGCGACGGCGCTAGGGCACTTCAGAAACGGCAACGAGAGAATCCCGAACTCTCTCCAAAACTTGTCGTCCTTATTGCGATCGCAATCGTCGCAGGCGCTGGCTTCGTGGTCGAGGCAGCCAATCAGCTTCGCGTGCATGGCCGCCTGGTCGATTTGCGGCATGATGTTCGACAGCCAGTTGGGGCCCTGGCAGTAAACGCCAATGTCGGTTCCGGCCGTTTTCCACAGCTTCTGCTTCGGAGAACAGTGTGGCAGCCCGGGGGGCAGGCTCGCCATGGTGTCGTGATGGTTGTGCAGGGCTAGCGTCAATTGCTTGAGTTGATTCGTACACTGCAGCCGACGACCCGATTCGCGCGCGGCCTGAATCGCCGGCAGCAACAATGCGATCAAGACACCGATGATCGCGATCACGACTAACAACTCGACGAGCGTAAAGCCGCGCCGCCCGCGCATCTCCACGCGGCGGTGGGACAATCTGCAAGACGTTAATGATGTGGTCATGCCAGCTCTTCGTGAGACATTCGGCAAGGCAACAAAACTACCGCCGACCCAGCCATTGCTCGGCTGGGTCGGCGGCATGAACGACAACAGCGGTACGCTTGGCCTTAACCGCGGCGCCGGCGCACCGCGAGAATGCCTGCCAAGCCCAACCCCGCCAGCACAAACGTCGAGGGTTCCGGAATCGGCACGACCTGCGTGAGCACCTGCGCGGCGAAAGTGCTCGTGGCCTGCGCGTCGGTGAACACGTTGGCGATCAAGTCCAGGCTGCTGGTGTTGAAGCCCGGGGTTGCGCCGGTGTAGCTCCCGGTGGCCAGCAGCAACGGCGAACCATAGACGGTTTGCTCTTGGAGGCCGAAGATGCCAAACGAAGCGGTCGTCGCCAGGTTTCCAGCCGTTTGTCCGAAACCGTGAATGATCAACGGAGTCGGAGTCGGTACGGTGAGTTGCCCACCAGTAACCGTTGTCGGACCAGCCGGATTGCCATCCGCCGAGCGGAACTGACTGAAACCAATCTCGCCGCTCCCGCCAGGACTAGCGCCGAATTGCCCGAACGGCGCAGTGTTGTTGATTGTGGTGATGTTGCCGGACAGCGGCACGCCGAACGTGGCCAGGCCGCCGTTGTCGCCCAGCGAATCGCTGGCGTACAGACTGAACGTGTTACCCGGCTGGATAACCAGCTGGTAGGTGATCGTAGCGGCCTGGGCCGAACTGCCGGCCACCATGGCGACCGCAATCAGGCTGGCGAAAAGATTCTTCAACATGTCTATCTCCGCAGATTTCTAGTGTGCTTCAATTGAGGAATAACAAACGGCTGGCAATTTTTCTTGGCTAGCATCGATCCTTTATGAGTTGACGGCTACGTGCGCCGTACATCAGCAAGCCGATCAAGCTGCCCAGGCCGAGCATCACCAAACTCGACGGCTCGGGTACAGCCACGGGCACGGCCGCCGCTGCCAACGGCGAGTTCTTGCCGAAGTTGTTCTGCAGCGCGGCGAAATCCGAAATGGTCACCTTGCTGTCGCCGTTGAAGTCGCCGCTGGACCAGCCAGTCAGGCCGACCTTGAGGTTCTGGACCGTCGCGCCGAAGTTGTTCTGCAGCGCGGCGAAATCGGAAATCGAGACGCTCCCATCGAGATTGGCGTCTCCTGGCAGAATTGAGCTAAACCAATTCCGCAGCGGGCTCAAATCCTGGACATCGGTGTAATTGTTCCAGGCGTTGGGCTGCGCGTAGGTGCTCGACGAGCCATCCTTGTAGACGGCCGCGGTGATTCCCTGGTAACTCGCCACGGTTGGATTCTGAGCCGTGGTGAACGCCTCAACCTTGATGAGCTCTTGCGAGTTCACCCCACCGCCGGTCCAGCCTGCCACTGCCTCGCCGATCGGCCCCTGAATGACGTTATTGGCGGCATCCTTGATGGTGAACTGCCACCTGTCGTTATTGATCGCGAACAGGCCGGCGGCCGTATCGACACCAACGGTTGACGTCATTCCCTCGTCGGTAACCGAGCCGGTGAAACCGAAGTACTGGAACTGGTTTCCGGGGGTCTTCTGGCCGGCATAAACGTTGATGTTCCAGTCCGGACCACCGATCGCGACGGGGTTCCAGACGGTGCTGGTGGCAAAGTTCAGCTTGGTATCCGCGCCGGCGTTGTAGCTGTCGCCAGCCTGCACGCCGAAACCATTGATGCCCCCTTCGCGCTGCATGCCACCGCCGCCGGCGACCGGATCGCCATCCGGGTTACCGGAGTCGAAATCGGGCGTGTTGGTCAGATACCAGGCTTCTTTCCACTCGTTGACACTGACCATGGCTCCCTGCGGCACGCCTGACCAGAGCGCATCGTTGCTGAACGTAATGGTGCCGTTGCCGTAGTTCAGGCCGTCCAGTTTGTCGTACGACCAGTCAATTTTCCAGCCGCGCATGTCCAAGGATTTCTTGCCGGCGTCGGAGCGCCCGACCAGCAGCTCGAACCAGTTCTGGCCGTTGCCTTGCACGCGGCCGAGGACGGGATCAAAACGCCCCCCGCCGAGATAATCGCCACCGCTCACCGCGTTGGCCTCGTTCATGATCACCGCGTTCGGCGCCGCCGCGACGACCGCGGTCGCCCCCCACGCGATGCTCAGTGAAAGAGCAATTGCTAACTTTCGAGACATTATGGATTCGCCTTTCGATGTACTTTGCAGCATTGAGTAAGTCACCCCGGATTAACGGTTCGCCACGCGGCGACGCCACGCTGCGGCCACCACGCCCACTGCTCCAAACAGGGCCAGTGCGATGCTCGATGGCTCAGGAACCGCGTTGGCCTGGAACGACAAGTTGTCGATACCCAAACCGTCGTCTTGACCGGTGAGGTCCGGTGCCGACCACTTCAGCACCAACGTTTGGCCGGGAGCCCAGGTCAGTCCGGTGATCGTGGCCGACTTGAACGTTTGATTGGCAGGCAAGTTGCCGTCGAGTGCCGAATTCAGCAGGGCCGCCGTGGGAGACGCGAAGTCGAGCGCCGCATACGAAGTCAGCGCCGGGCTGATGTCGCCGGCCAGGCCGTACGAGAACAACAGCTTGTCCTGCGGAGACGTGTCGCCGCGGCGCCACTGTTCGCCTGTGTACGAAAGGGTGAACTGGGTCAGCACGTTTGCGGTATTGTTCTGCAAGACCAAGCCAAAAAATGGAATCTGAGCGCTGGTTGGGAGCGTTCCCAGGGCGCGCTCCGCAGAGCCCGTGGTGCCGAAGCTATTCAACCCGCGACCGGTGGAACCACTCCCGCTGCCATTTTGGGCGCGATACTCGGTGTTTGTGCCGGACGAGAGTGCTGTAATGGCGCCTTGCCAACCGGTGAGCCCAGAAGCACCCGTCCATCCGGGAACCAGATCATTGGGCCCTTTGCCAGGGAGAGTACCTGAGCCCGTCGAAGGCAGTGTGTCGAAATTCTCACTGTAGATTCCGCCGCTGTAGCCCAGCGGAGCTGCAGACGCATCGGCGATAATTGTCAGACTGACAACTAGTCCGACAATCATGCTGGAACAAGTCGATTTCACTAGACGTTCCTCTCGTAAATAGAAGACAAGTACCGAGAACCTTGAAACTGAATGCCCCTTTTCAAGCGTGGGATCGAGCTGCCGCGAGCTGGCGAGAACCTAGCGGTTGATTGCTTGCATTCGATGAAGGCTGCGAGAAAAGTTTGATTTGGTGACAAACGCGCAGAGCGCAGCACGTAGCGCCGCCGAGATGGCACACGCACGGCGCAGCGGCGCACGCGCGCGGCGCGCAACTGCCGGACAACAAGGCGCTCGATCGTTGATGCATGGCGCAGCTTCCCTCCCACACCGCGCGCAATCCGGGCGCGGCGAGAATTCATTCAGAGAAAACGACACTACAGAATCGATCAGGGCCTTGGGGCCCACGATCTCGCGACAGGCGTTACCGCATGTCGGCTCGCCCAGCAGACGGGCGAGAGAGTGTCATTAGCGACTCCTTGCTTTGGCCGACGTTGCGACCATGCACTCATACAGATAAATCATTGATACGCATAATAGCAACGCGTGTTAACGTTTCGTGAAGGCTGCGCGAAAGCCGCGCGATACTTTCGTTAACGCGCTGCGGATCGACCTAGACCATGCAACTCATCGCGATGCGCATCGCGATCAATCACCGACGATCTGAGTGGCGTTGGTCGGCAATTCACTTTGCGCCGGCGACTCGGAATCAGGTCGGAACTATTCTGACGAGGTGAATACCTGCTTTGCCGACGACTCGGTCCACTTCATCACCGAGCAGATCAAGCCCGATGTGCTGGCCGCGCTGATCACGCGCGCCGGCAAAGAGTCGGCCATGTGGAGCGAGTAGTTTTCATCGATGAATGCTCGTGTGCCACGGTTTGCTCGTCGGCCGCATTCGCAATTCCGCTCAATTAGTCGTCTTTGCCGACGAGCAAGCAGTGCGGCACCTCGAACTGAGACGCACTGCTTGCCGGCATCCACCCCACCACGACGGACTCACCGTGTCGGCCGGCAAACAGTGACACACCCAAGCCTCGCAGCGGCGACATCGCGCACGCATCGCGCCCTAACGCCTTCGACCCTGAAGGGGTCGCTCTGTCAGCCGATGGCGTCGGTCCGCGATCCATCGCGCGATCGGCCCCGCAGGGGCCGTTCATGGATGGTCGCACGTCGTGGCCATGAGCGACCCTTGCAGGGTCGGAGGTTTATCATCGCCGCCTACCGAGGACTGCGCTGCGCTTGCCCTCGGCTGACAGAGCCGGCCTTTCAGGCCGGAATACGAGTCATCCTTCGGGCAGGAATAGACGATTGATCGACACGTGTGATCTCCGCCGCGCAGCAGCGCGAGACCTTAGCCGTGGATGAAACCGACGGAGGTCGAATCGTACATCGTGCCGCGCCGCGTCGGCATGCTGCCGGGGACTGGAGTCGTTCCCGGCCTGCAACGATCGTCCAACCAATTGGACGTCGACCGGAACGACTCCTGTCCCCCTCGAACATCCCGTCGTTCGCGACGCGCGTCCCCTCCTGCTAGACTGTCCGGCTCGAACTTGAGCCGCATGACGTGGCCCGCCAGGGTGGTGGCTCGCGCGTGCCTCCCCGCCGTGAGCCGGCCATGAGCGATTCGCACGCCGATCTACCTGACGCCGCTTCCAACGACCCGGCCGCAGCTCACGGCGATCCCGCCTCAAGTCACAACAACGAACCACGCCGCGCTGGCTGGCCCCTGCACACCAAGATCGTCGTCGGGCTGTTGATCGGCGCCGTGCTCGGTCTGGCCGCCAACGTCCTCTATTCGCGCGACGAAGTGCCGGTGTTGGGCCACTGGCTGTTGCCGACTTTCGACGCCAAGGTCGACGCCGACGGCAACGGCGTCGACGACCGGCTCGATTCGGCCGCCATCAACGTCGCCGATCCCTCGGGCCGCGTCTTCCTGCGCTTGGTGCTGATGGTCGTGGTGCCGCTGGTCTTTTCGGCGCTGTCGCTCGGCGTACTCGAACTGGGAGACGTGCGGCGCCTCGGCCGCATTGGCTTGCGCACCTTGGCGCTGACGCTTTTGCTGTCGCTGACGGCCGTCACGATTGGCATCACGCTGGTGAATGTCATCAAGCCAGGCACGGGGCTTTCGGCCGAGCAGCGCAACACGCTCGAAAAGCAATACGCGCCGGCCGTCGACAAAGCAGTGGAGCGCGCCGGCAAAGCCAAGTCGCTCAAAGACACGTTGCTCGACATCATCCCCGAGAACCCGCTGCAAGAAGCGGTCGGCGCCCTCGACGGCAGCTCGCCCGGCAATGGCATGCTGGCCGTGATGTTCTTCGCGCTGGTGTTCGGCATCGCGCTCTCGGTCGCCGGCCCGCGCACGACCACACTAGTCGGTTGCCTCGAAGGGTTGTTCGACGTGACGATGGTGATTATCGGCTTCGCCATGCGCCTAGCCCCCTATGCGGTTGCCTGCCTGGTCTTCGCGGTCACCGCGCGGATGGGGCTCGATATCGTCAAGACGCTCTTCTGGTTCGTGCTCACGGTGATGTTGGCGCTGAGCATTCACATGTTCGTGGTCTATTCGGCGACTGTTTACTTCATCGGTGGGCGGCGCCCCTGGGATTTTTTCCGCGACACGTCCGAGGCGATCTTCACGGCCTTCGGCACCTCGAGCTCAAACGCGACCTTGCCCACCTCGCTGCGCGTCGCCCGCAACCAGTTGAAGCTCCCCCCTGATATTGCGCAGTTTGTGCTGACGGTCGGTTCGACCGGCAATCAGAATGGCACGGCACTCTACGAAGGGATCGTTGTGCTGTTTCTCGCTCAGGTTTTCGGCAAAGACCTCACGCTGGCGCAACAGATTTCGGTGGTGCTGATGTCGGTGCTGGCCGGTGTCGGCACGGCCGGCGTGCCGGGTGGTTCGCTGCCGCTGTTGGTGATCGTGCTGCGTAGCGTAGATGTGCCGGCCGAAGGGATCGGCATCATCCTGGGCGTCGATCGGTTGTTGGACATGAGCCGCACAGTGCTCAATGTGACGGGCGACCTGGCGATCGCGGCTTGCGTGGCCCGCAAGGAAGCGCAACCGAGCGACTATCCCGAACGGGGAAGTTAGCCAATCAGCCAGCAGGACGGCTATGGCATATCCGGGAAGGTAATGTTGCCGCGATTTGGATCCAGGTAGTAAATGCCGTAGCTTTCGAGCGTCGCCAGCAGCGAAAGCGGGCTGGCCAATTGTGCTCGAAGCGCTCAAGTCCCACGCGCTCTGCATCTGCCAACGTGTCCTCGTCGAAGTCGGGTGGCCGATCGATGCGCACTTTGGCGAAGTCGATGATGTAGGGCGGATGCTGCATGAGGTCCATCTCGACGATCATCAGTTCGTCGTCGAATTCAAGCATGCGCGGAAGCCAAAGGCCGTCAATCGTTTCCGTATGTCCGTACTCGTCGAGCCGCGCATAACTGTCGCGCTCATTCGCGTAACTAGCGAAGCGGTGCAAGACTTTGATCGCCGTGTCGTCGCTCGTCTGCCAGACGTCGCCGTCGGTTCCACCACCCAGGTACTCCTTTACCTTTACGCCCTGACGCCGCACGCTAAGATAGTAGACGACTCGTTCATATCGCTCTTCGCGCTCTTGATTTGACATGGGCATCCACCGCGAATTCGGCTATTCCGCGAGCGTCGAAGGCTTCTTCGTCTGCGACGGGCGGGAGCATCGACTGGCCAAATCAAACGGCACGTCCTTCGTGCTCGTCGAGCCATGCCAACTTGCCCCGGGCACCTGCGGTGACCTCGTCGTGATTGTCGATGGTCACCGCGATTCAAGGCAAGTCTCTTTGCCAAGCGGCGCAATGCCCGATCGAGCCGCCGTCACTTATCACGTGATCGCACCGTTCTAGGTGCTGCGAGATACGCAGGTTAGGCGATCAAGCAACGTTTCGCCCCGTGCCTTAAGGATTTGCCGCCGCGGGCGGATGGCCGGAGTCTTCGAGATGCAGCAGATCGGCGATCTTCTTCGCAAATGCGGTGCGAACGCGAAGCCACTTAGGAAATCCATTCACACTGATCACTTTCTGCGAAACAAAGCTGAAATCTGGCTTGAAGGGACCATCAAAGATCACTCGCGTATAGGTGGTTCCTGGGTACTCATAAAGAGGTAACTGCTCGTCATCCGGACCAATGGCAAATGTATTGGCAATTTCGCTCAGTGCCTGGCGATCAGTAAGCATGACGGATCGCGCGGTACGTGCATGCGCTTCTTCGGCTTCGAGCTTAACGCTTGCGGCGTTTTGAAACGCCGCGCGCACGAGCGTCTCCAATTCGCGGTCGCGCAACGCATCGAGAGGCATCTTCGCCAGCACCGCCGGATCGGTGATGTCCGCCCGTCGCAGCAATCGCGTGGCTAGCGCCGCGCACGCGACTAGCACGACCACCGCCGCAATCGACAGGGCAACAGTCTTAGGGCGCAGACGTGTGTGGGTAGACATCCCGCCATCTTACGCCAAACCGATCACTGGCAGAGCCAGTGGCACCCGAGAATCGGGCAGCGTATTACCGACTCCGCCCTACCGCCGAAACGTCGTCGCCGGAATCGGCGCGGTGCGGGCGGTCGCGGCCGCCGGCGCTTGCGGCGCCGTCACTTTGCCCTTTGATTCCAGCACTAGCAGCATGTCGGCCCGCGCGGGGCCCATGAAGCTGGTGAGCCCCATCGTCAGGCCGCTCGCTTCGCGCGCCACGGGGGTCGGCACCACCCCCAGCCCCACGATCAGCACGTGATCGGCCGGCCAGCGGAAGCGTTCGTGCAGCCGGAACTGGCTCGATTGCAACACGTCGACCTGCGTGCGCTGACGCTGCGCGGCGGCCACGGGGATCTCCAGCGACACCGGCATCAGCCGCTCGATCTGATCAATGTTGCACTTGATCGCCGCGTCGACCAGCGTGCCGTCGAGCGACAGCAGCGGGCTGAATTCGAGCGAAAAGCCCTCGTCGTATTGTGTCGACTCGGCCTGAAAGCCGGGCCATGCCTCGGGGCGCAGAATCAGATCGCGCACGTAGGTGCGCGGCCGCGTGTTGGCCACCACGCTCGACTGCCCGTTGTTCACCAGCAAGTGGGGCGAGCCATGCTCGCGGAAATCGTTGCGTCGCCGCAATTCGGCCAGCATGAAGGCGGCGTCTTCCCTGGTCACCAGCCAGGCCTGCACGCCGGGCGTCTGCACCGGCACCGGCTTGAGCATCCGCTGCACCTTGGTGCGCCAGCTCGGATGATCGATCGTCACCACGCGCACCGAAAACGCTTGCGTCTCGGCGTCAGTGTTCACGAAGCGGTCGACGATGTCTCCCACGGTCGATTGCACTTCAGGCGTGTGATAAACGCGCAGCGTGCGGCTGTCGGCCGTCAGCACTGAGACCTTCTCACTGTGCCAGACCTCGAAGCCCGTCTCGCGGAAAATCCAGTCGACGAGCGCCTGCTCGGGCCGATTGGTCGAAGCCACGCGTAGCGTGTAGGGCGTGATGTCGTATTCACACCACACCTGACCGTGTTCGTTCGGCAGGCTGTCAGTCCCTTTCTTGACCTTGGCCAGACCGCGCCGCGGCCCCGGGGGCAGCCCGCGCAGCGGTTGCAGCGGTTGATCGCTGCCCGCACCGCTTTCGGTCGCCGCGCGAGGCGCGTCATCGGCCGGCGCCGTGCGTTCACTGGTGCGCCAACCGTTTTCGTCGATGTCGGCCGGAGCGGTGTCGGCCGGCGGGGCCGCTTCAGGCGGGGCAGGGCGCTGTCGCGCGCGGCGCACCGCGCGGGGCTGCGTTTCGGCCGGAGCCTGATCGTCGAGCGTGCCGTCGGGCCCTTGAGCTGCCGCCCAACCAGCCGTCAGGCAAAGCCAGGCCAACGCCGAAAACGTCACGCGGCCGCTGAGTCGCGCCATCGAAATTCCTCCAAGAGCACGCACGTCGACGAGCGCTAACGCTACGCCGCCGGGCGACTGCAATGCGATTGATTCTGCGAATGCAATTGCGGCCGCCGGATTTGTTCCGTCCGCGGCTGCCGCTGAGAAAGGGTCGCGGAGTATACGAAGGGCCCCCCAACCCGACAAGACCGAGACCGCCGGCGCGGGCGCTAGCCTACGCAGTCTGAATCGACGCCACCCGCCGCGGCAGGCAGGGCAGGCTGGCTGAATTGGTAAAGTACGTGACGCCAAGGCAGGGCGAACAATTGAATTCCACGGACCAGAATTGGACCGGCCCTGGTCCCCCGCTCAGGCATCGACTAGCTTGAGCGATGCGTCGCCACTGCCACTGATTGCCCCCGCAAACCTCGCACTTTGCCATGTCGATCCGCGAACTGGTCCGCCAACTCATCGAAGCCGTCGAAGCCGGCCGACCGACGGTCTACTGCCGGTTGGTCGAAACGCGCGGCTCGACCCCGCAAAAGGCCGGCGCAGGCATGCTCGTG
>Ga0163152_10006827_pt1 | contig 12709 bp, 6 predicted proteins | sample OliLakLV19MP8IB2_FD_148635 | JGI IMG/M metagenome (GOLD analysis project Ga0163152, IMG submission 148635) | Freshwater microbial mat bacterial communities from Lake Vanda, McMurdo Dry Valleys, Antarctica - Oligotrophic Lake LV.19.MP8.IB-2 | ecosystem: Environmental > Aquatic > Freshwater > Lake... | reverse complement strand
TTCTCTTTCCAGGGCATTCTCCCCTATCGGCTGCCGGCCCTCAATGTGTCACCCAACCCTCCGGTCTGTTCTGTCACCCAACCTCCCGGTTCGCGCCGGTAACCCAGGGCAACGCGACGCTTGGGCTCATAACCCAAAGGTCGCATGTTCAAATCATGCCCCCGCAACCAACTGATTTTAATGGATTACGTCCATTTTCCCTGATTCGAAAATAGTCACCAAATCGGCTTGGCCCAATAAGTTGTTCATTCTACAGGGCCACATTGGTGACAGCCCATTGGGGTTTGGGCAATACTGTTTCAGCGTCGGATAGCCAACGAAATCAATATTTTAGCAATGTTGATCTTGTCAACTGTCACCAAAAATGTCACCAATCTCGCTTGAATCCCAGACCGCACGTTGGGTTTGAACGAGTTCTCCTCGCGGATGAACTGCTCGGTAAACGTCCGAGAGATCTATCCATGCTCCTGACGCCGTCAAGTGCAACCCGTGCCATCGCCATCTTTGCAAAACAACGAGGGGTGCTCCGTACCGGTGAAGCGCTGCAACTCGGTATCCATCCGCGAACACTTTACCAACTTCGCGATGGCGGAGAGATCGCGCAGGTGGGCCGAGGCACTTACCGCCTGGCGAATCGAAAGGCACTTAGTAATCCTGATTGGGTTGTGATCGCGGCCAAGGCACCGAATGCCGTCTTCTGCCTTGTCTCGGCGCTGGCCTACCACCGGCTATCTACACAAGTTCCGCACGCAATCGACATCGCCATTCCCAACCACACCAGGTACCACAAATTGATGGTCTGCCCATCCGTGCATTCTGGTATTCGGCTGCTTCGCTCTCGGCTGGCGTGCAAAGGGTCAACATTGACGGTGTCGCCGTTCGCGTATTCAATCCCGAGAAAACGATCGCTGATTGTTTCAAGTACCGCAACAAGATTGGCCTCGACATCGCAATTGAGGCTCTGCGCAGTTATCGAGATCGAAACGGACGCAAGGCGATGAAATCGCTACTTGCCTACGCTGAGATAGGCCGAGTAAAGAAAGTGCTGCTGCCTTACCTTGAGGCGCTGCTTTGAGCCGCGATGTTACCGCGACCGAAGCACTATGAGTGATGAAATGGCACTTCCATACGCGCATTCTGATCATCTCGGTTCTTTTCTAGCGTCCGGCTCACGAAATTCTGAGCCCCCAGCCCAACGGCAAGCGCGAGTGCGAGAGTGATTCCGCCAAACAATATCGCGAAAGCGACGCCCACAATCTGGCCTCCGATGCCGACGTGATTCAGCGCCATGGCAGCGGAAAATACCAGAATCAGCCATTTGACGCCGGCACCTAATAGGCGCGCGTACTGAATGTTCATGTTGACGGCTCCGATAAGAACCTCTCTCGACACGTACCGCGCCGCGGCGTTGCCCACCAGCAAAAGCAAAGCGGCGATTACCAGGCTGGGCAGGTAGGCAAAAAACTGGCCGGCCAATCGGGAGGTCAAGGTGGCGTCAAATGCCGCCACGCCAATCAACAATCCGACAAAGGCAATTGCCCATCGAGTCAGTCGAACTACCAGCACGGTGGGACTGCCTGCCGGAGAGAGATCCGCCAGACCAGCTCCGGAGGCGCGCACGAGCTTGCCATCGAAATCGATCCGGCGCAGAAACCGGCGTAGAATAAGTCCGGCAATCCACGCGAGAAGGCCAGAGACGATGACAGCGACCACCAGCGCCACAAAACCCGGGAGCAAATTTGCCAGCCCGGTAATGATGCGGTTGCTCGAATCTTGTAATGCTTGTTGAACTTGGTACCACATGGGGACTCCTTTAGGCTATGGGTTAAATCGATCCGGCCACCGCCAACGTGACAGGAAGTACGGTTTTTGGCTTTCAAAAGAGACGCAGAGTCTTTCCAGGCGAAGCTCCACGTCTCGGGCGTTAACGCCCTGCACTTCGAGGGCGTAGGCCGCGACCCAGGCGAGGTACAGAGGTGTCATCGAACGCAACAGATGATCGGAGCTCATCAGACGTAGCCGGTAGGCCAAAGTAAAGTCATAAACAGTACGAGCCCATAGATCATCCTGCATCTGGAATTTGTCTGCCGGAAGTGCTGCTAACTTCTTCAGTTCAAGCAAGGTCGCCGGCGGCAATACGAGCTTCCACACATCAAGAAGGTTGCGAAACCCCAGTTGAAACGTCTCGATCATCTTGATTACGTCGGTTGAGAGGGGTTCTTCGGCCGGCACGGACGAGTTTCCAAACACTGGAGTGGCTTGAGAATCCCGGGTCCGCTGCCAGTGCAGCGCATTCTGCTCCACGTCCGACATCAAGGGATCGAGCACTCCAGCGAGAACCTTACTGAGATCGCTGGAATCGGCTGGCGGCAAATACAAATCGAGCGCGGCTTCCGCGATCCGAAGTCCTTGGCACGCCGCATACGTCGTGATCCAGTCTCGCCTCAACGGTTGCCCGGTCTTGTGATTCGGCTCAGCCAAGCGCCGCGTCAGATTGGCGGAAAGCGCTAAGTCGTGCGCCATCGGGAAACGGATTCTCTGGCCATAAAGAGCGCGGGTCAACGGATATACGACCGCGCTGTTGATTAAGGATTCAAACCGCCGCCGGTTATACCGGGGTACAACCAGATCGAATTGTTGTTCTAACACCGGCCGCAGCAGGCTATCGGCACGGACGGCGGTCAGACTTTCTGGTGATCTGGTCCACAGACAACAGGCTTGTACAGAAAGAGCCTGGGATAGTTGGAGCACGGGCCAAAGGGCTTCAAACCGCGAAGCGGTCACGGGGGCCAGCGGAAACGGCACTGTTTGCAGATCAACGTCATCGACGGACGGCGGCGATTCCTCCCCAGGCGACCCATTCAGAGTGTCCGAATAGAGAATGACCGTCCGCGGTTTGCCCGCGAATTTCGCCAACGCCGCTCGAATCTGCGTAGCCGCAACATTGATGGCGTCACGCGACTCACTGTGGGGAATCGCGAGTATCAATTGGACAGGATTCTGACGTTTGAGTAATTCCAGAAGCTCCGCAGGCTGGTTTGCCGCTGTCATCTATCTTCTCCTTCACAATCCCAAGGCATTCATGCCGGCAAGCGGAATATGAACCCACGCCGGGCGGTTATCGAGTTCGTAGCGTAGCTCGTAAAGCGCTTTGTCCAGCACAAATGCCTCAAGCAAAGCCTCAAAGCCGTCGTAGGTTTCGGGGAGAAACCTAGCTGAACCACAATGGAACCGGTAGGAGCGCAGAAATTCTCCAGCCACGGCAAGTTCCCAGAGTTGCACCCAGGGCGCCAGTCGATCCGAGTCGTCCGGCCGGCGCGCGGTGTGGTTCGTGAATGCGGTGTGCGCAGCATAACTGAAAGAGCGCAACATCCCGGCCACGTCTTTCAACGGGCATTGCTTGGCCTGCCGGTATAACAGGGAACGGACGGGTTCTCCCTCAAAGTCAACTATTACATAGTCATTCTTCGAGCGTAGAACCTGACCTAAATGGTAGTCGCCATGAATCCGTATCTTGCCGGCGCGAAGCTCGATGTCACGGATTTTGTGGAAGTGGTTCAGCCAGTGTTTCCGGCGACTTAACAACAACCCGGCCGATTCCACAACTTCATCCGGGAGTTGCGGCAAGTGCGCCTTAAGCTGCTCAAAGGTTAGCGCTGCCTGCTGCTCAAACTCCTCCGCCAGCAGGGACAGTTCAGCGGGCTCCATTGATTCAGGCGTGAATGCCAGGTCGTCGGTTTCGCACGCCAGCGCCAAGTGCATTTCAGCCGTGCGCTTACCCAAGACCGCGGCTGAATCCAGGCAGATTCCCAAATGCTGGCTCGCAACGGAAGAGGCCGGGTTCTCGGAAAGCTGCATGATCGAGTGAGAGAGCTCAACGCCTGAAGGAAACGGCTCGCGGACATGTTCTTCGAAGTAGCGATCCAGCTCTTCCATATGCCATTTCCACCCGTCCCCTTCATTTGGCACGAACCCCTGCAAGAGCCCCAAAGTGAAACAATCTCCGGCTTCGTCGGTGTATTCGATTGATCCGGCGAAAGGCGGGATATTCGTGAAGCGAGCCCGCTCCGTCAAAAAAGCGCCAATCTCACAATCCGGATTGGGTCCGGCAGCCTGTCTCCGGAACAGCTTCAGCACGAAACGGTCGCCATAGAGGATAGAAGAATTACTCTGCTCGACCGACCCACGGGCCGGGAGCAGCGCGATATCCGAAGGACCTCTCAACTTGAGGTAAAGCGAACTGGGTGTGCCTTTCAACTCGCCGCGCCGCATCGGAAGCCGCCGCGCCCCCTCGACGCAACTCAGAAGCGCGTCGCATGCGGTATTGTTCAGCACGGCTTCGTGTAAGACTCCAGGTCCCTCCGCCGATGTGACCTCGGCGAGGATGGCCTGGGGCGACGACTCGTGTATAGCTATGGCTGCGGCGCCAAAACTAGTCGCAAGCGTAAGCAGGTACGTATCCGGCTCACCGGTTTCGTAGTCCACCTGCGCCAGCACAACGGCCGCGCACGATTCAGGCAACTCTCCCCAATCCAGCACCGTGGTAGAGCGGATTCGCCGCGATTTCCCGCCGAACCAACGTTGTCGGGGAAGGTAGCGCGGAAGCATACGAACCTCAAGAGCCTCGCGGTTGCCCTCTTCCAGGACGGAGGCCCACCCTTCCGCCAGAGCGAACCTGAAAACCGGAACAACCGCATCCGGCGCGTGGGGTTCGGTCAAACGCGGAAGCTCAAACCACAAGAATCCGTAAGAACTTAAGGTGAGGGGATACGCCCTTTGGCCGATCAAGGGAAATTCAACGTAACCTAGCATTTCGATCGGGCGTACACCTTCAAATTGGCGAAGATCCAGTTCTACTGGCTGCGGAAAGCGCGACAGATTAGCAACGCACAGTATCACCTGGGTGGCATCGCGCCGTAAGTAGGCGATTACCTTTCGATTCGCTAAATCCAAAAATTCAATCGATCCACGCCCGAACACTCCGAACAACTTGCGTAGCGCAATCATGTTGCGCATCCAGTTCAACAACGAAGATGGATCGCTCCGTTGCGCTTCCACATTCACCGCCTGGTAACCATACGCCGGGTCCATGATGACCGGGCTATATAGCTTGGCGGGGGTGACGCGGGAAAATCCGGCGTTGCGGTCCTCGCTCCATTGCATGGGCGTGCGGACACCGTTGCGGTCGCCGAGGTAGATATTGTCCCCCATGCCGATCTCATCACCGTAGTAGAGGATGGGAGTGCCAGGGAATGACAGCAGCAAGCTGTACAACAACTCAATGCGTCGCCGGTTATGATCCATGAGCGGAGCGAGCCGCCGGCGAATGCCGACGTTAATCCGCATGCGCGGATCGGCGCTGTAAGCCAGATACATGTAATCGCGTTCTTCGTCGCTGACCATTTCAAGCGTCAACTCATCGTGGTTGCGCAGGAATAGGCCCCACTGACAGTTTTCAGGAATGGGCGGCGTTTGCGCCAGGATTTCGGTAATCGGCATGCGGTCTTCCAGCCGCAGCGCCATAAAGATGCGAGGCATCAGCGGAAAATGAAACGCCATGTGACATTCATCGCCGTCGCCGAAGTACGCACGCACATCGGTGGGCCACTGGTTGGCCTCGGCCAGAATCATGCGCCCGGTGTAGCGCTCGTCCATGGCGCGGCGAATTTCTTTGATAAGTGCGTGAGTCTCCGGCAGATTCTCGCAGTTGGTACCCTCGCGCTCCACCAGATAAGGAATCGCGTCCAGACGCAGTCCGTCAACACCCATATCCAGCCAAAAGTTCATAACTTCGAGGATCTCCGCCAGTACCTTGGGGTTGTCGAAATTCAAATCTGGCTGATGCGAGAAGAAGCGGTGCCAGTAGTAGGCCTTGGCCACCGGATCCCAAGTCCAATTGGATTTCTCCGTGTCCGTGAAGATGATACGCACGCCGGGATAGGTCTGGTCGGAGTCGCTCCACACATACCGGTTGCGCATCTCCGAGCCGGGCGGGGCGTTGCGCGCGGCCTGAAACCAAGGATGCTGATCCGAGGTGTGGTTTACTACCAGTTCGACCATGACCTGCAGATTGCGTTCGTGAGCCGCATCGAGGAATTCCTGGAAATCCGCCAGGGTTCCGTAGTCGGGATGAACGCTGGTATAGTCAGCGATGTCGTAGCCGTCGTCACGCAAGGGAGATGGAAAAAACGGAAGCAGCCACAAACACGTGACGCCTAGTTCGACCAGATAGTCCAGCTTTTGTGTGAGTCCGGAGAAATCGCCGATGCCGTCGTTGTTGCTATCGCTGAAGGCCCGGACATGCAACTCGTAGATGATGGCATCCTTGAACCAAAGCGGATCGCTAATGCTTCCAGTAGTTTTCATAGATCCCTTCCTGAATCGAGTTCGGCACCCGCCACCAGGAGTGCGACAGGGAAGGCGGCCAGCAGCCGCGCGAGTGGAATGCTTCCGGTACCGGTAAACTCCGCTCCAGAGAAAACATCCTGCAAGCGGACACCCGCAAGCTCCGGTGGCAGGATCAACTGCGTGTCGCCCCAGATACTTTCCCCTAGAGGCAGCATTCCCGTTTCGAAGCCGCATAACTCGGCAACCAGACGCGGCACGACCGCCAACACTGTCTTGCCCTGGAACCTGCGGGCCAAGGCGACGACGTGCTGCGCCTTCGCCCCAGAGGTGACTGGGGCCAGGTAAGCCCCGTACAAAAATACGTCAGGTTCCCTTCGGCGCAGCCTCAGTCCGGCCGCAGTCACGAATTGTTTCACGTGCCCATCGGCCCAATGTGCCAGGAGATCTGCCGCGGACGGCCCTAGCAGGGCCATTGCGGATTCTAGCAACGCAAACTCAGCCGGTCGACGATTGTCTGGATCCACCAGGCTGAAGTTCCAGGACTCACTTCCTTGGTAAAAATCCGGTACGCCGGGCGATGCAATTTTGAGTACAACCTGAGCCAGCGAATTGATCATGCCCAGTTCAGCTACTCGGCGCTGAAACGGCATGAATCGAGCCAGAAATGGTTTTGCTCTCGTTCCAATGAGGGTCTGCTCAACGAACCGGGCCACCGCCGAATCGTATGCAGGAGACGGTTTGATCCAACTCGTATGCTGTTTCTTTTCCTTGGTCGCTTTGATCATGAATTGGCGCATCCGGTCCACGAACGAAGTTGATGGATAACTGTCTCCCGCAGGCCAAGCCGCCAGAAGGGCCTGGTAGTAAAGATACTCGTCGCCGGGAGTGGGGCTGACCGATGTACCGGTGCGGCTGCGCGCGGACGCATTGATGCGCATCCATGCGTTGACCTCGCTTCGCCACATCGCCGGGATCTCGGAAAGCACGTTTACCCTTGCCCGGCCGTCTTCGCCGCACTTGGTGTCGTGAGTGGATGTGCAGATCATCGAAAGCGGCCGGTGTTCCAGCCGGTGCCGGTTGGCAGCGTGAAATTGTTCGGGAGAAACCCCAAAGTGCTCGGGATGGCCACCTACTTCGTTTAGGGAGATCAGCGGCCCGTAGCGATAAAACGCCGTATCTTCTACTCCCTTTGCCTGCACCGGGCCTGTATACTGCTGTACTTTCATGGCGAATGTGAGCCTCCGTTCCCGCTGCTTCTCCGAAACCCCCGGTTGCGTTTTCGGCAAGAGCAGGTCGCGCAGGAATTGAAAGATAGAGGATTCCAATGCCGGATTCCGGGCCAACGCTTCGCGCACCGCCTGGTCCACAGTGTTCTCGTCGAAACCATCCCAGCCAGACGAGTTCACGTACGTCCGATACACCGGAAAGCAGGCAATCACTTCGGCCAAAGCAACCTGAAGGCTCAACAGAGTGAAATCGCGGCTGTGCGGGTCCCTTTCCGAAATCCGATTGGCTTCGTGGGCCAAAACGCTCAGTTCACTGGCCATTGCGGTCTCTATGATTAGCTTCTTGCTGTGGTAAATGACGTCGGCAAAGGATTTGGCGCCCTCCACAGCACGGTACAGCTTCTGGAATTCACGTCGATTTGCCGGGTTGACAAACAACCCATTGAGCAGATTGAGGAATTCGTAACCGGTCGTTCCGTCCACGTCCCAGTCCTCGCGTAACTCCTCATTTTCGGAAAGTATTTTTTCTACAACCAGATAGGGTCTGCGGGTGGGTCCGACTGCTTCGCGCAACTCCCGAAAGTACCGCTGCGGATCGAACAAGCCATCTACGTGATCCAGCCGCACGCCCGTCACGACGCCGTCCCGAATCAATGGCAGCATTGCGGTATGCGTTGCCTCGAAGACGTCGCGGTCCTCCATCCGGATGCCGGCGAGCTCATTGATATCGAAGAAGCGGCGATAATTGATCTCGTGTGTGGCGGTGCGCCATGACGACAAGCGGTACGGCTGTGCCTCCAGCAGTTGGTGCAGCATGCTGAACGAATCGGGTTGACCAACGGCGCCGTTGAATTCACGAATGTTCCGCTCGATGTGCGCGCGGACCAGTTCGGAACTCTCGAGCAGTTGAGCCAGTCGGCGTTTGGCTACCTCCTTCTCTCGCTGGCGGTTTTCGACGGCTTCGGCGCCGGTCTCTTGATATGGCGGCAAATGCTCCAGGTGAAAGAGAATGCTGAGGAACTCCGTATACTGCGGATCGCTCGGGGATAGGCGCTCGGCGAGGTCACTCATCCTGTGCCGGAGCAGAATCTGCAACTGGCGCGGGTTCAGCGGCAGGTCATGGTCGAAATAGCGCAGACTGAACAGGCCTCCGCGAAGGACGACCTGCAACTCACCGCGGGCGAGGGCCGCGCCGTATTGATCGCCGAGGATTGGCAAGAGTACTTTGTTTCGTAATTCCCGTTTGAGCGGGTGCCAATCGATATCGAAGAAACGGGCGAATGGAGAGGACGGACCGTTCTCCAATACGTCGCGCCACCACGCATTCGACGACTCGGAGATGCCCATGTGATTCGGTACGAAGTCCATGATCAGTCCCATACCGTGCTTATGCAAGCAGCTTGCGAAATGGTCCAGCGCGTGTCTCCCGGCATCCGGCCCAGCCGGTTCCGCGCCGCCCAACTCCCGGTTAACGCGGGAATAGTCGCAAATGTCGTAGCCATGACTACTGCCGGGAGTCGCTGTCAGAATCGGAGAGCAGTAAACCTCCGTAACGCCCAGCTTCGAGAGATATGGGACGATCGCAGCCGCGTCGAGCAACGTAAAGTTGCGGTTAAGCTGTAACCGGTAGGTGGACACCGGCTGCCGGTCGGGTCGTGGAGACGACATAAGCTATACACATTCCTTTCCGGCGGAGAACAACAAGACCGCGCCGGGCCGCGCGAAATGAACGTATGGAAGTTCGATGCGAGGCGGAGATGGATCCGCTGCGAACTGGTCTTCCTCGCTGGTGCAGCCTACCCGCCACGGGGAATCCGGCGGCGACTGGAATAACGGACTGTCCTGCAATTTCACACTCCCTGCCCCGAGGAAGCGAATCACCGCCAGCATTCGTTCGCCTCCCGATTCCCGGCGCAGCAAAACGACCGAATCATCGTGGGCTGCTATTTGTAATGAAGGGGATGTTCCGGCGGTGCGAAGTGCGCGATCGGTTCGTCGCAGACCCAACAGCCGGCGATAGAAGCGGAGAGTGGATTGGTGAGGCTCGCGATCCCGCTCGTCCCAACAAAGCTTACTGTTCTCAAACGTCGATATAGCCTGTGGATCAGGAATGCTCTCTCGAAGTGCCGGGTCAGCAAATGCCTTGAACTGCCCGAATTCCCGCCTCCGGCCAGCGGTGACCAGGCGGCCGAGTTCCTCATTATGATCGGTGAAGAACTGAAATGGGGATGTCGCGGCCCACTCCTGACCCATGAAGAGCAGCGGTGTCTCCGGGAGCAAAAGCAACAACGTTGTTGCCGCGCGGAAGGCAGAAAGGTCAATCGTATGGTGCAAGCGGTCGCCAAAGGCGCGGTTGCCGATTTGATCGTGATTCTGGATACAGGTGACGAAGCGTTCGTAGGCGATGCCAGCCGGATCGGAACCTCGCGGACCGCCGAAGTGGGGAGCGTATTGGCCGGAATAGAACCAACCTTGACCCGCTGTTGCAACGACGCTCCCAATGGAACCATCGAAGTCCTGAAAGTAGCCGTCGGAATCGCCGGCGAGAGCGCGGCGGATCTGGTGGTGAAGGTCGTCGGCCCAGACGGCATTCATGCCCTCCCAACCGGGGCCCGGTTTCACCATTCTCGCGAGATTACGATGATCTTCGGCGATCAAATGAATGGTGCGGCCTTCGCCGGCAAATGCGTTGCGAACGGCTTGCGTCAGGAAAGCGAGAAAATGCACGGGGCTCTCATCCACGATGGCGTGCGTGGCATCCAGACGCAGACCGTCCAGACGATATTCATGAAGCCACCGGACCGCGTTTTCGGCGAAAAACTCGCGGACTGGACCGCTCAGCGGCCCGTCGAAATTGAGCCCGTCTCCCCACGGGCTTCGATGCGCTTTTGAGTAGTAGTGCTGGCTAAAGATCCCGTGATAGGCGCCATCGGGTCCAAAGTGGTTGTAGACGACGTCGAGAAAAACATCTAGCTTCAACTGATGCGCCCGATTCACGAAATCGCGCATTTGATCGGGAGTGCCGTAGCATCGTGCGGGCGAAAACAAACAGACGCCGTCGTAACCCCAATTGCGATTGCCCGGAAAATCGGCCACCGGCATCAGTTCCACGGCGGTAATGCCCAGCTCGGCCAGTTGGGACAACTTCGCCGCGGCGGCTGCAAAGGTCCCCTCCGGCGTGAACGTACCTATGTGCAGTTCGTAGATCACCGTTTCGTCCAGGGCTATGCCGGTCCATTCGCCTTCGGTCCAGATATAGGCATCCGGATCGATCACCGCCGAGGGCCCGTGAACGCCTTGAGGTTGAAAGCGCGATGCGGGATCTGGGAAAGGTCCGCGAGCATCCACGTGGTAAGAGTACAAGGTGCCGGGCGAGACCGCACGCACATCGGCTTGCCAAAAGCCATCGCAATCCACGTCCATCCTTATTTCCCGTCCGTCGTCGATCGTGACGTTTACCGTTTGCGCGGCCGGCGACCACACACGAAAGCGCGTGAAGTCACCCAAATAGGTAGCGCCGAGCTTTGTGGGTTCTTGTCTCACGATAAGCCTTCCTCACTGGCCTTGCGGAACACCGTCACGCCGAGAGGCGGCAAGGTTAAAACAAGGGACTGCGGCCGGCCATGCATCGCCAGGGGGGCCGACTCGACGCGTCCGTGGTTGCCTTGTCCGCTCCCGCCGTACAAACGTGCGTCGCTATTCAATTCCTCTTTCCATATGCCGGCCTCGGGGATGCCGATCCGGTAATTGTGCCGTGGAACCGGTGTGAAATTGCAGACGAATATCGTGGCGGAGCCATTTCGAGAGCGCCGCAGAAAGCTCACGACACTGTTGGCATGGTCGTCACAATCGATCCACTCAAAGCCAGCGGCCTCAAAGTCTACTTCGTAAAGAGAGGGGTCGGAACGGTAATAGGTGTTCAGATCGCGCACCCAGCGCTGCATGCCTCGATGTAGCGGACGTTGAAGGAGATGCCAATCGAGGCTGTTGTCATGATTCCATTCGCGCCACTGTCCAAACTCGCACCCCATAAACAACAACTTTTTGCCGGGGTGCCCGAACATGAACCCGTATAGAAGCCGCAGGTTTGCGAACTTCTGCCATTCATCACCCGGCATTTTGTTAAGCATTGACCCTTTGCCATGCACCACTTCGTCGTGCGAGAACGGCAGAACGAAGTTCTCGCTAGAAGCGAACGTTATGCTAAACGTGATCAGGTTTTGGTTGTGGCTGCGATAGAGCGGATCCTCGCTCATGTACAGCAATATGTCGTGCATCCAGCCCATGTTCCACTTGAAGCCAAAGCCGAGTCCGCCCAGGCATGCCGGCCGGGATACCGCCGGCCAAGCTGTCGATTCTTCCGCTATGACCGCAACGCCAGGATATTCGGCCTGCACAGCGTCGTTGATATGACGGAGGAAGGCAACAGCCTCCAGATTTTCCCGGCCGCCGTGTTCATTTGGAATCCAGTCGCCGGCATTGCGTCCGTAATCCAAATACAAGATCGAAGCCACCGCATCCACACGTAAAGCGTCAATGTGATATTTGTCCAGCCAGAAAATGGCATTGCTGAGCAGAAAATTGCGCACTTCCGCGCGGCCATAGTTAAAGATCAGCGTGCCCCAATCAGGATGCGATCCTTGCCGAGGATCGGCATGTTCGTACAGATGCGTGCCGTCGAAATAACCCAGTCCATGCTCATCTTTGGGGAAGTGCGCCGGCACCCAGTCGAGGATCACGCCGATTCCATGCTGATGCAGCGTGTCGACGAAATACATAAAGTCGTCCGGTGTGCCGTGCCGGCTGGTCGGAGCAAAATAGCTGACCGTCTGATACCCCCACGACCCGTCGAAGGGATGTTCGGAAACCGGCATAATTTCAACGTGCGTAAAGCCCATTTTGTTGACGTACGTGGCTAACTTTTGCGCTAGTTCCCGGTAGGTGAGCCAGCGGTTATTCTCCTCGGGAACTCGCATCCACGATCCGAGATGGACTTCATAAATCGACATGGCAGAACTGTTTATCGAGCGTTTCCCGCGCGCCTTTATCCAGTTTTGGTCGTTCCAGCGATAGCCATCGAGGTCCCAGATCTTCGACGCCGTCCGCGGGCGAATTTCGGCGGCGAAACAATAGGG
>Ga0163152_10006826_pt1 | contig 12710 bp, 9 predicted proteins | sample OliLakLV19MP8IB2_FD_148635 | JGI IMG/M metagenome (GOLD analysis project Ga0163152, IMG submission 148635) | Freshwater microbial mat bacterial communities from Lake Vanda, McMurdo Dry Valleys, Antarctica - Oligotrophic Lake LV.19.MP8.IB-2 | ecosystem: Environmental > Aquatic > Freshwater > Lake... | reverse complement strand
GTTCTCCAGGGCGCGAAGGCAGACGACGTCGAGCGGCGCAACACCGATTGGCTCTCGGAGGGCGCGCAGGTGTTTCCTCTGCACGCCCTAGCGCCAGGACTCGTGCGTCGCATCAACACGCGCAATCTCGGGCTCGGGATTCTGGAGCTTGGCGGCGGCCGCAAACGGGTCGACGACAAGGTGAATTTTGGCGTAGGCTTTTCGAGGATCAAAAAGATCGGCGAAGAAACCGGTGACGGAGAACCACTCTGCTACGTCCATGCGCGAAATGTGGCCGAGTTCGAGAAAATTCAGAACTTCCTCAGAGAGAGTTTTGAGGTTTGCCCCGCTGCCGAAGCGTCTTCCATAAAGAAAATTCCACTCATCGCCGAGTGGATCTGACTCAGACTTCTCACAGTGTCTGCCACCCCAGCGTCAGCGAAGGCAGTTGGCGATGGCCCGGGAGGACGCATTGGTCGATCCCTCCCACGGCGTGCAGCGCACGGTGCACAGGCTGCCTTCGAAAGAAGTGTGGCAGGAGTTCATCACGCCTGAACCGCAGAAGCACACGCAATTGAGAAGTTTTCGGTCCGCAGGGCAACTGACATTGGAGTCTTTGAAGTTCGCCAGTCCCGTGTACGACGGACCACCGTCCACCGCCAGGACATCAAATCGACTCCCCAGTGACTGGCACTCCAATTGGCCATTGGGTCGCACGCCCGCCATCACTGTTCCGGATGGGCACACTCCGGGCTGAACGAAAACCTTGCCCGTGGCCGGCGCGGGAGCCATTGCGTACTGAGCCACGTCGGCGTTTGTCGCATTGGTGGCATTCACTGCGTTCGTGGCGGTGCCACAGATGGGCGAACCATCGGCGTTCACGCCAGTCACTATTTTTCCCTGCGCGGAGCAGTCAACAAAGGAGCCGAAACTGATGGGAGGCTGCGTCGTCGCCTTGAACTGATCAGTCCTCGGACGCACGAAACGCGCGGCGGCAACACCCGAAAACGTCGCGCACGAGTCGCTCGTCACGCCCGATTGTTTGACGGCCACTTTGACGGCGTCGTCCGCGATGTCAGGCCGTACCATGAGGCAGTAATAAATCTTGATGCCAGCGGGAGCGCCGCTGAACGCGCCGCGCGAAAGAAGTGGAAAACGGTTCGGCGGGCAGGCAGCGGGTGCCTCATCGCATGTGTTTCCTTCGAGGTCGACATACACCGGCAGGGCCGGTGTACCGGCCACGCGCGAGGTGGGTTTCAGCGGGTCGATCAAAGAGATGTCCGTGTGGCCGACGTTGCACGTGCCGCCCGCGTTGATGCACTTCTGCATCGCATTGCTCGCTGGCGTAGGATAGTTGCGCGTGTTGAGCAACAGTGTGGGCTTTTGCACCAGTTCGCGCAGTCGGAGTTCAAATCGATCGAGACTCGAAGTTGTGGCCAGCGCCTTCATACTTTTTTGATTGTCAGTCATATAGCGCGCGGCAGCCGCACCTGCGATGGCAAGCATCGTGAGCGCGATCATGACTTCGACGAGCGAGAATCCTGAATTGTTTTTTTGCTGCGCACTCGGCTCATTGGTCATGATTGTCTCCCCTATGGGGAGGATTCGGCAGCACGGAGCCTTTTCTTAAGTCCTCATTATTTGAAGTGAGGCGCGTAGAGCAAACCGACGGCGCCGGGGGGAGCGAACGCACACCCGGCGATTCCGTCCACCAGCTTGACAGCCACATGTCCTGCGCTCGGCCAGGCAGCACCCGTGAAACGCACGCGGAGCACTGAATCTGGCAGGACCGGACAACGGCAGGACTCAGGCAGGGAGCTCGCTTGCACCTCGTTCTGCTTGAATGCGGTGATCATTCCCGATTTGACTGTTACGTTGCGATCGAGAGCGGAGGCATTGTCAAAAGCGGCCACCGAAGCCGCAGGAGCCACCGGGCAACCGGCATCTTGCGCACCGGGATTGCTTTGGCCTGGAGTCGCCACGGCCTGCTCGACCACCGCCGCAGCAGGCGCAGGACGCGTGGAGGTCAGGACGGCCGCCGGGCCGAGCTCGGCGGCCAGCAGATCGATCATCTTGCGATATCCCTTGGCGTCGTCGGCCGTCACCGTGGGACGAAAATTTTTGGAGATATAGGCGCTCAACGCGGGCGACATCACCGACGCCTGCGACTGCTCATGACCGAGTCCCAGGGCATGCCCGATCTCATGACGCAGAGTTGGTGCGCCCTTGGTGGAGGCATGCCGGTTGCGGACACCGGCCACGTTGATGAAGAGCGCACTTTTTGCCGGGTGAAAAAGGCCGACCACCTGCTCGTGCGGTTCCGCCTCAATCTCTTTCAGGAACACTGACTCAGTGGCGTAAAGAAACACGTTCACCGTGCCTTTGCCCAAGTCGCCTTGCGGGCACGGAGAGGCTTCGGTTCGGGCCACGATCACGCCGTCCACGGGAGCGGTGCGGGGATCCTTGCTGAGCCATTCTTGCAAAGCCGCGTCGGTCACCTTGAAGATGTCGTCGAACCATTGCTTGTCCGCGCCTGCATAAGGCATGGCAACATCGCGGTACTCGAGGCACAGACGCGGTGTCATGCCTTGCAGAATGGCGCCCGTGAGATTTTGACCAATTTCGCCCGTTCCGTCCGCGTTCACGCGCATGTGCGTGTACTCGGCCCGTGCGCCTCCGGATTTTGGCGCGCAGGCGCTCGCTAGCAGACTTGTGGTCAGGCCTGCGGAAAGAGCCCAAATCAACGCGACCGGAGCGGAGCTTTTGCGCGACGTCATGGAAACGGCCCTCGACAATTTCGGAACGCTGGACGCAGTGTGCGCAAGCGCGACCGACGAACGGGAATGCCCGTTCTTCATCGGCGTTTCCTTAAAGATTCTTTAATTGTTTAATGAAGTCTTGGAGAATTCAGAGCGAACGCACGACAAAACGCAGGTGATCACCCAGCGGCGACGCGAAAAAATCCTCGGGCTCGGTGCCTTCGAACGCCACGATGTTTGCCGAACGGCCCACAGCGAGCGTGCCGAATTCCGCCTCCGCACCCAGCGCGAAAGCGGCATTGCACGTGACGCCAGCGATAACCTCGGGCAATGAGAATCCACAGCGGGTGAGCGCAAGGTGTGCCGCAAACCACAGGTTGTTGAAGGGCGAGCTGCCAGGATTGAAGTCGGTGGCGATGGCGAGGCGCACGCCCGAAGCACGCCACTTCATGGCTTCCACGTAGGGAATGTCAGAGAAAAAAGACGTGCCTGGAAGGGCAACCGCTGCCACCCCCATGGCGTGCAGTTTCGTAAGGTCAGCCTCGGTGGAGTACTGGCAATGGCTCACCGAAAGAACGCGGCCATACTTGCGTTTGCGCGCCTGCGTCTGTTCCATGCGCCGCGCCAGTCCAAGCGCCAGGTCGGCTCCGCCGCTGCGTGAAAACTCGTCGGCGTGGATGTGTGCGTCCGCACCCATTTGCAATGCCGCGCCCAGCCAGCGTTCGCCTTGTTCCTTCGAGAAGTAGTTGCGCTCCACGAAGATGTCTGTTGCAAGCGGCTGGCAGGCCCTACGTTCGGCTAGCGGGGCGATGATTTCCACAGCCTGCGGGAGGGCTTCAATCAGCGCCTGCACATACGCATCGAGACCCCGATACTCAGGGCTTGCGGCGTGGGGCCCCAGCAGCGTGGGTGCAAGACGCGGCAGCAAAACGGCACCGCTCTCACCAAGCTCGACGACGCCGGCGAGGATTTTCAGATGGCGAATCTCCTCCGCCGGAGACAGGCCGTAACCGGTTTTCGCCTCCATCAGCACAACGCCACGCTCAAGGGCGGCGCGCGCGTGCCTCGTGACGATGGTGGTAAGGTCGGAATCGCTGGCCTCACGCGTGAGGCGTGTGGTGACGCCAATTCCGCCGCCGCGCGCGGCTATGTCTTCGTACGACATGCCCTGCGCTTTTTGCACGGTTTCCTTGGCGCGGCTGCCGGCAAACACAGGATGGTTGTGCGCGTCCACCAGGCCCGGCATCAGCACAAGACGCGACGCATCGATGATGCGTGCACCACCTTTTGCGGACAACACATCACCGGCTCCAGCACCAATGGCCGTGACCTTGCCGGCCTCCACCACCACGTCCACATCGTGTTGGGCGCCAAGGACGGTGGGCGTGTTCCAGTCGGGCGCATCGTGCGTTTCGCCCGGCAGCGTGAGCACGCATGCGGCTTTGCGAAACACGAACGAGTCGTTGGGACGGGCGAGGATGATTTCGTTGCTACTCTTCGACATGGACACACTCTCCTTGCGACAAAGCCAAAACGGATCAGACGCACGTTGCGCATCAGACCCGGTGAGGGGCGCCTGACCTCGGATAATACCTCGGTCGGCCCGCAAGCACCTCGCTTTGGGCGAGGCTCTTTTGTGCCAGCGCCTGGGCTGTTTCGTAGCCCGCATCGGCGTGGCGAAAAATGCCCATCGCCGGATCAAAGGTGAGAACGCGCTCGAGGCGCACGGCGGCCTGCGGTGTTCCGTCCGCCACAATGACCATTCCCGCATGCAACGAATAACCCATGCCCACTCCACCGCCGTGGTGGAAGCTCACCCAGGTGGCGCCACTTGCGATATTGCCGAACGCATTGAGCAGCGCCCAATCGGCCACGGCATCGGAGCCGTCTTTCATTGCCTCGGTTTCACGATTCGGAGACGCCACGCTGCCACAGTCGAGGTGGTCACGCCCAATCACGAGCGGACACGAAATCGCACCGTTTGCCACCATCGCATTGAGCAGCGCACCGGCCTTTGCCCGCTCCCCGTAGCCGAGCCACAGGATGCGCGAGGGAAGGCCTTGCTGGCCGATGCGCGAAGGGGCGATGTCCAACCAACGCTGCACCCCGGCTGCATCCGGAAAAGCCTCTCGGAGTGCGGCATCGGCGCGCCGGAGGTCCTCAGGATCGCCCGAGAGGCATGCGAACCGGAAGGGTCCTTTGCCTTCACAAAACAGGGGTCGGATGTATTCAGGCACGAACCCCGGAATGTTGAAAGCGTTTTCCACGCCGCGTTTTTTCGCCATGGCTCGGATGTTGTTGCCATAGTCGAACGTGGGCACACCGCGTGCCTTGAGCTCAAGAAGCGCGCGCACATGAATGGCAATGCTGTCGAGGGCGTCTTCGACGACTTTGGCCGGCTGCGTTTTGCGGGCCTCGCGGACACGTTCGAGGCTGTAGCCAATGGGAACGTAACCGGTGAGTGGATCGTGGGCCGAGGTCTGATCCGTCACGAGTGCGGGCGTGAAGTCAGGGCGTTTGATCAACTTGGGCAGGAGCTCGGCCGCGTTGCCAATGAGCGCGATGCTGCGGGCTTCACCCTTCTCCATGGCTCGGTGGAGCGAGGAAAGCGCATCGTCGATGGACTCGTGGATCTCGTCGAGATAGCGCGTGCGCAGGCGCATTTCGGCGCGTGATCTGTCGACCTCGATGCCAAGGAAGCATGCGCCCGCGAGCACGGCCGCAAGTGGCTGCGCGCCACCCATGCCTCCAAGCCCGCTCGAGAAAACGAACCGTCCCTTCGCTTTGCCATCGTAGTGCTGGCGAAACGCCTCCAGGAAGGTTTCAAAAGTGCCCTGGACGATTCCCTGCGATCCGATGTAAATCCAGCTGCCCGCTGTCATCTGCCCGTACATCATGAGGCCGCGCCGCTCGAGTTCGTCAAAATGCTCCCAAGTGGCCCAGTTGCCCACGAGGTTGCTATTGGCGAGCAGGACGCGTGGCGCATCGGCGTGGGTCTTGATGCGGGCCACGGCGGCGCCACTTTGCACGAGCAAGGTCTCGTCGCTTTCGAGTTCCTGCAGCGCGCGCGTGATGGTGGCAAAATCCTGCGGGCTGCGAGCGGCTTTTCCGCGGCCGCCGTACACCACGAGTTCGGCCGGGTTTTCCGCCACGGCGGCGTCGAGGTTGTTGAGCAGCATGCGCAGCGCGGCTTCCTGCAGCCAGCCTTTCGTGTGCAGGGTTTTTCCGGTGGGCGCAGGTGCCCCTGGTATGAAATTGGTGAAGTTGGTGGCTGAGGCCGTCGAGGTGGAAGTGGACGTCAGAGAAGACATGCGATCCTCGCGCGAGGGTTTTTGCGAAACGTGGCCCGAGGAAAAAAACCTAGCAGGGGAGTACAATATTCCCAAGTCGCTGCAGTGCGATTTCGGAAAGCTGTTCGACTATTTGGGCGCGTTTGCCACGGATGAAAGAAACGCCCGTTTCCATTCCGTGGTCGGTGCCCGCACGCGCGCCATTGTGCCGGTGTTCGAGAACACGCACCACAATCACAATATCAGCGCCATTCTGCGCAGCGCCGATGCGCTCGGTTTGCAGGAGGCGTACTTCTGTTACAGCGACAAGGGCATGCACTTTCGCTTGAAAGACAGTGTCGAGCGCGGATCGAGCACCTGGCTCTCCGTGCGGCGGGCTGTGAGTGTCGAGGAGTGCGCGCGTTACCTCCGCGCGTCGGGCCATGCCATCGCGCTCGTTTCGTTGCCGTCGTTCGAGCGCACGGCAAGCCATTACCAGGCCCAGCTTCCGAGCTTCGCTGCGCAGGAAATAGGTGGCGTCGCGTTCGAAGCCGCTCGCGCGCATCGCAAAGTGGCGCTCGTGTTCGGCAATGAACTCAAAGGCGTTTCGGAGGAGTGGAATGAGCACGCGGACATGTACGTACACATCGACATGCACGGCTTCGTGGAGAGCCTCAATGTGAGTGTGTGCGCAGGCATCCTTATTCACACGCTGCGGCGTGCACTCGAGGCTAACAACTCAGCTGTGCTTGCGCGCGGTGAGGCGGACCGCTTTTGTCTCGCGCCGCACGAACGTGCCCTGCTGCTCGAACACTGGATTGCACGCAGCGTGATACGAGCGCCTGAACTCGTGCAGGCGGGACGCCCCGATCTCTGGCCTTATTTCGATTTCGTGCGCAAAGGGCTGTTTTTCGATCCGTTCGGCAATCTGCCGAACCGGCGCGACAGGTTGTGAGGGAGACGCACTTTCGAACCGCCTCAAGCGCTGCGTTTTGGAGTCACGATTTCTGAAGCAGTAGCCGCGCTTTCCTCAACCGGTGTCGGCTCAGCCCCCTGCGTTTCGTGCACGACCTCGAAAGACAGCGGCAGCTTCACGGTGAATGTTGTGCCACGTCCCACTTCACTCGCAAGAGTGAGCTCTCCGCCATGCTCCACCACGATGTTGCGCACGATTTTAAGACCGAGGCCTGTTCCCTCGCCACGCGGTTTCGTTGTGAAGAAGTTGTCGAAGATCCGCTCCTGGATCTCGGCCGGGATACCGGTTCCGGTGTCAGCCACGTCAAGAAACAGCCAGTCTCCCTCACGGCGCGCGCTCACGCGCAGCTCACGCACGGCGCTTGTGGACATGGCGTCGCAGGCGTTTGAGAGCAGGTTCATGATGACCTGCTCGAGCTTGTTGGGGTAACAGCGCAACGCGAGACCCGCCACCGATGCGTCAAGCCCACGTACGACATTGATGCGCAGATTGCGCGTCTTTTGCTGCACAAGGAACAGCGAGTCTTCGATAAGGTTCTCGATGGGTTTGTCATCAAGCTCCTCACCCACGTCCTGGCGTGAAAAGTTGCGCATGTGATCGCCAAGCTTGCGGATACGATCGCAGGCCTTGCGGATCTGCGTCAGAAAAACCTGTGCCGCTGCCGCGTCGAGCATCCCTTTCTCTGCGACTTCGTCGCTCACATCGTCGCACACCACATGGATGAGAGAGAGAGGACCGCGGATGTCATGCAACACAGTGGCCGAGAGTTCTCCAAGAGCGGCGAGTTTCGTATTGTGCAGAATCTGCTCGGTGAGCGAGGTGTTCTCTTTCTGCAGCTGTACGGCGCTCTGGGCGCGGATAACGATGGGAATCAGATCGCCCGCCATGGAAAACGGCTTTTCAACGAAGTCGTAGGCGCCGTTTTTGAGCGACTCCAGGACGATATTCTTGTTGCTGTTGCCCGTTGTCATGATGACGGGTTTGCTGTGGCCTTGCGCCTTCACCTCTTTCAGGAGGGAGAGCGAGTCGCCATCGGCCATGCGCAGATCGAAGATGCTGATGTCGATGTCAATCTCGCGGTTGGCGAAAAAGGCACGGGCCTGCGCGATGGTGGACGCCTCGAGCACGTGGAAGCCCAGCTCCTCGAACTCCAGCGTCATCAGGTTGCGGATGGAGATCTCGTTTTCCAGCACAAGGATAGTGAGGCGGCCGCTGGCGTTCGGTAAAACCATTTCTCGCGACCCTCCTTTCCATTGTGGCTTCCTATGCCTATCGGCTTTTCCTCGGACGGAATGAAGGTTTTCAAGAGGGGCTAAAGATGTCGCCTCGAGGTGACGAAGACCGATTCGTTCCGCTGGAGGAAACTCAACGATGTCCGAGGATAAGATCCTCAACTTTTTAGTTGTGGATTCGAACCATAACAATGCCCTTTTTTGGGAAATGGCCATCTCGTCGGCGTGGCCCGGCGCCAAGGTGGCCACATGCCAGCAGGGCTATGACGCGCTTGAACAGGCGAAGACCACGAAGTTCGACTTCATGGTGGCGTCATGGGACCTCGAGCCTATGAGTGGCATGGTCCTCATGCAAAAGCTCAAGGAGATGCACCGTTACAAAAACGTACCCTACCTGCTCTTCTCGCAGGTGCTGACGGAAGACGACGTGTCGCTGGCGCAGGACTTCGGCATCACCAACTACCTCATCCGTCCCTTCGAGCGCGACAGGTGCATCGAGAGCATCAGAACCATGCTCGACACCGAGACGAACCTCGACGCCACCTCACGCAGCCTGCGCAAGGTGGACGACTGGATCCAGGAGGGCAAGATCAACGAGGCCCTCAAGCTCATCACACCGCTGCTGGAAAAAAAGGGCGACCACAAACTGCGCGCGTGGGTGCTCAACGGCGATCTGTGGAGCCGCACCGACAAACCCGACAAGGCCGAGAGTTCCTACCGGAACGCCCTCAAGATCGAAGCCGATCACCCGCCCGCGCTCGCGGGCCTGGGAAAGGTGCTGGTGAAGCTCAAACGCTTTGAGGAAGGCTTGGCACTCCTTGAAAAGGTGCATGAAAAAAGCCCACGCAACCTGATGCGCATGTTGACCCTGGGCGGAGCCTATGTGGATGCCGGGGACCTCGACAAGGCCGAAGGCATGTACCGCAAGACGCAGGAAATGGATTCCGGCAACCCCGATGCGCAGGCGGGCCTTGGAAAGATTGAGTTCGGCAAGGGCAACTTCGACAACGCGGCGCGCCTTTTCCGCGAGTCGGGACGCGGTGACGACCTCGCCAGTTACTTTAATACGATGGCTATCTCACAGGTGAGCAAGGGCAAATTCAAAGACGGCATCGACATTTACCGCAATGCGCTCAAGGTGCTGCCAGAGCGCACGAAATTCCATCTCATTGAGTTCAACATCGGACTCGCGTTTCGCAAGGCAGGCGGCTTTGGCGAAGCCACCGATGCGTTCGCGCGCAGCCTCTCGGAAAACCCGCTTTACGAAAAGGCCTATGCCGCACTCGTTGCGTCGATGGCCGAAGCAAAAAAGGCCGCGCAGGGGTTTGACGAGACCTTGTGCACGGGCGCGCTCGCGAAGGCCAAGGCGGCCAAGGAATCCCCTCCTGAAAAGAAGGCGTCATGAAGCGGTTACCAATAACGCGCCCTGCGGTGACACTCGTTGCAGGTGTGATGGGGATGGCGCTGCTCTCGTCCGTCGCTTGCACGCGCAAACCCAAACGCGCGGATGCCACGGCAAACGACCTTTCCAATGCGCCTGCCGCAACGCCGCTGCGTATTGACGAGTCGTCGACGGCCATTCCGGGCGCGGAGTGCAAGGTCGCCAACCCAGAGTCCCTGTGGCGCTTTGCGCGTCCGGTGGATCCCACTGCCACGGCGCCCGATGCGGCAAAATTCGCCTACACCGTGGAACTTCGCCCACCTGCCACTCCGGACCTGCCGGTGGTCGTGTTTCTGCCGGGTGGTCCAGGCTCGACCTCCATTGGTTCGAACTCGTTGTTTCCCCCCAATTGGGGCGTCATGAACACCGATCCGCGCGGCGTGGGCTGCAATGCCTATGCCGGCGACATTGTCCCGGAGCGCTTTTACGACAGCGACGTTTTCGCGGCCGATGTGGTGACAGCCATTGAACGCACGCGCACCACGAAGGTCATCCTGTTTGGGCTCTCGTATGGCACACTCCTCGCCACGAAAGTCGCGGCCGCGCTCAATGCCAAAGGTTTCACGGGCGTGCACGCCGTGGTGCTCGAAGGAGTCCTGGGGCGCCCATTCACCACCGCGGTTCCGCCGCAGCAGGAATACCTTCGCCAGTGGAAGAACTTACGCGCGACCTTCACGCCAGACGAACGCAAGGCATTCGACGCGGGCAACCCCGCCGGAATCGACGACGCGCTTTGGGGTCGTTACCTTATGACATGGCTGCCCGCTGCCACTTATTACGACCCGAGATCAATGGGTCTGGTAAACCCGGTGCATGCCGCAGCCAAGGCTGTGGTCACGACTCTCACCGGCGGCGCTCTCGACCCCATTCTCGCACAGGTGCGCAACCCCGATCAGCCGCTGCCGGAAAATAAAAAACGACTCTATCGCAACATCGCGTGCCGCGAGATTTCCAATCTCGTGTCGTTTGTCGACGTGCGTTTCGAAAAGGGCGTGCTGTCCATTGATCGCAGCGATGACGTCTGTGCGGGGCTGCCGCTCTCGCGTCCCTTCGACGCCGCCGCGCATCCGTTCCGTTACGACACCTACTATTTTCAAGGTGGAACCGATCCGGCCACGCCGCCCTGGCAGGGCCAGTACCATGCGAGCGTAAACACACGTGCCAAGCGCACGGTCGTGGTCGCGACGCGCGCGGGCCACAATCCTCTCTCGCTGTCCATGAACGACTGTCGCCAGAAGGTGTGGGAGGCCATCGACACCAAGACCGCGCTCGACGCGGTGCTCGGCACCTGCGCTCTCACGGGGTCGAAAATCGAAGTGCTGCCCGCAGCGCCATGAGCGCCTCCCTCCGAATGGCCGCTTGAACGGTGGCACCGGTGCGACTATCTTCGAGTGGATTTCAGATCCATCTTGCATCGAAGAGGCCCCCATGACGCAGGCACCGAAAATCGTTTCGCTCGAGGATTTTCTGTCGATGACGGAGGAGCAACGCGGGGAGCGTGCAGAGTTCATCGCAGGTCAGATTGTTCAAAAAGCGCTACCCGGGGGTATGCACGGAAGGTTGGAAATGACCGTAGGCAATCCCATCGCGAACGCGTTCCGCCGCAAAGGGCGCGATGACGGCACGGGCGGGTGGTGGTTGCAGTATGAAACGAGCGTGCTTTATCCAGACGTGCGAGAAATTCACACTCACGACATCGTTGGCTGGCGACGCACGCGCGTCCCGGAAGAGCCACTCGATTATCCCGTTCGCGAAAAGCCGGACTGGGTCTGCGAGATATCCGTTTCCACGCTGCGAAAAGACATTGGCCCCCTGAGGCGCACGCTGGAACTCGAAGACGTTCCTTTTTATTGGGTCGTGGATTCCGCCAACAAACAGATCATGGTGTTTGAGCGCATTGACGGACATCTGGTCCAGACACGCAGCCTGTTTCCAGAAGACGGACTGCAACGCATTCCGCCCTTCGAAGCGGTAGAATTTTCCATTGGCGTCCTGTTCGGCGAAGAGATCGACGACTGACGAACGCCACTCGCCATAAGATGAATGGTGCGCGCGGCCCGCATGCACCGTGCGGCGTTCCTCACCCAGTGTTTTGCACGCCGCGGCATTTGAGATCGAAGTCGTCGCGGTTGGTGGCGTTGGTGTAGGCCTCCTCAAAGTCCACCCAGCCCGCCATAACGAGTTCGTAAAGGTGCTGGTCGAAGGTCTGCATGCCGTAGCTCTGCCCCTGCGAAATAAAATCGCGGACGATGGAGGGCGCGGCGCCCTTGAGGATGCGCTCGCGAATGGTGGCGGTGTTGATGAGGATCTCCTGGGCGGCCACCCGACCTTTGCGATCCTTGCGGCGCAGCAGGCGCTGTGAGATCACAGCGCGCAGGTTTTCTGCCATCTGCTGGCGCACGATCGCCTCCTTTGCGGGGCCGAGCGCGCTGAGCATGCGCGTCATGGCGTCAGCAGCGTCGTTGGTGTGCATCGTCGAAAACACGAGGTGTCCTGTTTCCGCGGCCTGCAGTGCAACCTCGATGGTTTCTCCGTCACGCAACTCGCCCACGAGAATGACATCAGGGTTCTGACGCAGCGCACTCTTGAGCGCGGCCGCAAACGAATTCGTGTCAAACCCGAGTTCACGCTGGTTCACCATCGAACGCTTGTCGGTGTGCACATACTCCACCGGATCCTCAATGGTGATAATGTGCGATGTGCGCGTCCGGTTGATATGATCGATCATGGCGGCAAGCGTCGTGGATTTTCCCGACCCGGTGGCGCCTGTTACAAGTACGAGGCCGCGTTTGATGTCGGCTATTCCTGTTACGACTTCCGACATGCCAAGCGACTCCACCGAGGGGATTTCGCTCGGCACCATGCGGATGACCATGCCAAGTTCGCCACGCTGCCGAAACAGGTTGATGCGCACCCGTCCGGAAGCGGCGCTCGTGTAGCTCGCATCCACGTCGTCGAGGGAGTCGAGGCGCCTGCGCTGTTCGGGCGTGAGGATGCTGCCCGCCATGGTTTCGATCATCGTTCGGTCGATGCGCGGGCCGTCCTTGAGTGGAT
>Ga0163152_10006825_pt1 | contig 12710 bp, 9 predicted proteins | sample OliLakLV19MP8IB2_FD_148635 | JGI IMG/M metagenome (GOLD analysis project Ga0163152, IMG submission 148635) | Freshwater microbial mat bacterial communities from Lake Vanda, McMurdo Dry Valleys, Antarctica - Oligotrophic Lake LV.19.MP8.IB-2 | ecosystem: Environmental > Aquatic > Freshwater > Lake... | reverse complement strand
GAGCAAGCTCGGGCCCTACGGGAGTGCGAACCGGAGAGAAAGGCCACGAGCAAGCTCGGGCCCTACGGCAGCGCGAACGGAGAGAAAGGCCACGAGCAAGCTCGGGCCCTACGCGGAGATATATGGCGATCGAGGATACTCGCTATTTCAAGACGGCGAGTTCGCTGGCGATCAGCTCCCGGGCGCGCGATTTTACTTCGGCCAAGGACAGTTCTCCTTTGTCTACTTTCGCGAGCACGGCCTTTTGTGCGAGGTAGTCTTTGTTCACGATCCCCGCTTTGCTTTGCAACATGCGCCAGGCTTTGCGCCGCTCCACCGCAAACAGCACCATCTGCCGCGACACCGCGTAATACTTAAACGTCCCGCTCTCCTCGGATTTGATATAGCAGCCGAAGTTGGGGGCGAAGCTGCGATGTTTCACATCAAACACCCGCCGGTGAATCACGTCGTCCTGAGTGATGCAGACCAGTATGTCATCCAAGAGCGTGAGCTTCGCCGCGTCGTCTTCCTTGATCGCTTTCACATGCTTGCGGAAACGCCCTTCGGTGAGCGCCCAATGAGCGACGTTGAAGTTGTACTCCTCGCCCGTACTGGCGAATTTCGTCCGCCACCAATCCCGGTCCATGCTGGGGTTGCCTTTGAGATCGAAGGCTTCCTGCGCGGTCTCGCCCTTGCGGGGATTGAAAACAAATTCCGGCATGCCGCGCGCATCGCGCACCATCTTCGCCTGATCGGCGCTCATGTTGTCCGCGACCGCGTGCTCGGGTTGGCAAGTGGTATAACTTTGGAAGAACGCCGTCCCGCGGTAATCAAGGCCGTCGAGGATCGACTTGTAGAGTTTGGCGGCATTCGCCATCGAAACCTGCGCGACAAACGGCGAGCCGTGTCCGCTGGTGAACGCCTCCGCGACGTTCTTCTTTTCGATGAGTTTTCCCTGCGACGCCACGCCGAATTGATTCATGTCGTAGCCGCCAAGCATCGTGGACGAGTCTGAATTCTGGCCGCCGGTATTCGAATACACCTGCGTATCGAGCATCAGCATCTTCACGTTCGGACGGTTCTGCAGGATCACTTTTGAGACGTTTTGGAACCCGATGTCACCGAGCGCGCCGTCGCCCCCGATCACCCAGACCTTGGGCAACTCGCGCACTTCCTGGTCAGTCATCAAGGTATCGTCGAGGTGCGTGAGCGTGAAGTAATCGGTCGGCGTTGCGACCTGCTCCACGCGCTCGAGCAACGCGTCCGCGAGACGTTCGGGCACCACCGAGCGGCGAGCGTGGGTGATGATCGTGGATTCGGCCATCAACCACGAGATGGTTGCCCCGTCCTGGAACAACGAATTCATCCACGGATAAGGATGCGGGTTCGAGGGGGGCGTAGAGCCATACACCGTGTTACAGCCGGTGCTCGCGCCCATCATCATCACCGACATCCCGTTCGCCTGGCGCCCGTCCACCGATTGCAGTTCCTTGTGGTTGAAGGCGTCCTGCCGCATGACCGCGACGAGCCCGCCGACGATCTGCTCGTCGGTGATGGGGCCGTGCTTGGCCTCATAATCGCCGATGCGCTTCGCGGTGTCCTCTTCGTTTTCTCCGCCCAGACCCGCGATCGCGTGAGCGAACAGCTGGCGGAACAGCGCATGTTCAGCGGGATTGCGCGTCTGGGCGGCTGCCAGACGAACCACGCCTTCCTGCTCCAGGCGATCGGCTTTGGCCCGAATGCGGTCCGCCTTTTTATGGTACAGCGGGCGCATGTAAGCTTCGGTGATACTCGCGGCCGCCCGCAGAATGCTTTTCTCGCCGCAACCGGCACACGCCCCATCGCCGGAAACCAGAGCCTCGTAATTACGCCGCACCATCAGGTGATTACGAAGAGCCGCCTCTCGGGAGTTGGCCGCGTCGCCGTCGTTGTAGAGGCCGAGGAACTTTTGGGGAGTATCGGGGAGCAGGCGGGAAAACACCTGCGCGGTCGTTAGCTCAGCGTTCAATTGCTCGGTCTCCCGGGTCATGCGCAACGCGTCGTGGTCGCCGCAGACCTGCACGCATTCGCCGCAGCCTTTGCAGAGGTCGGACACGAAAATTGAAAACAGTCCGCCGCCGCCTGGCGTCTTCGCCTCGAGCGAGCGGAAGATCGCGGGCACGTTGTTGTAGGCGAGGGGAAGTTTGCCGATGATGCCGGTGAGCTCCGCTTTGCCGGATTCGGAAACAGTGGTAAGTGCCACCACTTCCTCTTGAATGATGTCCTTGAAGGGCAGCTTCGCCTTGGTTTTTACCGCTTCATTCATTCGCGCGCGGGCGCGTTGCTCGAGCCCAACGAGCTCGCTGCCGAACGCGCGGCGATCCGCGACAGCGCTGACGTAATTATTGATGGCGGTCTTGAGTACCGTCGTCACTTCCTGGGCGGTATTGGGCAACGCGGTGTCCGGGCACGCCGTGATGCATTCCATGCACTGGGTGCAGTTCTCCGCTATATACACCGGCGTCTCCCGTCGGGCAACGTACTTGGACTGCGTGGCGCCCGTCCCGGCGCCCATGACGCCGATCGAGGCGAGGGCGCTGGCGGGTTGATGATAACCCAGGCCGGCGCGGTACTCGGAGTCGAACTTGGCGAGCGTTTGAAATGGCGCCCGCGGGTTCTGGTTGGGCGGAGTTGCAATCGACGAGCACCCCGAGGCGCTGCAGCCGGCCGTGGGAATGATGGCGTGATCGCCCAGCGGTTTCAGCAGCGGATTGCGCATCGACGAGCGGTCGGCGTCATCGGGCCGACCGTATTCGATTTCCACGACGCGGGAGAAACCCTCGTTCATCACGGTCATGTTGGAGATGACCACGGCGTCGCCGAAGCGGCCGAATTTTTTCACGTACTGCTTGTGCACCAGCTTCTGGAATTGCTCCTCGCTGATGCCAAAGGTGGCGAGAAACGGCGACACCCGGAAGAAGCCGCCGAGGAAAGAGTTTCCCTGCATGCGGAGTTGCAGCTCGGTCTGCGTGGTGGCTTTGCGCGCAATGTCGAAGCCGGGGAGAATGAAGATCCGGATGTTGTTTTCGGCAATCCACCGCCGGTACTTCGCCGGCACGCGTTCCCACGCGACCTCGGGCGACTCATTTGACTCCCAAACCAGACTGCCGCCCTTCTTCAGTCCTTCGAGCGGGTTGGTGTGGGTAAAAGCTTTGGGGTCGCAACAGAGCACCACGTCCACGTGGTTCAGCTCGCAGTTCACCTTGATGGGCGTGGGCGCCACCGTGAGATAGTAGTTGGTCGGGGCACCTTTCTTCTCCGAACCATATTTCGGGTTCGCCATGACGAAGAGTTTCTCGACGAGAAACCCATCCGCATCGTACGAGGGACTCAGCTCCGAAATAAATGTGCCGAGATCGCCAATGATGGAGCCCAGGTTCTTGCCGGTCGTGATCATGCCCCAGCCGCCGATCGAGTGAAAGCGGACGGCAATCGCGCCCGGCGGCAGGAGGGACGGCGTGTCTTTGCTGATGACGGCGTACGGGTGGTCCACCCCCAGCACGAAATAGGTTTCTCCCTCGCGGGCGGTTCGACCGTCCTTGCGCACGGTCTGGCCCACGACGAACTCGTACGCTCCCAGCGTGTGCTCTGGTCGAAAGTCGCGGGATCCGATGCCGTACACTCCACGGAAGATGCGAGGTGTTTCCGCTGGCGTCAGCGCCGGTAGCGAGCCGGAGCCGAACTGGGCGACTTCATTGGCTTTGCTCAGAGCGACGCGGATATCGCGGGCGAGCGGGTTGTCGCCAGCGAGGCTCTCGTCCGTGCGTTCGAGGATGATTACGTTCTTCTTGCCGCGCAGCGCGGTGATCACGGCGGCTTCCGGGAACGGTCGAATGACGTTGATGTGAATCGATCCGACCGTCGCGGCGCGTTGTTCGCGCAGGTAATCGCAGGCGGCTTCAATATTGTCGGCCGCGCAACCGAGGGAAACGAACACTGTGTCCGCATCTTCCGTCTTGTAGGAGTGAATGAGCCCGTAATGCCGGCCGGTGAGTTGTCCGAATTCGGCGTACGCCTGCTCCAGCATGGGCAGGATGTGTTCGTTGAAATTATTCCGCCGCGCAACCACCCCGTTCATGTGGTGATCCTGATTTTGCACCGGGCCGAGCAGGAGAGGATTCCGCAGGTCCATCATCTGCGGCACGCGCCGCCGCGTCGGGCCGAAGAGTTCCACCTGAGCCGGCGTGGGGCAGGGGATCTGATCCTCCGCCGCGCCGAGGAACTCGCGGAGAAACTCCGCTTCCGGCGCGAGATACATCCGCTCACTGTGCGTCGTGAGCATGCCGTCCTGGATGTTCATGCCGGGATTGAGCGAGAGCTCGTTCACCTTCCGTAGAATGATGCCCTGATCCGCGGCCTGCTGGGCATCCTTGCCCATCAGCATGGTCCAGCCGGTATCGAGCGCCGCGTAGAAATCGTCGTGCCCACAGTGCACGTTAAGGGCGTGCTTGGTGAGCGCGCGCGCGCCGACCTGTAGTACCATCGTCGAGAGTTTGCCCGGCGCGTGGTAGTATTGCTCCATCGCGTAGACCAAGCCCTGGCCCGACGTGAAGTTCACGGTCCGGCGACCCGTGACCGCGTACGCCGTGGCGCCACCTTGGGCCGCGTGCTCGCCTTCGGTTTCGACCGCCACCTTTTGCTGCCCCCAGACGTTAAGTTCACCTTGGGCATAGGAGCCTTGATAAATTTCGCCGCCCTCCGTTGATGGCGTGATCGGATAGAATACGCCGCCCTCAGTGACGCGCGTTTCGACGTACTGCGCGACGAGCTGATTGCCGTTACACGTCACGCGAATGCCTGGGTATTTAGGTTTCGCGCGACTCGGTGGCGTTGCGCCCGGTTGCCCGTTCAATTGGGGCGTGAGGGATTGCGATGCAGGGGCGGACTCGCCGGCAGCGGAGGTACTCATAGGGATAACGAGCTGGCGCAGGGGAGCGCGGATTTGGAGAGAGAGCGCGGTGAGGGGAAACGCGCTCGAAAGCAATCCAGACCATGCCGCATCCTGGCCGCGGCGCAAAGAAATTTCTCCACCGACTGTTATTCGTCGGTGGACCCTCCGCATGGAGTCGCGCGTGTCGCCTCGCGTTCGTGACCCATTCCGGTCTGCGCACCCGTGACGGTACGCGTTCCACTTGTCTTTCTCTGTCTAAATCTTCGGCACGCGCATCGTGCTGATCATGGCGCTGCCGCTCAGGACATAGATGAAGGCAAGCGGATGGAGCAGCGCGCCGCCAATGTACCACTGACCGAGCCAAAGATTTTCCCCGATGCGATCCTGCGCAAAGAGCACCCCGAGTACCGCCACAAGCAGAACGCTGGTGGGAATGGGCGTGCCTTCAAAATATTTCACCTTGCCGCTCTCATCCGAGAGCGACGCGGCGGTGGCGTTGAACCGCGCGAGACGGCTGATTCCGCACGCGACGAAATAGAGTAGGATCGCAACGTCGAACGCGCCGCGCAGGCCCACCGCAAAACCGAGTGCGGCCGGGGCCATCCCGAACGAAATTACATCCGCGAGTGAATCCAGATCGGCTCCCAGTAATGACGAGCGTCGCCGCCACCGGGCCACGCGGCCATCGGCGTAATCGAAAATCAGGGCGAGCGGCAGAAGCCACATCGCTATCATCAGCCAACGATCTTCGCCGCTGACCAGATACTGCATCGCGGCGAGCACGGATCCGCTGCCGCAGAACCCGTTGCCCAAGGTAAGTACGTCCGCCAGCACGAACGAGCGGATCATGGAAAAACGTCGTCGCTTAACTGGACTGGGTTCCGTCGGCGTCATGCCTTTTAGTAGCCGCTTCACTCAAGACGTTCCAAGTTGGAAGCTTGAAGGGTATTGTCGCCAGGGCCGCGACGAATCGCCTCTGGTTGAGTTCGATGCAAAGCCTCTTTTGCCTCGACCTTACGACCGACCAGCTGCTTCGGGAAAGAGGGCGCATCTGCCGGTTGGCGGTTCCGGCGCGGAGCGGAGTCCGCGCCCTACCTTCTTCAATGGCCACGATAGGTAGGGCGGCGAGTCCCTTCGCCGCCTTTTCCAAGGTCACGATGGGTAGGACAGCGAGTCCCTTCGCCGCCGCCGTGGCTTCCACCGCCATCCGGCAGATGCGCCCCGGGGAAAACGTTACGAGGGCGGATGCGATCGCATGGCGGGGACGGAAAAATCATCTACCTGCCGGCGGTGGAGAAGGACCGCTTGGCAGGCCGCGCGACGGCGAATGGCGGCGCGAGCGACGTTACGGTGTCGCTCCGATCCGCGTGATCGTGTTCCCAACTGCCTGAACTTTTCGGCGGAAAATTTTGTCCCCGTTGGTCACGTACAGATATTCCCGGTTAGGACCGGAGAGCACGCAACTCGTCAGCGGTTTGTCCGCCTGAGGCTTCGTCAGCACGCCGCAGAGGCGACCCGTGGGATCGAAGACCTGCACGCCGAGGGCGGAGGTAACATAATAGCGTCCGAGCGTGTCGCTGGTCATGCCATCTCCACTCGACGCTTTCTTGTAGGGCGGCGGCTCGTGGAATTTGAATTCGCCCTTGGGGTCGATGGGGCGCCGCATCGTCATGTAGGGGCCTTTTGCATCCAGTTGGCCATCCGGGTTTACGCGAAATGTATAGACGAATTCGCCGGCGCTTTCGCTGACGGCCAAGGTTCCCTGATCCGGCGAGAGCGTGATCCCATTGGGATTCGCCAGCCCGACATCCGCTGCGCGCTTCTCCTTCGTTTTTGTATCCAGAAAGGTGATCTGCTTCTTCCCGGTCTCGGTGAAGAAGACGTGGCCGCGGTGCGTCACCGCGAGGTCATTCGGCTGTACGTCCTCGGCCATGACTTCGACTGCGCCGGTCGCTGGAGTGATCGCGATCAGGCGCTTCTTCGCCCCTTGGCAGGCGTACAGCCGGCCATCGGGTCCGAATTTCAATCCGCTCACGCCTTCGTCGCTGAGCTTCGTCTTCGTGCCGTCCGGCGCGACCTTGTAAACGCCAGCCGCGGGCGGCCGCATGTCCGAGAAGTAGAAATTGCCGGCTTCATCGGTGCAGGGAGCATCGGCGAAAGCGAGGCCTTCAAGCACGGGTTTCCAGCCTTCGCCCTCGATCAGCAACCGATGCAGCGTCATGTCGCCGCCGAGGTCACCCTTGGTCACAATGACCGGTACCGGCTGCTCCTGGCGCCAAAGCCAGCGCAGGGCATCGGGGAAAATCGAGCCGCCGTGCTGCGCGTTATGGCCGTAGCCTTCCACATAATCAAACCGCACATCGTACCCCATGTAGCGCAGCGCCGCGTGCATCTGTTGATTCGCGAGCGGCCAGTTGCCGAACGGATTATCGAGGTCGCCGCTTGAGTCCTGCAGAAATACGCGGACGGGTTTTCGCTCGGTTTTGCGAATCAAGGCCGGGTAAGCATCGCCTCCCGCCAGATTCACGAAGCTGCCGATGGTCGAGAGCACCTTGCGGAACTGGTCTGGGCGCTCCCAGGCCGCCGTGAAGCTCGCGATTCCGCCGCTGCTCGAACCGACGAGCGCGCGCAGCTCGGGGTTATCGGAGAAGGTCACCTTTTTCCGGACCTCCGGCAAAATTTCCTCGAGCAGAAACTGCGCGTACCGCTCGCCGAGCGAATTGTATTCGAGACTGCGATTGCTGCCGCTCGTCGGGCTTTTCGGGGCCCCGCGACCCGGGTCGTGGCCGGGATTGATGAAGATGCCGATCGTAACGGGCATTTCGCCGCGCGCGATCAGGTTGTCGAATACGATCGGCGCACGCCAAGTGCCCGTGGGATTGAGGTAGTTCTGGCCGTCCTGGAAAACCATCACCGCGGCGCTGCCGTCCGGTTTATATTGAGCCGGAACGTAGATCCACCAGTTGCGCGTCGTGCCCGGAAAGACTTTAGAGTCCGTGAGCGCCGGCATCTGGGTGACCGTGCCGCGGGGCACGTCGGCTTTCACCTCGTGGTCAGCGGTTGCCTTGAAGCCTGACTGCGCCGCTGCGACCGGCAGGGCCAGCGTTAGGGTGCTCAGCAAAGCGGCGGCGATCCACCGCGGGGAGGAGAAAAGGAGAGAACGCAGGGACGTCATCGGAGAGGGACTTTGGGGGAGAGAGTGGAGGTGCGATCCGAAAGTGGCCGGGCTGGGAGAGAGCCAGTGCCGTTTATGGTTTGGGCCAGTCGCGCCACAACCAGCGCAACGTATCCGGAAAGATCGCACCGCCGTGCTTACCGGAGTGGCCACCGTCACCGAAGACGAACGTGTGATCGTAGCCGGCAAACTTCAGCGCCGCGGCCATGTCCTGGTTCGCGAGCGGCCAGTTGCCGTGGAGGTTGTCGAGGTCGTTGCTGCCGTCCTGCAGGAAAATCCGCAACGGTTTCGCGGGTTTCGTTTTCCGGATCAGCCCGGGATAAACGTGGCCGCCGCGAATATTGGTGTAGCTGCCGATGTGGCTGATAACCTTGCGAAAAGCATCGGGCCGCTCCCACGCCACGGTGAACGCGGCGATCGCGCCGGAACTGTTTCCCGCCACCGCGCGGCCCGCGGGATCGCTCGTGAGGTTCAAGCCTTTTGTCGCCACCGGCAGCAACTCTTCGAGGATGAAGCGGGCGTTGGCATCGCCGAGCGAATCGTACTCGAAACTGCGATTGCTGCGGGCCTTCGCGCCGGGCTCGGCGGCGGCAACGGTGCCGGGGTTCACGCCCACGACGATGGTCACGGGTATCTCTTTTTTCGCGATGAGATTGTCGAACACGACCGGCAGGCGGAACTGGCCATCGGCCTTGAAGAAGCCGCCGCCATCGAAGCAGACCAGCAGACACGCCGGCTTGGTCGCGTCGTATTGTTTCGGCACATACACGAAATACTCGCGGGTGGTGCCCGGAAAAACGGTGCTGCTTTCAAACTTGCCCTGACGCACCTCACCCCGCGGGACCGCCTGCGGCTGAGAGTCCGATCCAAGTTTGTAATCGTCAGCCGCGGCGAGGGGCAGCGCGGTCACCATCAGGGCGAAGAGCCAGGTTATATAACGCACGGTCGACGACTAGGCCGCGGGCTGGTTTAGCGCAAGCCCTGGGAGCGCGGACGCCCTCGTCCGCCTAAAGGTAAGGGCCGATCTCCGAGCGGCCCTTCTTCCTTCATGATAAGCCGCTCCACCTTTCCCGGCATGATGAAGGCCTCAGATTTCGAAACTGGGAATCTTCAGCCGTTCGCCGTCCTTCAACGCGGACTGATGGGCGACGATCCCCGGCGCGGTGTACGCAATGGCTTCGGCCACGTCCACCGCGGGCCGGCGTTGGTGGATAATGGCGTCGACGAACTCGTGGGTGATGAAGGTGTGCGAACCTTCGTGGCCGCTGTTGTGGCGGAGCGGTTCCGGCAAAAGGTCGGTCTTCCACCATTCGGGAATGGCGTAGTTTTCGAAGGCCGGCAGCTGACGTTCAAAGCCGCCGCTGTCTTTTTCAGTTTGTTGGCCGGCGCGAACCACGACGGCTCCGATGCCGTTGGGATGCGGGAAGAAAAAGCTCATCTTGTCTCCGTAATATTGGGCGCGTTCGCCCCCGCGGTGCGCTCCTCGCCACCACACTTGGACCTGCATCGTGTTGCCTCGATTAGTGCGGAACTGTGCGGTCTCGTTCCAAAACGGGTTGTTATATGGATTACCTTGGAGCAGCGGATCGCCGTCTCCCCAGCCGAGGCACGATACCTCGGTCAGGCGTTCGCCGGTCACACTGATCAGGTGGGCGGTGCAATGGGTGGGGTAGTGCATCGGGGGGAACCCATGCCGCCAGGTGGGTTTTCCGTTCTCGACCCAGAGTGCTTCCAGGCCGGCGTGGTGGTACATCGACTCGGTGTTATAGATCGAACCGAACTTTCCATGCCGGAAAAACTGCCGCGCGGAGATCGTGGCCTGCTGCCAGTGGCTGGTCTCAGCCATCATGTACGTGAGCCCACTCTTCCTCACCGCGTCGCGCAGCTCGCTACACTCGTCCAGTGTCATCGCGGCTGGCACTGCACACAGCACATGCTTGCCCGCGCGCAGCGCTTGCAGGGTATGTCTCACGTGGTCGGGTGCCGGAGTGGCCAGAAACACGGCCTCGATCCGTGCATCCTGGAGGAGCTGCTCCAGCGAATCGTAGGCCTGATTGCAGCGATAGACCTTCTGCAGAGCGGCGCGCCGTTCCGGTCGGAGATCGCTGACCGCCACCACGACGCACTGCGGGTGCTCGTGAAATTGAAACGTCGCGCCGAAGCGGCCGCCGACTACGCCCAGACGGAGCCGACGCCGGTTCGCCGGTTCCCCGGTGTATCCGAGTTGCGGTGACGCGAGGGTCGCGGAAACCGCGAGCCCGGCGGTGCGAACAAACGAGCGGCGGGTGAGCTGGGGGTAGTCCAAATTCATCTCGCTCGGGTTGACAGTACCGCTGTCAGGAGTGGAGAACGGTGACCAGATGAAACTTGGTAAGGTCGCGCTGTACGCGAGCGGTTGGTGGCTGGGACGGACGGCGCGAGAGCTGGCGCACTTTCAGCTCTTCACGCGCGAACTGGCGCTGCCCTTCGCCGTCTTCCGCGACGCCTTGGAGGAGACGTTGGGTCGCCCGGTCTGGACGCATGAGCTGGGCTTCGATGTCGATGGCCTCATCCATGAGATGCTCGGGGAACGGGATCCGCCAACCTTCGAGGAAATTCTCGAACTCATCCCGGCTGACTTGCGCCGGGTCGAATTTTGATCGCCGCCGAGTTCGAGCCCCTGGGTTTCGCGGCCGATCTTTCCCTTCACTTACCGGATGAACGGCCTCCATCGCGCAACTCGGTTTGCATCAGTGGTCATCAATGAAAATCAGGGTTCCTCGCTGTTTCCAGTGGATAGTTGAGCGGATTGTCGCCAATCCGCTGAGGCGAATCGCCGCGCCCAGATGGCAATGGCTTTAAACCAGCGCGTTCGGGACAACCCGCTCCACCTTAAACCCCACCTCCGGCAACCTGGGATCGCGGCCGCCCTCGGCCGCATCCGGGATCCGTGATGGAAACCACGCCCCGTTCCGTCAGTGACGATCAATGAAGATCAGTGGTTCACCTGCTTGGGTCCGAGATGACGTTTATCCTGTCATCTTGTCATCCTGTCCCGGCTCGAGCTTGATCGCTGAAGAGGAGAGACAGGATAAACAGGATTCACAGGATGGATCCCACGCCTCGCGACGTCTCGCCGGCGAAATCTTCAACTCGGCGGCTGAGGGACAAGCCGCTCCATCTCGCGCATCCTTGAGGTCAATGGTTCAACTGCGTTTTTTAAGTTTATTCCAGCGGCGTGAAGTGAGTCCGCGATGCGTCGCGCTACGGGCGTATCTTGGGAGGCGTAGGAGAAGAAGATTGCTTTCAAAGCGTCGGACATGGCTTAGGGCTGGGCTGGCCGACGGTTCGACGAGGTGCAACGTAAGAAGGCAACTAGGGACGGTGCCCACCCGACCGCGCAGTTGCCACGCGGATATTTTCCGGAAAAGATAATTCACCCTCCTCGAATGAATTTCGCGCAAGTCATTTCCACGGTGTGTGGCCAACTGGACGCAGCGGGTGTTCACTATGCGGTGATCGGAGGTTTCGCGATGGCGCTGCGGGGCGTGCAGCGGACCACCATGGATCTCGATTTCATTCTGATGCTGGAGGATCTCGAGATTGCGGATCGGATCCTCAGCGGGTGTGGCTACCGACGGGAATTCCACTCGGAAAATGTTTCGCATTACGTCGCGGCGGATGACGCCTGGGGTCGGATCGATATCCTGCATGCGTTTCGGGGCCCCAGTCTTGGAATGCTGCGGCGCGCGGAGCGACTGCCGTGCGGCGGCGATCCGAGCTTGCCGGTGGTGGGAATCGAAGACCTCGTCGGGCTGAAAATCCAGGCCTTGGTCAACGATCCGACGCGTGCCGTAGGGGACTGGAATGACATTCGGCTTCTGCTCGAGGCGTCGCGTGACCAAGGTGTGACGCTCGATTGGGCGCTGCTGGAAGACTACTTGCGGCTGTTCGATCTCGACGGCAAACTGCCCGAGTTGAAATCCATTCATGGCCCGGCTCACTGAAACCGAAAAAGAGCAATTGCGCTCGGCCGCCCGCCGCTCGGCTCCTGTGCCGCCCAAGCCGGCCCCCCGCCCGCTCGGCGATTTCGTCGAGTTCTCGACGTGGGTGAGCTCGTTCAAGCGAGTCACCAAGCCCGTGCGATTCGAGGGACAGCATTGGAAACTCTGACGATCGTGAGGCGTAAGAGAGCGGCGTTTCCGGCCTGCCGCCTGGGACGCGCTCGAGGGAAGTACCGCTGTGGCCGCGTCGCTCATCGGTCGAGCCCCAGGAATCCGTTCACCCGGTAAGTGAAGGCCAAGGCGCGTGGTCCTGGATGGCCTCGGAGTTCGGCGTCTCGGAATGGCTGTCGTGGCTACCCCACGGCTCAATCCACCTTAGACCGTCGAAAGGCTGGCCGCGATCGCGCCGGCGAGGTCGTCCCGTGAGACCGGCTTATGCAGGACCGCGCGGACCGACAAACCTTCCAGCAGCTGAGCTCGGGTCGGTTCAATATAGCCGGTGATGACGATGATGGGCAACGTCGGTCGAAGCTTGATCAAATGTCCCATCAGCTCCGCGCCGTTCATCACGGGCATGGCGAGATCGGTGACTACGAGATCGCAACATTCAGGCTCGGCCGTGATGTGGGCCAACGCTTCCTCG
>Ga0163152_10006824_pt1 | contig 12711 bp, 4 predicted proteins | sample OliLakLV19MP8IB2_FD_148635 | JGI IMG/M metagenome (GOLD analysis project Ga0163152, IMG submission 148635) | Freshwater microbial mat bacterial communities from Lake Vanda, McMurdo Dry Valleys, Antarctica - Oligotrophic Lake LV.19.MP8.IB-2 | ecosystem: Environmental > Aquatic > Freshwater > Lake... | reverse complement strand
AGCCACTTTAGTAATATTATACCTTCCACAACTCCCGTGACTTTCTTTGGTTTAAGGCATAGAAAAAAATCATCCCTAAAAATTCTTAAGCTTTATCAATCTGCGCCTTAAACCATGCTGGCTGCACATGAAATAATAGCAACTCACAAGGAAGCGCCCCATTAAATAGCTTATACCGGTGGTAGGAACGCAATCCCATACTTTTTCCTAATGCTGGATTTCCAGTAAAGACAGCTGCTTCCCATCCTAGAAAATCTTGTTTTAGTTTATTGCCTAAATCAGCATACAAGGCTGGTAAAGTTTCTTCATCACCTAGACGTTCACCATACGGTGGGTTTGTTACGATTAATCCTGTTGTTAAGCGTGCTAATTGCTTGCATTCAGTGAGCGACTTTTTCTCGACATGAATTTTATCCTCCAACCCTGCCCGCTTAATATTTTCATGCGCCACTTGAATGACTTTAGAATCTTCATCATAGCCTACAATACGAGGAATTTTGGCATAGCCCGCATCGCGCAAACGAATAGCTTCTTGCCAGATTTTTTCCCAACATTCTTCTTGATGTTGTTTCCAACCCAAAAAGCCAAAATATTCTCGATCAATGCCTGGCGGAATAGATCCCGCCATCAAGGCTGCTTCAATTAAAAAAGTACCGGACCCACACATAGGATCCAACAAAGATCCTCCGGATTCTACTATTTTTGGCCATCCTGCACGCGATAAAATGGCCGCTGCCAAGTTTTCTTTAAGCGGCGCCACTCCCTGATCTAATCGATAGCCACGTCGATGTAAACTTTCACCGGATAAATCAATACTGACAGAAGCACGATCTTTACGTAATAAGACATGCACATTTAAATCAGCACGCTCTGTAGCCACGCTGGGCCTTATACCGTGTTTCGCGCGTAATTGATCGACAATAGCATCTTTTACTTTTTGCGCGCCAAACAAGGTATGCGTAATTTGAGATTGAGAAGATATAAAATGCACTTTCAACGTATACTCAGGATCAATATGCTCATCCCATACAATCGTTTGGATGCCTTGGTATAATTCTTCTGGTGTAGAGGCCGGAATTTCTTTCAAAAAAAGCAAAATACGATTAGCAAACCGTGAATACAGACAAGCGCGATAGGCTAATTCAATATCACCCGAAAAGGCTACGCCTGCTAATTTCTCTTTAGAATCAACAGCACCCAATTGACGTAATTCTTCAACCAACAAAAGCTCAAGACCTTTGGGACAAGTAGCAAATAGATTTAGTGTCATGATAATGTTACAACTCAAAAGACGAGAGCATAATGGGAACCGAGCCTAACTTCCAGTTAAAGCTCACTCTCATCAACCTTGGCTGCACATTAACATGGTTAATTTGCCGTAATCCACCTACCAAACTTCATTCTGCTTCATTTATTCCTGCAAAGATAATAGGCTGCATTGAGCCCCAATTTTTTTCATAAAGTCCTTTTTCAACCCAATAATTAAACGAGCTATGCTACTAATCTTCAATAATTACATGTATACCTTGAAATCCCATCGCATCCTTAAAATTTTGTAAAATCTCTACTTGTTTTTCCTCTGAAATATTTATCCCATTATCCCAACTTTTAAATGAATCCGATTCAATAGTAATACAAACTTTTTTACTAGGTAAAAAACCTGGCTCAACTTCAACTGAAATAATTTTAAGCTCATCGCGATATTCAATTACAAATTGACCTACTACCTGCACCGTGAATCCTTTATGACTTTGCACACCTTGTTTATTTATCCACTTGAACATAATAATTTCCCCAATTATTTTAATTGAAAATTAAATTTCGGTTTAAGATTCAATTCGTCAATGCCAATTACATGCTTATTTATTAATAGCTCAGGAACTTCTACTGTTTGATATATACTTGTTGGACATACTGATCCTACCGCTGCACGCACCTGACCACTCGCTTGTCTGGCTGCTAGCTGAGATACTTTACCCCAAATTTGCATCGACTCTGAATATGTAAAAGGAGAATTTTCTCCAAATAAATTTGCTCCATGAAGCCATTTTCCACCCTCGGTCATTTCAAGTGTCACGCCCCCATGCGCTACTGCATATTCTTGTGATAACTTAATTCCCGCATCTCCTCGCCCCAAACCAGACCATAATACAAGTTGATCTCGAAGTGTTTTTACGCCTAATTCATCGGTTAATCTTACTACATTCTCAGGTGATAATCCTGCCAATGGATGCTTTGATATCACATCCTCTGGAACAAAACTTCCTCTCTTCCACATCCCCAACCGCCCAACCGCAGAAGACATTACCATTTCCTCTGCTTCTACAGCCTCAACTGACCCTCTTGAAAAAATAAATGCGCTAGCAAGTAATCCTTTTTTACCTAAATCAATCGCAGCCTCTTTCTTTTCAGAAAAATCTCCATGAATAAAATCAGTCACATCTTTTTTCGTCTCACTCCAAATTTCTTTTAGCGTATTTCGTATTATACGATACGATTCATCCCTTATAATAAAACTATCATGCAATAATGAATGCTCTGTTTTTACTTCATCTCGTGATGATTGCCATTTATCGGGTGAACTCCTGCTTCCTTCCCATTTAGACGTAAGAGTGCGGCCTCCATGCACCGGCCATCTCGACGAACGATGCGAGAACAACGTCAATTCACTAGAGGTCAGTCCAACTGGTGCCTTTAGACCTTTATCCACACGCTCAATGGTTATTTCTGCTTCATCTAGTATTTTATCTTCCGCTAATGTTCTTTCGTGATGTTTCGTCTCTTTCGTATGTGACGATGGATGCAGAGCAGGCTTTCTTTCAACTAAAATTTCTTTACTTTCGGTATCTCCATGTTCTTTAGGCGCATGCATTGTTGAGAAAATCCTATCTCGCGCCCAACCAACATTATCCTTTAACTGCGTCAAACCACCCGCATGATAAAGCGGCATTTTAAACTCATAACTATCTTGCTCGCTACGTCTTACCATTAAACCGCTTGTATCAGTCGTATGTAACGTTCCATCTACTGACTGAATGGATACTCCACCTGTACTACTCCACACGGTTCCCATTTGTTCTGCCACGTAATCCTGTCTACCGCGATGAATTCCAATCGACGGGATAGGTTGCGTCCATTGGCGTGAATTCGTATCGCCTACCAAATCATTCACATTTCCACAAAGACCAAAGCTGCTGCTGTGGTTATATTCATCAACCATTCGCGAGGTTAAATGGTCTGTTCTAAAATGTGTTTCGCCATCAAACAATAATTTACTCCCTTCGAGATACGTTTCTTTTGCTTCAAAATCAGTCTTTTCTCGCACTTCTATGCCGCTAGGTGTAGAAATTGTAGCTGATCGGTCGGTATCCTGGTGATAGGAATAACTACCGTTAGTGCTTATTTGAGCACTGTAGCTATAACTGGATGATGTATCACTATGCGTAAGAACTGATAACCTTTTAACATGGCCTGTTAAACTGCCTGCGATGACATTCGCATCAGTTATATCCCATATATCAACATCAACATCTAACGCTCCACCTACATAAAAATTTTGATGTGCGTAGGTCGTGGACTCAGAACCTGATATACCTAAACTGGCACTTCCATTGAAGCTTCCTTCTGCAGATACACCGAGTCCAAGTGATTCTGAAACTGTATGGGTTGAACTTTTAAGACCAACACCCGATTGCTCAAATAGTTTTGCACGAATTTTTGCATCCCCCACCACATAAATAGAAATGCCTTTTGAGAATGAAAGCGTATTTTCTGCATCAATTGAGAGCGATCCACATTGATAACCCACATTAGGCGCTAACGTCTGCCAGCTTGATTTTGATACTGTATGCGATAATTCTGCCTGTCCTACAGTCATCGTTGAAAAAGGAAAAACAGCTTGCGTCAGTGAACCGCTACGCATTCCACCGACAATACCATTAAACGAATTTAAACCATCTATCAGGGTATTAGATACGACTGCAGCTCGCCCCATACTCGATGAAGTCGAACCAAACGATTGAAGGTCTTGATAGACAGATGCGCCATTTAAACAAGGCAAAGAAGGCCCGACAAAATTCCATGACCATGTATCACGAAAACTGTGATGATCAAGTACTTCGCCTGATAAATAAACATTATGACCTTTGAATGCAAGATGGCCGGGGGTTGTAATGGACGCGCAACGGGCATTGATATCTCCTAATGCAACGATATGCACATCACCTAAGCTTGCAAACGTGGTAGGAACTACAAAATCATCGCAGGCTTCCGCTCTACTTCTTCCTGCCAATCCCCACAAATTGCTGCTGCTTCTATACTGCCGCTCTTCTCCTTTAATTCCATATAAATCAATATTGCCTTTGGATTCCAAATCTGTACCTGAAGCTGCAACCATCTGTGTGGCTACAGAATGTATACCTCCATCGGTGCTGATGACTGTATTTTTTCCCTGTACTGAATAAATAAGCGAAGGCTGTACTTGGGTTGAATAATCTGTTTTTTCTGTTTCTCTTCCATACCAGGATCGAGTATGGCGATAAAATGAAACATAAGTATGCTTGTGTGCCTCAAGATCTACGCCATGTCTACCCACTATATAATTACCGCCAATGCTGCTGATTTCTGATGCGTCATCAATAAATTTTCCGCCTGCATCTGCATAAAATCCAATGCCATCATGACCTGCACCTGTACCGCCTAGCATACGTCCAAGCTGATAGCTTTTTAGCGTATCATAAGCACCTCTCACATCGGATTCGATGCAGAGATTTTGGATATCACCATGCTCTGTTTTAAGTTCCAAATAGTTGGATGCTTGTAAAATACCAACTCGATTAATAATATCGCCGTCTCGAGCATGGATTAACATCGTATCAGCAAATAGCGAGCCTCTTTCGTTACGAAAGGAATGCTTAGCGTCAATAGCTAACAGATGATCCGCTCTAAGCATGCAATGTTGCGCGCTAACATCGCCGATGGTTGATGTTAAACTAATGTCTTTGGACGAATAAATATTGGATATCACATCAACACTCGAACCCGTCAGGCTAACACTGTAAGAAAAATTCATTTCTCTATCGAGAGTTAGCGCCGATGATGTTGAAATAGCCAAGCTATCGCTCGGTGCGACATCACTGTAACGGCCCGTTCTTTGCAATAAATTTTCAACATCTAGATTAGATAAAGTATCAATTTGAAATTCGAGAATTGGAGCCTGTATATGTCCGCCCAAAGATCCTGAGGCAGCTTTTAACGAGATAACACTCTCTTTTGAATCCGTATCAATATGTCCTTGGTCACCCATATGCAATGTTGATGATCTTGTTATAAAAAATGGACCTGTATCGTCAGGAGAGGCTGCTGATTCATCTTGTAAAAAAGTGGTTCCTGCATAATCAATAGACTTTGCTTCATAATAAACTTGTTTACCTGTCACATGCGATTTTTCAGTAACATTAATATGTCCTGATTTAACCGAACCATCTATCCGATGTGCGGTCATTTTGCCGCCCAAGGTTGCTTCTTCGTCAGCTTCAATAAGCACATCTTTTTTTGTTGCCCCAATATCACTGCTTTCAGTTGTTTCAACTGATCTACCTCGCAAAGAAACAGCTGGTGTAGGCTTGCCATCATCATCCAGTGGCGCTGAAGCAGTTTCATTAATTTTAATTGCGCCAGAATCTGTTAATTTCTGTCCTGCTATTCCATGGACTTCATCTGCTGTAATTTTTGATCCTTTATCAAGATCAAGATCACCTGTTTTTGCTTCTGCATAGACTGCATGAGCGTCAATGTTACCGCCCAATCCAACTCTTTCGCTTCCTTGGGCTACAATTATTTTTCCTTTCGCTTCAATACTACTGTCAGCCGTTGTTAAAACTGACTTTCCTACTAAAGAAACAGCTGGCGTAGGCTTGCCATCATCACCCAGTGGCGCTGAAGCAGTTTCATTGATTTTAATTACCCCAAAATCTGTTAAGTTTTTCCCTGCTATGCCACGGACTTCATCCACTGTGATGACAGCGCTTTGTTCAATATCAAGATTGTTAGATTTTGCTTGCAATAAAGCGACATGGCTAGAAATAATTCCTGATAATTTTTCATCTTGTTCAGCAAGGATCACAACACTACCGCCTTTAATTTTACTTTCTTTATCTGTTTCAATAGTCCCTCCATGCAGCGTGACTTCTTTTTTTACAACCAGATGGCCTTTGAGCGCAAGATGACCTTTAACTTCCAATTGAATCTGATCGGCTTTAACCTCCGCCTTTTCTGTTAATTCATCTGCTTGCCAAACTACATCTTTGGCGTAAACAGTACTCGATTCAAATTGTTTTTCAACGTTTGTAAAGAGGTGGCTTCCTACCAGAATTCTTGATTGATCTAAGATTCTTCCTGTGGATGAAATATTTTTTGCAATAACAAAACCATCTTGTTGAGAAGCAAAATAAAAAATATCAGCAATACTCAGCGATATTTCTGTTGACCCCATCTCATAAGTCAGTATGGATCTATTAAGCAATGAAGTGCCGCTATGAAAGCCGCCTATTTTTGCGCTTAATAACGCATCATCTGTGCAGCTCGGCAAAAATATAGCTGCAAAATCCAACATCAAGTCAGGCATATTATCTATTAATCGCGAAGTGGTCTGTGATTTTGACTCCGCCTTGACTTCATCCTTGGATTCCGAAGGTGTAGATGAAAAATAATCCTCAAAAAAATCTATGCTCTGAGGTATCGCTGTAACCCCCTGAATACTCAAATTACTGACGATAGCCATCAGCGCATAAAGATCACTAGGCTCAAGAACATCTTTATCAAGCTGATAGAGACGAACACATTCACTATATAACTTAGGTAGGCTTCTTATAAATATAAGAGCACCAAATATAGTATCGATGGGCTTTCCGATAAGCGGAAAAATCGTTCGAATTACCCAACGGAGAAATGAAACTATTTTAAGCGTAGATTCCTCTGAAAAAACCACTTCTTTTACGGCTGAATAGCTTCCTTTTTTTATTAATTCTACGAAGTCATGCATATCACGGCAAATTTGACTCAAATTAGGAACATCCAATCCTACATCAATAGCAAGAAGACGTGATTTACGGGTACTTTTAGAAACAGTCAATCCGATATTAAACTCAGCCAATGCCGCAACTTGGAGATTTCTAACAATCATGGTTCCAACACAATTAACAAAAGCGCCTGCTGTAATAGAAACATCACCTCCAATGATACGAGAACGGCCAATGACTTTCTTTAAATGGTATAATTCTGATAAATCGATCACTCCATGTGAAAAAATCTTGTTTAGCTTTAGACTGAAAGAATCACCAAAATTCAATTGACCACCATTCCAGACGCTTCCACCCGTCATTTGCAGTGATTTCTTTGTGGTAACAATACCCGATGGATAATTGATCATATCCTCTTTACTGTACAGCATAGCGGTATCTGCTGTAATAGAACTGTAATTTTTAAATATACGAGAACGCATCACTAATTTAGGTGCAGAGCAACTACTTTCTTTATCAAAGGCCAACAGAGTTTTAACATCGATATGCGCCAAGCCTTCCGTTTTAAGGATAGCCTTATCAGTACTCATTAATGACTTTGCGGTAATCGCTAACACAGAAGGAGCATAAAGTGTTGCTGCACCATGTAAATAAACTCCATCTGATGCATCTATTTTTAAAAATGTAGCTGAAGTCAATTGTCCACGCACGTCTTTAAGTGATCCTGCAGAAATCATGATCCCCGCAGATGACTGGCACTGACTTTCTGGTCCTGCTATTAACACAGTATCAACTTCTAATTGGCATATTCCCTTAGAAGCCATTTTTCCCTGCAGAGAAAGTGCGGAAGCTCGTATAGCAATAGATGAGTCCACATTCAATTCACTGCTTGAATCAAATACTAGTTCACCACGAATATCTAATTTCAACGGCTGAGACAATTTAATTTGGCCAACATACTGTAAACGATCAACATCTGCAGACAGATACAGCGCGTGATCTAAATTCCAATCAGCGGATAAAGTGAGTTCTGACTTGGGGTTTTCAAAAAAACAAGCAGGTGCTTGTAAAGTTCCCTCCATTTTTAAGTGAATAGAATAACCATACGCTTTAAAACGAAGATGATGATCTGTCATTTCAAATCGAGCAATTTCCAAACCCGATTTTTCATCCACATAACAAATGAGCCTAAATTTGTCGTTTAATACTTTTGCAGTGCAATGCAATACATAATGATTAGGTTTATAGGCAGAACAAAGAATCGTTGTAACCTGTGTTTCAATGTATTTCTCAATTACTTTGACTGTCTTTGTAATTGCCTTTTTGTTCTTCAGAACAAATTCACCCAATTTTTCTTCAAGCTCTATGCGAGGCAAAATACGAAATGGGTAGGGAGCGTTCGGCCTTAGCTTTTTTGGAAAAATTTGCTTTAAGGTATCAGCAAGCGGATCTAACCCCATCATTTCCATCGTCAATATTTTCCAAGCGCTTGATGTCAGTGCTGATTCATCCAGCGGGTCTTGGCGACTTATTAACAGGTATTTTGCAAGGCATTCAATAACAGGATTATGATTGTCCTTATTAAGAATATGACACTGGTTTAGGCTTAAAAGTGCTTGGTAAATTTCTTCAAAACGAATATCGTAATCTGAATAGATACTTTCATAGCGACGAGAATAAAACAGCATAAATAACATTAAATGCGTTTCTAAAAACTCACCTGAAGCGGGTTCTTTTTGCAGCCGTTTTGCAAATTCAAGATCGATTATTTTTAGCAATTCATGGGCCAGCAAAGGTTCTTGATGAGAGGTTTTAATAGCATCCAGCGCTTTACGGTAACCCAACATAGCTGACTTACATAAATATTGGGATGCTTGATACAAATCATTCAAAGCAGAAGGGCCCTGTGATGATTGACCATATAAATACGCTTTATAATGATCCCAATACAATTGATAATAATCTGATGGTGCTAATGCAGATGATTTCTTGACTTTGTCCTTTTTCTTGTCACTGCCACCTTGAGAGCTCTTTCCCACTTTAATTTCATTATGACCGAACATAACTTTTTTCCTGCAGAATTAAATTCTCTTTTGTTACGTACGAAAATAAGCGTACTTTTCTCTCTGACTTCCAACTGTATCAGCACCTGTCGATAAACGATAAAAGCCAATCTCAATTAAAGACGAGCTTTTTTCTTCTGGCTTTTCTTTTTTCCTAGATTCCAACAGATCTTCATCCTTCCCAACCTCAGCCAACAGATCCTTGCCTGACATTAATGTGGAGATTGATTCCAGACAACCCTGAAGTTTTTCCTGAAGCCATGAATAGTGCGATTGCTCCTGGCGAATGACTTCTAAAACAAGATTAACACCCACGCAATACGAATCGACCTGACGGGGATCACTAAATAATATGCCTTCATCGCATTCACTGTCTTTTGCCATATAAAGAACACTGATCAAGTATTGAATTTGGCATACTCTCTTTTCTGGTTTTGTTGAATAAAAAGATCGAACCCAAGGCAGCCACTCTTCAAACTCAACATCCAAATATTTTCTTATTACATTTTTAACTAAAATTTGCGCTTGCGTGGTACATGAAAAATAATCCAATGCTAATCGGAGTTGATATTCATTTAGCTGCGCTTCTTTAAAATTTTCAAATGCAGCCTTGTAAGCCTCTTTTAATATTTTCCTATTATACTCTATGGATTCTTTTGGAGAAAAAGTCGAAACATGCTGCATATCTTTAGTATGCTTAAGTTGATCGTTAATAGTCTTCCCTCTCCCCAAACCTTCACGAAGCCAAGGACTAAAAAAATGCTTTTCTAATTCCGCTTTAAATTGTTGATGAAGAACAGGGTTGTCCTTTATCCCACTTAACTCTTTAAAAATTTTTTCTTGCATTTGCTGGTCTAAACCTAGCTGATCACTCAGTAAATTGTATTTAATGATCATGTCGATCAACTCAGAAACATTTTTTCCTTTTCCTGTTGTCGTCGACATTAAAAACCCATGGACACCCATTCGACCCTTTGCATTGTTTAGAAAATTCGTAGCAAATGCTCTAAACAACACTTTTTCTTCTTCAATTTTTGTCTGATAGAATAATTGTCTTTCGGAGTCTTTTTCTTTTTTAGCCAACGCGAACTGCTTTGATTTATCGATAGCCGATTTTAAATTTGGCCCTTCTAACAGCTTATCGAGCAACTTATCTTGCAACTGACTTAAGTAATGCACCACTTGTTTTTTTAATGATGTATCGATAGAAAACGTTTCATATACCCTATTTTCTACCCAAGGAGAAATCCAACCGAGAAGTGATACTCTCAATTCTTCCTTCTTTTTTGATGTTAATTCAATCTCATCGTCTTGCAACAACGTAACTGGCCTAATGCCTAAAATAACACCTTCTGTAAGTTGCTCAATAGTGCTTGAATGATCATCACACCATTTTTTGTATGCCTCTAGCTTGTTTTGCTTAGATTCACTTGATAAAATTTCATTATGAGATGATTTAACTTTATTTAAAATATCCTTAGATTCACTATGCAATTCTGCTGACTCTGTAACTTGATTTGTTATTGCTTGGTCACAACTTAACAGCAATTGCTTGTTTCTTTCATATGAACTAAAAATTATCATTCCTTCTAATATTCTGTCATAAAAAAAGATTTTGCAAAATGCATGGAAATCCCTTGCTTCTATCTCTAAATCCATTTCATTTCTTAAGCGTGATTGAATAGGATAAAAAACAGGGCCCATTAAGAATTTAAATGCATCAAAATTTTTTGATCTAATCACATTCAATATTTCGCCTTCCAGATATACTTTCCAAAGACTAAAATCCCTTTTATCTTCTAGGCTATTTTCTAACCTAACTGAAGCTCTTGAAATTTTAAAAGCAGGTGCCGATTTTTTTTCTTCTACTGTTGTTCCCACCTCTTTTTTTTCTTCTTTACTTTCTGTTTTATTTTCTTCTACCTTAAACACTGGAACAGGAGATGAACTACTTGACGTAGAATCACTCCAACCAAGCGAACGGCTCAGTGACAATGTCGATGATGACGAGGAAATTGTGGAGGACTTAACCGCAGAAGAAGCAGAAAGACGTGGTAATGAGGTTGAAATACCTGACGCTTTTCTTATCATGCTAGAATGTCTTTCATTTATCTCATCTATTTCTTTCTTGCGCCCTTTAGGAGGAGCGGAAGAATAATCCATGCTATCCGCTATATCTTTCCTCCCTTTCTTTTTCTTAGCTTTCTTTCCTGAAACAAATTCATCATCTGAAGTTGAGTAATCTGAAGCATCATCCTTATCTGAACCTGAACAATCCGAAACATCCTCTTTTTTTCTATGCGATTCCAATTTATTAGCCTCGATTTGGGTTAAATAATATACATAAAATACAAAAATGGTCGTTTTCTGGTGATTTCGAGCAATATAATCACTAACCCAACACTTTGCCTACGGCTAATCTCTGATAATGTTGTAAGACATTGGCTATAGGGTTTTACTTGGAAATAAGCAGGAGTTTAACCATGTCTTAATCGACAGCTTAAGGTTTACAGTAGGTTGAGGTCTCTTCTACCACTTTTCCTATTACGTCACAAACTGGTTTGTAAAAGCTGGAAAAACTGCGGGCACGTTTGGCAGAAATCGAAGCCGCTACACCTCCAATAACCATAAGCCCCAAAAAAATGCTGGGCAAAAGAATACTGCCCGATGTGTTAATGACAACGACTGTTGCAGAAATCACGGCCAATGCCATTAATATACTCAGGACACGCATTCCACATGCAATGTAATACCATTTGTTACTGCTGCTTAAGGATTCAATCAATTCATTGAATGTATTGATTGATTCTAGGCTGCGTGATGTTAAATAAACATGCGTTGCGTTCATTGCCTTATTTAAAATATTAACGTCTTTTTCCGATTTTTTTTCAAAATCGCCTATCAAATAAATAAGCTCTTGTACACTATCTTGAACTTGCTCTGGAAGCTTCATAATAACTTGTTTTAATTTATTCTTAGCCTCTTTATAGTCTGGAAATCTTTCTTCATGCAGCAATTCAGCTGATTCGTCATGCCTGCCGAACCCGCTTAAATCACCGATAGATATTCCCTGTTTAATTAAATATTTAACTGTAGAGTGATTATAGCCTGTATACGCTTTAGCTAACATATTAAAATTAAGCACAAGACCTTTTTCTTCGTGTAAATAATCGAGTAACTCAGGCTGATTGCGCCAAATAGCCTGATTTGCAAAGTGATCTAGAGGGGATTTAGCACAAACATCATAATATTTTTTTATAAAATCGAAATTACCTTCAGCAATAGCACGCTCTAAACTCATTTCCTCGTGATAACTTTTGTCTTTCATTGCCTCTTCTATCTTTCCAGATTGAAAACAGATGATCTGGCAGTAAAGCTCATCTCTGCCGCTTATAACATTGTCTAAAGATAACAAAGCTTCCTTTTTTAAACAAAAAGATAACAAATAATCTAGTATATGCTTATGATTATTTCTATTGGCCCAATAAGCCCGAGTGCGGGAATTACGATCTTTCTCGTTAAAAAAATATGCAACGGATAAGTCTTGCAATTCAGTAATGGAGGCTCCCTCTTTCACAAGACGGAGTCTTTTTGCCCTGTACACACCTTCCAAACGATTTGCATATAGA
>Ga0163152_10006823_pt1 | contig 12712 bp, 8 predicted proteins | sample OliLakLV19MP8IB2_FD_148635 | JGI IMG/M metagenome (GOLD analysis project Ga0163152, IMG submission 148635) | Freshwater microbial mat bacterial communities from Lake Vanda, McMurdo Dry Valleys, Antarctica - Oligotrophic Lake LV.19.MP8.IB-2 | ecosystem: Environmental > Aquatic > Freshwater > Lake... | reverse complement strand
CACCGAGAAGATGCCCGTGCTCAGTTAGACAAGGGTCTTGATCTGTACGAAGAAATGCTCGGACAAAAGGCTCGAGGCATGTGGCCGTCGGAAATGTCAGTGAGTCCCGCTTCGCTGGAACTCATTGCACAATGCGGAATTAAATGGGTGGTACTCGATGAAGCATTGCTCTGTAAATCTGCAGGTGTAGGAATCTATCGCGATCACCACGGCAACTTGAATAATCCGGATGTGCTTTGCCAGCCTTATCAGTTGACTGTCGGCGATGAACAAATTTCGATCCTGTTTCGAGAAATCGTAACCAGCAACGAAATCGGATTCTCGTATGGACATAGAGACCCGGCTGAAGCTGCGACCGCTCTTTACATGCGACTCAAGCACATACAGCAAAAACTGTTTCACTGGGACCGCGAAGGTGTGGTGGCAATCGCTCTTGATGGCGAGAACTGCTGGGAAACTTATGAAGAGGATGGCAATCTATTCCTGAAAGAAGTCTACGAGCGCATCTCCGAAGACAGCACACTCAATGTGTGCACTGTAAGTGAATATCTGGAAAAGAATCCACCAACTACAAAACTGAACAATATTCATTCAGGCTCTTGGATCAACGCGGACTACCACATCTGGATTGGCGACCCGCACAAGAACCTTGCATGGGACCTGCTCGGCGATACTCGTAATTTCTTGGTGCAACAACTGAAGCAGAACGAGTATTCCGCGGAAGTACAGAAAAATGCCTGGGAAGAAATCTACGCGGCTGAAGGCAGCGATTGGTTCTGGTGGTTCGGAGAACCAAACAACTCCGCACATGATGATATCTTCGATGAGCAGTTCCGTCTTCGTCTGCAAAACGTCTACACGATTCTAGGCGCGTCCTACCCGAGAGAACTCGATAGCTCGATCTATGAACAGGTTAAGCGCAAACACCAGACAGTAACGGCCGAACCTCAACGAGCGTAATCGATTCAGTCACATACAAGGGGCGTGCGCCATGCGCCGCCCGTCATTACGGCATTTGTGGCAGCTGTTTTTGAGCATTGAGCGCCAGCCGCGCCTTTTTTATAACAGCTTGGAAGTGCTGATCTAATTCGTAGTTTACGCCACGAAGTCCTTCAAATACATTTTCGGACCATTCGAGATAACCGTAGCGACGCTCCCATGACCAATCTGCCGGAGGAAGCGACACCACATCACCCATGTTGCTAATTTTATCGGCAATTTTGATCAACTTTGCCTCATCGGACTTATGCGCGGCATTCGCCACCTGCAGACGCTTCCGTTCAGCTTTCGAAAGTGATTTGTCATCTGTGCATTCAAGTACGAGCGACAAAACTCTATCACCGAATATGGTGCTAATCTCTTCAGGCTGCGTATCAGTGTCTTCAATCGTGTCGTGTAACAGCGCAGCGGCCAGAACCTCCGGATCGGTTACCCTGCCGACTCGCGTCAGCAGCTCTGCGACTTCCAGTGGATGATTGATGTACGGAGTCTCATCATCCTTCCGCTTCCCTGACTTGTGTTTACCTGCGGCAAATTTCGCTGCGCTTAACACCAACGAAAGTTCATTTCCCTGCTCAGGCATGACAGTGACTCCGATATATTGGACCTGTGCCGGAATGATATCAGACAAGAAGTAAATGGCAGTATTTACCTAACTTCCCTTAAGATCCTTCGAAGATTGCCCTGTATAATTCACATGACATGTTGAAAATTACTCAAATTACACCCTCAAATATCGCCGATGATGAACTGGCTGCCGTTATGGCATCGCTGGCAATCGTGGCACAAGCAATCGACAAATTTGAGACAAACATTGTCAAAACCAGTTCCTGGCAAACAGCAGCGTTGCTTGAAGGCACTGGCCGGCGACAGAACGTAAATCGCCTCCAGGATGCTCGGATCGAAAGTGCCTGGAGCACCGCGACCTCGTTGACTATTATCAGCCTGCTATGTGCAGCCTCAATGTGCCTGACTCTGCCTGCATTCGGACAAAGCGAACCAGAGATGCCGTTACTGGCACCAGACTTTAGAATAGCAGCAAATTTTCCCGCACCAAATACGCCACCGCCCAGTTCTGCAACCCCGACACGACTGAAAGTGGCACTTGTCGTTGATACCACCAAAATTGAGATAGTGATTCCAGATGGGGCCGTAGTTCGCGATGTAACCACCGGCGATACCTTGGCAGAACTTCCAGCGCAAAGCCATTGGCTGGTCACCAGTCGTGCACCGGGAGGATTCAGTCAAGTTTGTTTTACCGGACAGCTAAAGAACGCGTCAGATGCACAAACCAAACTTGCAGTTGGCAGCAGTTATCGTGATGTCGCGTTTTATAAAGGTGCTGTTCCGAACCTGGAGCTGACGCCACTACCGTCTCGAAGCGATCCGAAATTCTGGTTGCCGCTTCAGAACAGCAAAGACCAGCAACCACAATCTTATGTTTTGGTGCCAGCGCTGGCAGATGGCACCTTTGGCATCGGCGGCCGACTGTACCGCGGAGCCTTGGTGATAAGACCTCATTCCGCCAGCAAAGTGAATGGCGTCGACCTCGTTAACAACATTGAATTAGAAGACTACCTACTTTCGGTCGTGCCTTCAGAAATGCCATCGCTTTGGCCAATTGAGGCGCTAAAAGCACAAGCAATCGCTGCCCGATCATATGCTCTGGCAAATGTCGGCAAACACGCTTGCGATGGCTACGACATAAAAGCCACGGTCGATGATCAGGCTTACACTGGGGTAGCCGCCGAGCATCCGCAGACCAACCGCGCAGTCCATGAAACTACCGGTCAAGCTTTGAGCCACGAAGGAAAAGTGGTCAGTGCCTTTTTTCACAGCTCCAGCGGCGGACACACCGAACTTTCAGAAAACGTATGGTGCCGCCCGTTACCATACTTGCGAGCTGTTCCGGATTACGACGATGACTCGCCGCACTTTGCCTGGACCAGAACCGCAAACGTGGCAACTGCTGAGAAGGCACTTGCCAAGTGCGGTAAAGGTGTCGGCTCGTTGCTTTCAGTCAGCACGCTCAGCCGTGGAGTGAGTCCGCGCGTCCGCTTATTGCTGATAACAGGAAGCGACCGTTCAGTGTTCATCACAGGTGAAGACGCGCGCCGTGTATTCGGGCTTCCAAGTTCTTGCTTCAACGTAGGGCCGGCGTCCGATTCGTACGTTTTTGCCGGCAGGGGTTACGGACACGGTCTCGGCATGTCACAATGGGGCGCAAAAAAGCTCGCAGAGATAGGATATACGGCGTTAGAAATCCTTTCTTATTACTATAAAGACGTGACGCTTAATCAGTTTTGAGCTAATGGTCTGCCACAATATAGATCAGCTTCCGTCTCTATAAGCATTCTGGACGCCTTAACTAAGACACTGCACTGAGGTAAGACATGCTGCTCGAGTTCTTCGCATACTTTATGATGCTCGCTATATTGAGCGTTCTAATCATCGTGCACGAATTCGGACACTTCTCCGTAGCACGCTTTTTTAAATTTCAGACGCCGGTTTTCGGCATCGGACTGCCTTTCGGTCCTTATTGGGTTATGGGCCACAAATGGGGCACCGAATTCCGCCTCCACGCTGCATTGCTCGGCGGATATGTGGCAATTCCTGAACTTGGTGACGAAACAAACGCCAAAGAAGAAACCTACGGCGTCCCCCTTAAGCCTTTCCGCAAATTCCCTATATGGCAACGCGCTCTTGTGGCATTTGCCGGCGTGGGCTTCAACATCATATTCGCCTGGATAGTCATGTTTACCATGCTGTCAACGGTCGGCGAACCGGTCCAAAACGTGGTTGTTAAGCAGCTGCCTCCAGAAAATCCGATCGCCGCACAAGCCGGAGTTCAGGTGGGAGACAAGGTTGTCAGGATCAACGATAAGAAAGTTGATACGCCCGACGATGTCGTTGGATACCTGTCGAAGCTGCCCGAAACTCAAGTAACTCTTCACGTACTGCGCAACAAGAAGCCAGTCGACCTCACCATGACAACAAATGCCAAAGGCAAAGTGGGCATGGCCCTGATTACCAAAGGACCAATTCACTACAGCAAAGTATCCAAAAATACTGGCGAATTGGCTGTCATGTCCTCAGAGCGCCTGGTAAAGCTGACCGGTAACATGGTGGACGCTCTCGGGATGATGGTTGGAAACATCGCCAGCAGCTTCACCCATCCAGCAGCAAAGAAAGTACCTGGTGCGCCACCACAGATGGGCATTGAAGATCTCCATGGCGTGCTGGCTGTAGTGAAAATTGGCGCCGACATTGCCAAACAGGACTGGAGCCAACTCTTTCTGTTCACGATCATGATCAGCATGGATTTGGCGATCATAAATTTACTGCCCTGGCCTGCGCTCGACGGCGGTCACCTGGCCTTCATGGCATTTGAGGCAGTTCGCGGTAAACCCATGGAAGAACGCCATCAAGGCGAAATCGTCAAATGGGGCTTCTTGAGCTTACTGTTGCTGATGGCTGTGATTATGTTTAACGACGTCCGTGCACTTGTCACCGGCAAGCTCGACTTTAAGCCCGAGAAGGAAGATGAAGAGATGAGTACTCCGGCACCGAACCAAGGTACAAACGCGCCTGCCGGTGGAACATCTGCCCCAGCTCCGACCCTGCCACCGCAAGGCACGGCGCCGATAGCACCTTCAACACCGATTGCTGCGCCGGTAACGGCACCGGCGATTGCACCGACACCGTCACCGGCGCCAACTACCCCGCAAACAAAACCAGAGTAAACTGCCAAAAACAGGGTATATAGATGCTGCGCGCCTATGGTGCCAAGTTTCTGCGAGGTTGCCCAATGCCGAGTTACGACTATCGATGCGACGAATGCAAACAGTCGTTCACTGTTGAGCGTTCTATGTGCGACGAGTCGAAACAGCCTTGCGTAACCTGCGGCAACGCCAATGCCAACCGCATCTGGACAGTCGTCCTTATGAACAGCAGTGGCAGTACCAGAGACTACGGGCAAGGCACATGGGGTTCAACTAGCACTTCAACCAGCAGCTTATCCACAAGCTCGTCCGTTTCCGTCGGCTCCGTTGAAGGCTCAAAAACTGCCTGCGGCAGTTGCGTCAGCAAGGCCTGCGGGACCTGCCACTAAAATGGAATGGCCGGCACAAGTGGTGCACTTAGAGCATCAGACAACCCTCAATTGTTAGCAAACGCTTAAAACATCATCAATTTAGCGGCAGCTCGGAAACACCTGACCTTTCCAGTGGTCTTAAGTACTATCGACCATGTTGTTGGGAGAGTGGTGCGATGCACCGCGTTGCTGCGCCGCTTATGCGGTGCCAGGAGGTTTTGATGAAAAATTTTGGTATTCCGGTAGCAGTTGCAGCAATCGTGCTCGGTACAGCATTTCTGCCAGCGCAGCCAGTGCAAGCCAAATCGATCGCAGAGATGGCAGAATCGGCACTAAATGCGGTTCGTCGACAGTCGACGCCGTATCCAGAGTATGCCTTTCCTTATGGCTACGTGCAGCCGCAACAACAAACATTTCTTGGCCGATTGAGCGACAGATATCTCGATAATCGCGCCACCTTTGACCCGTACACTGCTCAGTTCGGCTACAACGCGCAATACCCGAACGCTCAATACGGATATCCCCAGTTCCAACAAAATGGACAATCGCTGGGCAGCCGACTTAAGGACGCAGTTCGCGGCCAAGCAATTCGCAACATCGTCAATCGGATATTCTAAGACACCAGGCATTCAATCGATCTCAAATTTTGATTTGCGATCGATGATGTCTTTTCTACCAAAGGGCCACTAGCAGGTTACTTCGCTGATGGCTGGAGGATTTTCATCGATCAGATCGTGTAATTTCGCTTCTTCTTCGACGGTGAAGGCAAAACTTTCGTCGGCGTTAGGGAAAGTGGAGGCGCGCACATCTTCAGCATAATGAGTGATAGCTTCCTGGCACAGTTCAGAAAGATTGGCATACTGCCGAACGAAGCGCGGTTTGAAGTCCGTAAACTTGCCGAGCAAATCGTCGGTAACCAAAATTTGCCCATCGCATCCGTTACCTGCACCGATACCTATAGTTGGCACCATCAGCTGTTTCGTAATCATGGTGGCAACAGTAGCAGGCACCATTTCTAGTACCACACTGAACACACCTGCCTTTTCCAAAGCCTGAGATTCTTCCATCAAGCGATATGCTTCTTCGGCACTTCGTCCTTGCACTCGGTTGCCGCCGAGGCTGTGAATCGCCTGGGGAGTAAATCCCAGGTGTCCCATCACTGGAATGCCCATACCGACAAGGCGCTCTATTACTTCCAAGTTCAACTTGGTGGCACCTTCCAGCTTAACTGCATGTGCGTGAGACTCTTTAATGAAGCGCCCGGCGTTGGTGATCGCTTGAACGACATCGACTTGATAGCTCATAAATGGCAGATCTGCCACAACAAACGCACTCTGCACACCGCGAGTAACCGCAAGTGTGTGGTGAACCATCTCGTCCATAGTGACAGCATGAGTCGTTTGGTGACCGAGTGCCACCATCGCTAAACTGTCACCGACCAGTATCAGATCTACACCAGCCTTGTCGAGAATTTTCGCAGTCGAATAGTCGTAAGCCGTCAAACAGACGATCTTGCGACCTTCACGCTTGTATTTTTTAAAGGTTAGTGTTGAAATCGCCTTATTGGCGCCCATCTTGCTCATGAGCCCTCACGCTGGTGAAAAGGTTGTATGGTGCTGGATTATAGCAGTGCTGACTAATAGCCACGCTTGCGAATGTACTGATCTTTCTTCTGTTGGCGGATTATGTTTTGCTGAAGTTCCGTGATGTGCTGTGAATCGTACGGATAAGCATTTGCCAATACGCGAAAACTCTCATACATGCGGGCCGCGTCATCCGGTAAATTGCCCTTCTCCAGCAAATAGGCCAGATTATAGATAGCTCCGTCATAGCCTTTGTTGAGTTCGATCGCCTTTTGAGCATTGGCAATGGCTGAATTCAAGTCGCCCTGGGCTTCCTGCACATAACACAAGTTTTGCGTGCAGCGGAAACTAAGAGGGTTTAGCTCAAGCCCCCGTTCAAACGACGCCTTCGCTGCGTCAAGGTCACCGTCTTCGTAAGCGGAGATTCCCTTCGATATGAAAGCATCGACCTCATCTGGATCGTAGGGGAGCGGTTTCTTCTTGCGACCGGCTATTTCTTTCTTTATCTGCCGGTCGAGGTCTTTGATGTGCACGGCGTAGAGGGCGTCGCTCCTGCGCATCGTGACAAGCTGTTGCCAGGCTTCGATTGCGTGGACCAGATCGCCCATGTATTCATAAGTCTGCGCTTCCAGAGTCTTGAGCTTCAGCGGATCGATTGGCGGATAGCCCTGCGTGGTTGTATAGGTCGGATTGATCTTCTGGGCCTCTTTCAATTCCGACAACGCTCTGTCGAGATCGCCTCGGTAATAGCGCAGCTTCCCAAGCTCAAAGTGGGATGCAGCCATCCGCGGATCGCACATCAGCGACTTGCGAAACTCAGTTTCTGCAGCATCCAGTCCGCTTTTTGTCGCGTAAATCTGCCCGAGATGGTAATGAATTCTTGGATTCTTCGGCACCAGGCTTGCAGCTAGTTCCAACTTCTCGGCGGCAAGCGCCAAATCGCCTTGCGATGCCCGTTCGAAAATGGCCATACCAAGCATTTCCTGAGCTTCAGCCAAATCTGGTTTTAGCCGCGTCGCCGTCTCTAAATTCGAAATTGCCCCTTCCAGGTCTCCTTTATCCTTGAGAAACTTGCCCAAATTGTAGTAAGGGAAGGGAAACTTGGGATCGATCTGGATGCATTGCCGCCACTGCGTTTCGGCATCACGCTTGTCCCCGACCCGGTTGAGAAAGGCGCCAAAGTTGTTTCGTGCTTCCACATAGTTCGAATCTGTATCGATCGCCTGGTTAAAGGCAGCGGTGGCCATTTCTTTATTTCCAGTGCGGGCGTAGAGCTTGGCCAACATGTGGTGCAATTCCTTGGCCCGACCGCCGCCATTCTCCAGTGCCTTTTGGCAAAGGTTCAAAGCGCCGTTTACATCCCCGGCATTCTCCAGTCTCTGAGCTTCGACATAATAGGCGTACGCCTGCTGGAGGTGATCGTTTTCAGCATCTTCCTCCGGACTGCTGTCCTGGGACCAGGCTGCCGGCGGCAAACTCGCCATTGCCAAGCAAAGGGCTATGGTAAATATGCCTTGTTTATTCCTGAATTGCCGTAAGAGCATGGTTTTGCGGTCCTTCCTGTCGTCTTTAGCGCCGCTCGGGGGCCCTTCGTTTCATAATACCGAGAATGGCTACCGTTGTGCTTGTACCCGATGCTTGCAAAGCAAAAACAAAGCCGGGCGCGTGGGGTCGCCCGGCTTATCGCAGAAAACCAGACAGGGGTTATTTCCCGTCGACAGGATTGAGCATTTGTCGCTCAACTGCCTTGGTCTCAAGCAAGTCTTTCAAGGTATGCTCCAGGCCTGGTCCGATGTGCATTGCACCTGCATAGCCGCCAATTCGCGGCGTCCAGCGCGCAACGGTGTCACGGATACGCGGTTGGGCCTCGGCTGCATGACCTGTGGCTCGTGCCACGAAGCTCAAAGGTGCTGTGGCAACATTGGCCAGGCGCATGCTAATCGGCTCCTTGTTGCCACCAGTCAAAATCATTTCCGGAACGTCATCTCGGAACTTAGCGCGCATACCTTCTGAAAGACGGTTGATGCGTGCCATCATCACTTCAGCACTAACTGTTCCACCGGTCTCATTGTTCTTCGCAACGGCGCGCAACCAGGCAGACAAGCCAGCCGAGAAGACTTCTTCAATCCGATAGCCGGTTTTGTCGAAGCCAATAACTGCAGGCTGATCCTTTATTGCCGCATCGGCCATCATGTTTGTCAACGCTTCAACCTTAGTGAACGTTTCGGTCATATTAGGGGTGATATCGCGCACTGTATGACCGTTCAGAATATCCAATTTAGTGTTGAACTGCGCTCTAACCAATGCCGGAATGATTGCATCCCATTCTGCCATCGGAATGGAGAAGAACTCGCCTTTGGCGTCCGCGTTAGCAAAGACATAATGGTCGCCAGGGCGTGCCATCGAATCTGCAAGTTTGTCCAGACTGGCAGCGAAGTCATTACAGCCCTTGTGTCCATCGCCCTGCTGCCGCACCGTTTCGGCAGCTAGCTTCACCCTCCACTTGTCAAGGCCGTGAACTTCAATGCCCAACGTATTGTGCATTTCCGGGTTAACCATATCTTTTCCGTACATGCTGCGCGTTTCGAGCATTCCTGCACCGGTTGGATTTCCCGGTCCGGGTTTACGCAGAGAACCTAACAACACAGCCAGTGCCAGGCCTGTATTCGGGTCGATGGATGTACCGAACATGTCTGCTGTATTTTCGTTGGCTTGTGCTTTCAACACTTGAACAAACAGTTCAGACTTCTTCATTTTACCGCCGGGAGCGCCAGGCACTGCGACATCGACATCGGCGATACCCTTGGCCTTCATCGCGTCGCCGACAATCTTGTCTGTGAGGATGACATCTCTCATTGCTTCAGGGAACTTGTACAAATCGCCATATCGCAAGTTATGTCCCAACTCGTGAGGGTGCACACCAGAGACCGAAACGCCTTCTGTACCTTGATACTCACGCGGCTGCACCACAACGGCAGCATCTGTAACTGGCTTGCCTGTGACAGGGTCTTTGATGGCTGGGATCGTGTACTGTCCGGCGCCATCGGCATCACGAATGGTGAATAGTGGTGCGTTCTCGCCGCGAACAACCGATCGAGGGATGCCACAATCGTCCAGGTACTTGTACATGCGAGCGCTGATACTACGCGAGAACATGTTAAGGTCGGCTATGACTGCCAGTTCCCCTCCGCCGTCTTTACCCAGGCGGGCGGCAATCTCAACTTGCTGCGTTGCCGTTCGGAAGTGATCGAGCAACATGCCCGCGGATCGGTAGTCGTCCGCTGTTTTGATTTGTCTTGTGAGATCAAGCAACAGCTTGTTGTTTTCGAAGTGCAACGGGTCCAAGGGTGCTTTTCCATCGCGCATTGTGGACATCAAAGGTCCCATGACGTCTTCTTTCGCTTGCGCTACTGCAATATCTTCTTTGGTCACTCGCCCGGTCACTTCGCGCATAGCCACGGCCATATCGCTGACATTGACCCCACTCATCTCAGCAGTAGGCGCTACAGCAGCAGGCTTGGCAGCAGCATCGGTAATGACGATGCCGTCACTGGCGACAGGCGGAACATCCTTACCTACAGGTGGAGCGTCTTTGGTCGCAGGCGGCGTTCCTTCAGTCTTACCTAGAGGTGCTGTTTCTGTTATCGGCGGAATGCCTTCGGCTGGCGCGCCTGGACGTTCTTCAGTCACGCGAAGGATTTGTTGCGGCTTGACGGTCTGGGGCGCCAGCCTATTTTTGGCCGCTGCCTCAGCGGCAACAACTTCATCCGTTTTAGCCAACAATTCGTCTATTTTGGCGCTGAAATCTTCTGAACGGTGACGACGATGAGTATTTACATGCTCCAGGTCGACTCTTCCTGCAGGCCCAGCAGGTGCGCCTTCACTTGGGCTGTGACTATGCGATTTTTGGTACAGCTTGATCGCTTCAAGCTTCTCTTGCAGAGTCAGCTCATCGGCCGCAGTGCGCCGTTTGCCTAAGAGTTTGCCAGCAACGTAATCCGAGGTGCCATCGGCAGTGCGTTCACTCCATTTGAAGAATCGCCCGGCTGCGGTTTCTTCCGAATTGAAAAAATGCTCTTTGCTAGCTTCCCAACGTCGACCGCTGGCTGTCCTGGTCAATACAGCTCCAGTGACGCCCTCAGCCACTAGTCCGCTGGTAAGACCGATTCCGGCATTGACAGTGAATTTACCAAGTCCGTCGCCCATCCTGGTTGAAGCACTGTGCAATCCGGTCATATCGTTGGCATCGGCGGCATCCATCCAACCACCGAAAACCGGCTGCAAACCATCTTTAACGAGGAAGTAAGTCATAGCGGTTCCGACCAGCGCCTTAGCCGCGCCAGCCTTCGGAAGCGCAATTCGAAGACCAACGCCAAACAAGGCGCCCATTCCTGCAGTATGGGCAAGTTCATCAGGATGGTCGATTTGATGAAGAAAACTTTTCCAAGCGCCGGCAGGTGCTTTGGCCAGACCTTCTCCGGTAACATAAGCAACTCGTCCAAGTGTGGTAGTTGTGATGCCCGATAGTGCATTGTCATCAGTGCTAGCACCAATGTACTGGCCTAACCGTGTATCATCTAACAACTTTTTCGCTGCTTCGTCTTGAGCTTGGTCGGACGGCTTCTGGCCTTGCTCAATCTGTTTCTCTGGCATTGCGGACACCCCACGCGTCGCTTGTATATCGAAGGTAAGGCATCGTGTAGTTAAAGTCGATTAAACAAGCCTACAAAGGTTCGTAGGACCACCACGAAAGGGATGAGTGTTATGAACAGTTAACGTTGAAAGATTACATACAACTCACAAACCCAGAGAGAAAGCTCTTTTGAAAGAAGATATTGCAGATCGAATAAGAGGAAGTATCCTCGGTGCTGCCTGCGGAAACTCGCTTGGCGGCACGTGTCTAGGCATGAATCGAAAAGAGATCATGTTCTCCGTCGGCATTCGCGGGGTGAGAGATTTCACTCCAGGCATGAGTAAGAGCCTTCTTCCGACATACCAGCCCGGTGCTCTGCTGGCAGATAGTTTATTAGCTGGTGAAATCGCGCATTCGCTGATTGGCACCCGGGGCTCATTTGACAGTAGCGACATGAAACAGCGCTTAGCCCAGTTGCTGTTGCGCGAAGACTTTCTCAACTCTGCTCCGGGCGCTCATTGCCTGCTTCCGTTGAGACGCATGGCAGATGACCTTCCGCCCGGTGAAAACGTCACTGCAGACAACACACACGTAAGCGCGGCGGCAAGAGCCTATGTAATTGGTTGCTTGCCAGATGATGTTGATGTCGTCTCGATAGCAGTTGAACAAGCCAAACTGAGTCAGGCAGACCGTTGCGTCTGGGCCGGTGCAGCCGTTCTTGCAAGTAGTGTTCATGCTCTGGTGCACGGACAAAGGCTGGACAAAGAAAATGAAGTGCGCGAGTTCGTGCGCAAAGAGTACGAGATTGCCACTAGCATTGACCCGCGCTTTGCCGAAGCCTGGGACGACATCGCTCCGGACCTCGATTACATAAACCCGGCTGACGATTTGCCCTATTCGCTCATCAACGTGGAGTCACATGTAAATGAGGCAGTCCCAACAGCATTCGGCATCTTCCTCATCTTTCGCCACGATCTTGAAGAAGCTGTATCAGCTGCGGCGTCCTCTGGGGGCGATACAGACACGGTTGCTGCTATAGTTGGTGCACTTTCGGGCGCTTATCACGGTGCCTCTGCAATCCCGGAACGCTGGCTTAAGCGAATCTCACGAAGAGAAGAGCTAGACCAAGTTGCCGATGAATTGATTGGGCTATGGAACGGACGTGCAAAGTAAGCGGGGCAAAAGGCACCGCAAAAAACTTGAGCAGTCACGTAGAAACGTCCCCTACACATATATAGGAAGGCAAGCGAAGAGATGACGACAGAGACTCAAACCAAACAAAGTGGAAACGCTGGTGGCAAGGTGAAGGATCAAGTAGCAATCATCACCGGTTCAGGTCGCGGAATTGGACGAGCAATTGCCGAAGTCCTGTTGCGCGAAGGTGCGCGCGTTGTCATTTCTGAC
>Ga0163152_10006818_pt1 | contig 12723 bp, 9 predicted proteins | sample OliLakLV19MP8IB2_FD_148635 | JGI IMG/M metagenome (GOLD analysis project Ga0163152, IMG submission 148635) | Freshwater microbial mat bacterial communities from Lake Vanda, McMurdo Dry Valleys, Antarctica - Oligotrophic Lake LV.19.MP8.IB-2 | ecosystem: Environmental > Aquatic > Freshwater > Lake... | reverse complement strand
CCGCCGGGAGGCTCCCCAACATGATCCTAGGCTCACGCGAAACGTTTCCCCCGAGCGCCGCTTTTTCCGCAAACGCCATCCTTGATCACAGCGCGCTTGCCTCCCTGAAAGACAGCGCGGCCAAAGACAGGCTTGCCTACTGGGCAGACCTCGCGCGCGAAAACCTCACCTGGAAAAAACCTTTTTCGCGCACGCTGTCGTGGGAGCCACCTTTTGCACGGTGGTTCGAGGATGGAACTCTCAACGCAAGCGAGCAATGCCTGGATGCCCAGGTGCGCGCCGGCCGCGGCCAAAAGCCCGCCATCATCTGGGAAGGCGAGCCCGTCGACGCCAACGGAACACCCACGCAGAGGCGTGTTGTCACCTATGCCGAGTTGCTCGCTCTGGTGGAAAAATTCGCATCGGGCCTTTTTTCTCTCGGCATCCGCAAGGGAGACAAGGTCGTTCTCTACATGCCGCTCGTGCCCGAAACCGTGGTGGCCATGCTCGCCTGCGCGCGTATTGGGGCCACGCATTCCATCGTATTCGGCGGATTTTCCGAAACGAGCCTGCGCGATAGGGTCAACGATGCGGGCGCAAAATGCATCGTGACGGCCGATGGTGGCCTGCGGCGCGGCAAAACTGTCGACTTGCTCGGCAACGTGCGGCGCGTGCGCTCCGAGTGCCCCGGTGTAGAACACGTCGTGGTGACGCACAGGCTTTCCGAACAGACACCACTTGAATCCCGCGAAGTGAGCTTTGCGGACGTATGCACACGCGGCGAGGTTCATTTCCCCGCTGCTGAGTGCGAAGCAGAACACCCGCTTTTTATTTTGTACACGAGCGGCACGACGGGAAAGCCCAAAGGCGTGGTGCACTCCACGGCAGGTTACATGCTTTGGGCAAAGCAGAGCATGCGCTGGGTTTTCGATTTGAAGGAAGACGACATCTACTGGTGCACGGCCGACGTGGGCTGGATAACCGGGCACACCTACGTGGTGTATGGGCCGCTCTCGTGCGGTGCCACCGTGTTCCTTTATGAAGGTGCGCCGGATTTTCCAGACGCGGGAAGGTTCTGGCGGAGCATCGCGCGCGAAAAAATCTCTTTGTTCTACACGGCGCCCACAGCCATCCGTGCGTTCATGCGTCAGGGCGACGAACTTCCGCGCGCAAGCGATCTCTCATCCTTGCGCCTGCTCGGAAGCGTGGGTGAACCCATCAACCCCGAAGCGTGGCACTGGTACCATGGGGTCATCGGTGGAGGACGCTGCCCCATTGTCGACACGTGGTGGCAAACCGAAACCGGCGGCATCATGATGACGGCACTGCCAGGCATCACCGCATCGAAGCCTGGTTGCGCCACGCGTCCACTGCCGGGCTTGGACGTGGACGTGGTGACCGAGGAAGGTGCCAGCGTCGCCAACGGCCAACATGGAAAACTCGTGATAAAATCCCCATGGCCCTCACAACTGCGCACCGTGCACGGCGATGCGGCTCGTTACGTTTCCGCCTACTGGAGTTCGTACGCCGGTCCAGGCGGAGCCGCGCGCGATCCATGGTACTTTACGGGTGATGGCGCCTACCGCGATGACGATGGAGACATCTGGATCACGGGCCGGGTCGATGACGTGATGAACGTGTCGGGCCACCGACTCGGTACGATGGAACTCGAAAGCGCACTCGTGGGCCATGAGGCCGTGGCCGAAGCCGCAGTGGTGGGAGTGCCCGACGATGTCAAGGGGACAGCCATTTTTGCGTTTGTGACGCCCATGAAATCGCACCGCGAAAGCCTCCGGGACAGGTCATCACGAGAGGCACTCGAAAAGGATCTGAAAGATACGGTATCTCGCGAGATCGGCGGCTTCGCGCGCCCCGATCGCATACGATTCACCGACGCGCTTCCAAAGACGCGCAGCGGGAAAATCATGCGGCGCCTCCTGCGCGATGTCGCCACGGGTCATGCGGCCCTGGGCGACACGAGCACGCTCGAGGATGTTTCGGTGCTGGCTGCGCTGCGTCAGGGAGACGACGAATGAAGGACGATGGCAACTTGAAATCCTCACCCAACCCGCTTCGGCGGCTTCGCTCGATGGGCAAGGCCCTGCTCAAGAAGCATTGGCTCGCGAGCGGCAAAACCCACAACCGCGTTCGCGAGGGCTGGGATCGTTTGCGGCCCGTGCCCAAAGGAAACGTTCTCTATTCGCGTTTCCTTCGCCGCCTTGCGCCTTACAGCGGCACCATTCCGGCCATTGTCGAGGTGCTCGAAGACGGCCGTGCGGTGGTGTCGATGCGCGACACGACTGCCGTGCGCAATCACCTCAACTCCATACACGCTGTAGCGCTTGCGAACCTCGGAGAGTTCGCCACCGGCCTTGCGCTCAATTACGCACTGCCGCCGCGGGCTCGCTGCATCCTCACGCGCCTCGAGATGGATTACGTAAAAAAGGCGCGCGGCACCCTCACGGCCACAGCCCAGTTTTCGGTTCCTGAATGGGGACCACACCAAAAAATTGTCGTCACCGGAAGCATCACCGATGAAACCGGTGCGCGCGTGGCGAGCGTCGCGGCCACCTGGCTCGTCGACGCCCTCTGAACATCTTCCTTGAGCGTTTACGCCCTTGGGTGAACCTGAGAAAACTCTGCCGACTAGGCTTCAAACGAACCGAGTTCGGCAAGCTTGTCGCGTGCGCGCTGGAAGTCAGGACGCACGCGCAGACAACGCTGCAGGAGCTTTACGGCTTCCTCGACCTTGGTCATCAGCAGCAGCACCAGGGCCTTGTTGAACAACACCTGGTGGTTGTCGTTGTCGCGCTTGAGGATCTGATTGTAGATGTCCACTGCATCTTCGTACATCTTGGAGTCGCGGTAGCAAATGGCAAGGCTGTTGAGGAAGCTCGTGTTGTCGGGCTCGAGACGGACAGCCTGGCGCAGGTATTTGAGCGCGCGGGTGTAGTCCTTCTGCACAAAGTAACAATGCCCGAGTCGTTCCACCAGGAAGGGATGCGTGAGTCCTTCGTTGATGCCTGTCTCAAGTATTTGCGTGGCCTGCGTCACCAACTGATTCTTGAGCAGGAACACAACGGATTTTTCGTAGCGCGCAATGTTGAGCGGAGAAAGCTGACAGGCCTGCAGGAAATCGGCCACGGCCTCGGGCGTATTGCCGGCGTCGACGTTCAGCTCGGCACGCACCACGAAGGCATGCACGTAGGAGGGGTTTCGGTCGATGGCGAGCTGGAGCTGCTCGAATGCGGCGTCCTTGTCCCCCTCAAGCACATTGATGCGGGCGAGCCCCACGTACGGACGCGCGGCCTTCGCGGTGGTCTGCGAGAGCGCCTCGTAGACCTCGCGCGCCTTGTCGAGCTTTTCCTCACGGATGAGGGTTTTGGCGAACTCGTACACCCGCTCCGGGTTCTTGAGATTTCCGTAGGCCGCATAGGCCGACCGCAACTTCGGCATGATGTCGGCTGGCGCCACCGGGCGGATGAGAAGGTCGTCAACGCCGCTCTCTATGGCAAGCAGCACGTCGCTCTTGCCCGCAGGCTTGCACAGCAACAAGAAGCACTCGCGTGTGACACTCGGGTCCTCGCGAAGCTCCTTGAGGATGTCGAGGCCCCCGCAGTTCGGCAGATCGTCGCCGACGATGGCAATGCCGGCACTCTTGAGGCCCAGCTCTGCCAGAGCCACGTTGCCGTCGCGCGCCGTACGGACGTTCTGGAAGCCGAGCTTGTTCAAATGGTGTTGAATGATGAGCCGCAGCTCGTTATGAGCTTCGGCTATGTAGATGTCGAGGTCGGTGGAAAACGTTTTTGGCGGGGGGATGCCGAAGCGTTGATACAGATCCATGCGGCGGGCATCCTCGTGTCGTGTCCCCGCCGCAGCGCGGGAGACCACGCGACCCACGGGGAGCAGGCCAATGCTGTTCCGCTATCGTAACAGAGTTGTGCGAAGGAGAGAAAGTTGAGTGAAGAACAGAAGGGTGACGTCTCCAGCGGGCTCCGCTCGCTGCTGGCTCCGTACCGTGTGGTCCTTGTTGGCACAATGTATGCGGGCAATGTGGGCTCGGTTGCGCGCCTCTGCACGAACTACGCCCTCACCGACGTACACCTCGCGATGCCGGAGTGCGCCTGGCGTGAAGGTGAAGCACTTCTTTATGCACGTGAGCACTCGCGCACGGTGCTGGAAGGATTCACCGAGCACGCCTCCATTCCAGACGCGCTCGCCGGCACTCACTATTCCGTGGGGTTCTCGCGCCGCCGTGGCGATCTGCGCAACCCCAACATCGAGCTCGACGAAATTGCCGGGCTTGCACGCGAGGGCCGCGTGTCGCTCGTGTTCGGGGGCGAGGAGTCAGGCCTTTCCACCGAAGAGATCCTGCACTGTTCGCATGTGTGCTCGCTCCCCACGGCTGACATCATGCCGAGCCTCAATCTGAGTCACGCTGTGGCAGTCGTGGTGGCTCGTCTTTTCCAGATGGCCTACGAAACCGGAAGGGAACAGGGCACCCTCGAAGCCGCAAAGCATTTTGCGCCGGGCGATCAGCGCCTCTACAAGACGCTTTCCCCCACACTCGACAGACTGCTGTCGCCGGTGCCGCACGACACATTCGAGAGTCTGGTGGGCCATTGGCGCAAAGTGATGGTGGACGCAGGGCTCACTCAGGAGGGCAATCCCGACCGAATGCTCGCCGACATACGGCGCATCCTGCAACGCGCATCCATGACTGAGCGTGACGCGAACATTCTCCACGGTGTGCTTTCGGCCGTAGAGCGCACCCTGACAAGGAAACACGTAGGAAACAGCTGAGTGCCAAGGTAACGCTCGGCTGGCAAATCTTTGTGCGTGCGGAGAGGGCCCTTGCGATTGGCGGGCCGGCCAGCTTACACTCAAGCAACACTCCCTCCCCCATCGAAAGGTTCCACGCATGCGCGCACCGAAGTTTCTTTCCGCGCTGTCGGCGAGCGTCCTTTGTTTTAGCAGCTCCTCCCTCTTTTCCTCTGCAGCCTTTGGTTACGGGCACGGTTCCACTCCCGATGTAGAAAGTTTCGTACGTCAGCAGGAGCGCGTTTTCCTCTCAGCCGTGCCGCAAAGCTTGGCTCCGGAACGGGCCTTTTCTCGTGCAAGCGCGAAAAATGGCGCCACCGTGGTCGTCACACGCACGCGGCCTGCTCGGCCACTCGCAAGCGTTGCTTTCACGCGCACACCCGGTTCGGTGCTCGCCTTTTACGAAGGGAGCCCAGGCGAAACTCTAGAGGCAACAATCGCCCGGGTGAAAGCGGCAGGCGGCATGGTGGCTTTCAGTCACGAGGGTGTCTCGCTCGTTTCGATATCCATGGAAGGCTTTCTTGCGCTTGCCAAGGACGCACGCATTTTCCTCGACGCGGTGTCCACCAAGGAAACAAGTGTCCGCGCGCGGAACATTCCTTTGAAGTCGGGCGCCTCAGCGAACACCGTGCAGGCAGCAATGCCAGTCTTCGAGCCCGACTCCGAAAGACTGATGGCCACGCTCAAGGAACTTTCGGGCGAGACAAGCGTGGACGTGGGCGGGCAGCAAGGCACGATCACCGAGCGCGGAGGAAATGCGGAGCGCTCGCGCAAAAATACATGATGGACCGTTTCGCGGCCCTCGGCCTGGAAACGGAACTCAAATGTTACCGCCAGGGTTTCCGTGATGGCTGCAATGTGGAGGCGACGCTTCCCGGAGCCGACCGTCGCACGCTCGTGCTGTTCACGGCTCACCTTGATTCCGTGAGCAACAAAGGAGCCGATGACGATGGCTCCGGTTCGGCCACCCTGCTCGAAACTGCACGCCTGTTCGCAGCTCAGGGAACACCGAAAAAAAGCATCCGCTTTGTGGCATTCGATCAGGAAGAACTCGGCCTCATTGGCTCAAAAGCGTACGCGAACGCGCTCGCACCGGAAGCGCCTGCAGGCGAAAACGTGGCCGCCGTATTTCAGATGGACATGACCGGCTACGACTCCGACAATGACGGCGCCGTCCACGCCATGGACTGCGGCCGCGCAGACTCCCTTCCGCTCACGCGCATGATAGCGGCAACCAACACCGACCTCCGTATCGGACTCAAGATTGCCGAAGCATGCACGAACCGCTCCGACCATGCGAGCTTTTGGAACAAGAATATCCCTGCCACCATTGTCTCGGAAAGTTTCTTTGGAAACGACGGAAACCGCTGCTACCACCAGAAGTGCGATACAATTTCGCTCATCAATGTGCCTTACATGACAAAAATCGCGAAGCTCGTGACGAATGCTGGCTGGCGCTACATGGATTCACTGCGCTGAGGCGCTTTCACACACCACTGACGCCGTAGTTCGCAAGCACGCGTGCACTCGGATCGGCCACGGCGCAATGGGGCCATGCGGAGTTCGGCATCCAGTAGCCCGGGATCCAAGCGCCTCGGCCCGGATAAAATTCTTCATAGATGCGACGGTATAAATACGCCTCCTTCGACACAACAACTGGCAAATACCCTGCGGCGGCGAAGTCTGTGTCTGACACCGTGCGCGAGGCATGCTCTATGAGAGCGTCCACCATGCTGCGGCCCACAGCGTCAGAAAACGCAGCCTTTTCACGCATGAGAATATCAACGGGCAGAATCGGATCGGCACGGAACGCCTCACGCAGCAGAAATTTTCCCATTCCTTGCGTGTTCATCTTGAATTTCGATGGAATGGCCATGGCGGTGTCAACGAAGGCCAGGTCGCCGAACGGGACACGCGCTTCGAGGCCATGCGCCGAAATGCATCTGTCCGCCCGCAGCACATCATAACAATGCACCTCACGCACACGCTTTCGCGCCTCCTCCTGAAACGCCTCCGCGCTCGGAGCGAAGTCCGTGTATTTGTAGCCAAACATCTCGTCTGAGAGTTCGCCCGTGAGCAAAACCTTCACGTCTGTGTCCTTGGCAATGGCTTTGCACAGCAGCCACATGCCGATGGAAGCGCGGATGGTGGTGACGTCCCAAGTCTCGAGCATGCGGATGACTTCGGGCAGTGCCTCCACGGCATCACGGGTTGAAAAGATGATCTCATGGTGATCCGAGCCAATGTGGCGTGCCACCTGCTTTGCGTACTTGAGATCGATGGGGTCGGTGTCTGTTCCGATGGCAAACGTCGGCAGGGGCTTGTCGAAGAAAGACTGTGAGAGCGCTGCCACGAGCGAAGAGTCGAGCCCCCCGCTCAGAAGGCAACCCAGTGGCCTGTCCGACGCCAGCCGCTTGCGCACCGCCTCCGTGAGGGTCGTGCGCAGAGGCTGCGCCGTGGCGCCAGATCCGACATAAGGAAACAGGTTCTGATCCGTCATGGACCGGTACCGAACGATTTCTTTGCCATCGTAAAAATGCCCCGGCGGCACAGGCTTCACGTCGATGCAAATGCCGTGCAGGGCCTTCATCTCCGATGCGAACGCGATCTCTCCGGGAACTTCCGTCGTGCCGTAGAACAGAGGGCGAATGCCAATGGGGTCGCGAGCTGCCTGAAGCCTCCGAGCGCGCGCATCCCAGTGCACCAGCGCGAACTCTGCGTCGAGCGAAGAAACAGATCGTGCGAAGCCGTGCGCTTCGATGAGCGGCAGCAGCACCTCACAATCGGAACCGGAAAGCGGCTGGAACCCGCTTCCAAGCTCGGCCGCAAGGCTTTCGTGGTTGTAGATTTCGCCATTGCATACGAGCGCATCGCCCGCGGGCGAACGAAACGGCTGCATTCCGGCGTCCGTCAGCCCACGCAGCGCGAGCCTGTGGAAGCCAAAGAACAGACCCTTTTCGAGCACGTCCACATGTGTGCTGTCGGGGCCGCGGTGCGCCAGGGTGCCGAACGCCTCACTCAGTGCCGCTTCGCTCCGGCTCGTCCCCTTGAACACGAAAATTCCACACATCCTGACACCCCTCCTGGCCTATGGCCACGCACACACTCTGGCAGTTTTCACACTTGTCTCGAAGTAACACCTTTTTGGCGCAATCATAAATTTTTTGTTGTTTGTCTCGATTTTGCAAAAAATTGTCAGTAATTAGAAATATTGACGAAAATTATTCAAGTCATGCCTGTGAAAGGGCCCCATGGACTCTCAAATTGACAGCCTCGATCGCAAGATCCTGGCAGAACTCATGAAAGACGCGCGCATGCCGCTGCTGGAAATCTCGCGCAAGCTCAAAGTGGCGCATGGAACAGTCAACGCCCGCTACGCACGTCTCAAACGGAGCGGCATCGTAAGCGGCGCACGGCTTGAGGTGGACCCGGCGAAGCTTGGATTTGGCCTCATGGTGCTGGTGGGTGTGCGTGTTCAACTCGCGCACCAGCACAAGGACGTCGTCAAAGCACTTCAACGCTTTCCCGAAGTGCTTGAGGCGCACTACACCACCGGCGGCTACAGTCTGCTTGTGAAGGTGGTGGCGCGCGACATTCATGATCTGCATGCGTTTCTTGCGGAAAAAATGCAGTCCATCGAGGGTGTGCACTCCACAGAAACATTCCTTGTTCTGGATTCGCCCATCCAGCGCCCCTTTGCGCTGCCGCCCATCACCGCGCGCACGGATCGAAAATAACGCTCACCCTTCACACACCACGGGAACGAAATCGAACGCCGCAACGTCAACAAGTCCGCGGTCGGTTATTTTGAGCGCAGGGATCACAGGCAAAGCCATAAAGCTCATAAGCAGATACGGCTCCTCGAGGACGCAGCCGAGCAAGCGGGACGCCCGCTTGAGTTCATCGATGGCATCGGCCGTCACCGACGGATCATCGTGCGACATCAGCCCCCCCACTGGCAGCGCAAGAGACGCCAAAACGGCACCGTGCTCGTCCACAGCCACAATTCCGCCGTCGAGTTCGCGCACGGCATTCACCGCCGCAACCAATGCCCGATCGTCCGCGGCCACGCATGTTACGTTGTGGCAGTCATGCCCGATGGACGCTGCGAGCGCGCCACGCGCGAGGCCAAAGCCCGCCACAAAGCCCACTCCCACGTTTCCGGTTCCGTGGTGCCGCTCACACACCGCGATCTTCAGCATGTCGCGTCCGGGATCGGCCTGGACCATCCCTTCGCGCACGGGCAGCAGATGGCGCTCCTCATCGGAGAGGAGCTTTCCTTCGTGCACGCGGATAACCCGGCACAGCGCGTTGGGGGCCACGGCCCCGGCACGAACTGCAAAATTCGACGCGTCCACCGGAGCCATGTTGATGTTCTGCCGGCCGGCCACAGGCACAACAGAGCGCGAGTGAGAGTCCGCAAAACGGGCGAGCTCGTCTGCGTTCACGAGCTTGCCCGCCTTGAGCACGTCACGCACGGTGAATCCCGCGCGCCAGTCTCCTGTGACCTTTTGCTGGACCACCACCGCGTCCGCGAGATATCCCGGCGCAAGCACACCACGATCAAAGAGTCCGTACGATCGTGCCGCACCGAACGCCGCAACCCGGAAAAGGAGTTCTGGTGCGAGGCCCTGTGCCAGACCAAGTTCGATAATGTGATCGATGTGGCCCTCGGCGCGGATGTCGGCCGGGTTTCGATCGTCGCTACACAGGCCAAGCACACTCGAAGTGAAAGCGTCCACCAAGGGCAAAAGCGTTCGGGCGTCTTTCGCACACGAACCTTCGCGAATAAGCACATGCATGCCTTTGGCCTCGGCAATCTCTGTCGATTCGTGGCAGCCATGGATGCCCGCGCACAGGTAGGCATTGAGGGCCTTGCCCGTGACCTGCGGCGCGTGCCCATCGCGGATGAAGCCGGCATAGCCCGTGAGCTTGGCAAGCGCGTCATCGTCTTGATCCAGCACGCCCGGAACGTTCATGAACTCCGCCAGGCCGAGCACCCGCGGATGCTCCCGAAATTCGGCCAGCGCCTGCGCATCGAGGCGTGCGCCGCTCGTTTCGAGATGCGTGGCTGGGACGCAGCTTGGCACGAGGATGAACAGATCAAGCGCTGTCATATCGGCGCACGCAAGCGCCCAGCGGATGCCCGCCGCTCCGTGCACGTTGGCAATCTCGTGCGGATCCCACAGTGCCGTTGTGGTGCCACGCGGCAGCACCGCCTGTTGGAAACGAAATGGTGTGGCGAGTGAGCTTTCCACATGCACGTGCGCATCGACGAAGCCGGGAACAACGAAACAGCCCGTGCAGTCGATCACGACCTTGCCATCGTAATCCTCCTTGGATCCGACGATACTTTTGCCCGACACCGCAAGCGAACCGCGCGCAAACCCGCCACCAAAGACATCAAGAATATGCCCACCACGCAACACGATGTCGCACGGCTCATGGCCAAGTGCCGCGCGGATCCGTGCCCGCAAACCTTGAGGGCTTGTGTCGCCCGCCTTGAATTTCATCCAGTCACCCTTGCGCTCCCGATGGGAAGCCCTACAATTCGGTCAGCCGGCCAACAGACAATTAATGAAACAGTAAATAAACAGGACATCAGCATGACAGCCTCGATCTCCCGTACGCAAAAATCACTGGCGCTCGTGTCTCTCCTGGCCGTCAACCTTCTGTTTGCGAACGACCAGGCCCGCGCCCGTTCGGAAAAACACATCGTGCACGTTCGCCTGTCGCGCGTCGAGGCGCAGCGCGCCCGGGAAAAGGCTCAGCTCGCCAGCCTCGACGTCATGGGCCTGCAACAGGACCGGGATGTCGTGGACGTGCGCGTGACCCCTTCCGAGATGAACGCGCTGCTCGGCTCGGGGGTGGACGTCAGCTTCGCCCCTCAAGAGGCGCTCGTTCCACAGGCGGCAAACCTGGATCGTTACCTTACTCCCGAGGCCACCGCAGCCCGCCTGCGCGCGCTGGAGTCGGCCCACCGTGGGCTCGCACGCGTCTTCGCATTCGGCAAGACCCGTGAGGGGCGCGACCTGCTGGCCATCGAAATCTCGAGGCAGAGCGACGATCCGGCGGGCAAACCCGCAGCCCTGTTCAATTCACTTCACCACGCGCGTGAACTCATGACAACCGAAGTGGCCGTTGACATTGCCGAGACCCTGCTGGCCGGGTACGGCAAGGACGCCGAGATCACGCGCTGGCTCGACACGACACGTGTGGTCGTAGTTCCACAGGTGAATCCCGACGGAAACGCTTTCGTGCACACGCAAAAGCCCATGTGGCGCAAAAACATGTGGCGAAAAAATGGTCAAATTGTGGGCGTCGATCTGAACCGCAACTACCCGGCGCTGTGGGGACGTTGCAATGGATCGAGCGGAAGCGCCTCGAGCGACACGTACCGCGGACCAAACGCCGCGAGCGAGCCTGAGACGCAGGCCATGATGCAGCTCGTGAACGACGTCCGCCCGCTTGTGAACATCAGTTACCACGCCTACAGCGAGCTCATCATCTATCCCTTTGGCTGCCGCTCGGAAAAAAACCCCTCGCGTGATCTGTTCGCGGGCATCGGCAGACGCATGAGCGACGGCGTGGAAGACGACAGCGGCCGCAAGGGAACCTACGAAGTGGGCGCCGCACCGGACGTCATCTACTCGGCTGATGGCACGGATGTGGATTGGCAGTGGAAGGAGGCGGGCGTCGTTTCGTTTGCCATGGAAGTGGGTTCAAGCGCGCAGGGATTCCAGCCCGACTATGACAAGTGGCGCGACGTGACGGTGAAGCGTCAACGAGGAGCGTGGATGGCGCTGTTGCGTGCCATGGCCGATGGAACCGTCACAGTGCGGACGCAGGCGGCACTTGAAGGCAAAGTAACGGCTCGCATTGAACGCGTCGCTGATAAGGCTCGCTTGGGATCCGCACGCGAAGCGTTCGATCCGGACGAACCCGACCGCGCCTTTTCGGCGCGCGAGGTGTCGTTGCCTTCCACCGCCACCAACGGGCGCGCCTTCGCGTTCCTCCTGCCCCGTGGAACATTTGAAATCACCCTCACCGACGCCGCCGGAAACGTCGACGTGCAGACGGTGCAGTCGCGCGCGTTCTGAGGCTCCCCCTGTTTTGAACGTCCGCGCCTCGCGAAGAACTCCGAGCACCGCGAGGTGGCAATCGCGCACCCGGCACTGTAAGACCCTTGGCGGAGGACACACTCGCCATGGCAGCCATCGCGCCGTATCTCACCTGTCACAAAGTCACCCTTCGCCACGGGCCCACCACACTGTTTTCCGACTTGTCGCTCGCGGTGCATCCGGGCGAGCGTTGGGGCGTGGTGGGGCCAAACGGCGCCGGCAAATCCACTCTGCTTCGCATTCTCTCGGGTGAACTCGCACCGGACACCGGAACCGTCGCGCAGCGCACGGGTCTGCGTCTTGCGGTGGTGAGCCAGCGCTTCGATGTCGACGACAACCTCACGACGCGCGCCATTCTCCATGCGGCACTGCCCGAAAAATTCCACGTCGAAGGACGTATGAACGCAGTGCAAGTTGCGCTCGAAGCCCACTCCGAGACGGCCGCGGAAAACCCCGCGCTCTATGAGGATGAGCGGTGGCTCTCGCGGCTTTCGGAACTCCAGGACACGTTCGACGCGCTCACGGGAGTGGGCGCCGACAACATCCTGCAGGCCACGCTCCGTTCAGGCGGCCTCGTGGAACATGCCGAGCGCAAATACTCCGAGCTCTCGGGTGGTCTGCAAAAGCGCGTGCAACTCCTCGCCGCGCTGCTCTCCACCCCGCAGCTCGTCCTGCTGGATGAGCCCACCAACCACCTCGACGTGTCCACGGTGGAGTGGCTCGAAGATTTCCTGCTGGGAATCGTGGAGCAGGGCGTGGGTTTTCTTGGTTTCCGAGAAGACGAGGCCGAACCCTTCTCGTT
>Ga0163152_10006816_pt1 | contig 12725 bp, 15 predicted proteins | sample OliLakLV19MP8IB2_FD_148635 | JGI IMG/M metagenome (GOLD analysis project Ga0163152, IMG submission 148635) | Freshwater microbial mat bacterial communities from Lake Vanda, McMurdo Dry Valleys, Antarctica - Oligotrophic Lake LV.19.MP8.IB-2 | ecosystem: Environmental > Aquatic > Freshwater >... | reverse complement strand
GGGCAGCGTCTTCTTCACGATCCGGCCTCGATGGCTTCCAGAATCGGACGCAGGCCGAAGCCGTTCACGTTCTGGATCTCGAGGCCTGGCCGCTTGTTGATCTCGAGAACGACCGGTCCTCGACGCGCGTCGATGCCCACGTCGACCCCGAGATAGCCGAGCGGCACCGCGGCCGCGGAGCGCCGGGCGACGTCGAGGATCTCGTCCCAGTGAGGCAGCTGCACGTCCACGAGTTGCGCCTTCGAGTCGGGATGGGTGGTGATGGCGCGACCTCGCAAGCGGGCGCGGGTCGTCTTGCCCGTCGCGAGATCCACGCCGAGTCCGATCGCTCCCTGGTGGAGGTTCGCTCGTCCTCCGGACGCTCGCGTCGGCACTCGAAGCATCGCGGCGGCGGCGATCCCTTTCAGCGTGATCACGCGTACGTCGGAGAGGCCGTCGGGGAACATGGTGGCGAGCGTCGCGTGAGGGATGAGACGTTCTTCGGCAAGGACCCGATCCGGGACGTCGAGCGTGAAGGAGCCGAACAGGATGTCGGCCGCGTGTCGTCGAATCGCCGCACGATCGATCGCGCGTCCGCCGGCGGTGCGCCAACCCGCGCCGTAGCGGGCGACGAGAACGACGATGCCGCCACCGCCGCTTCCGTTCGCCGGCTTGAGCACGAAGTCGTCGTGCGCCGAGACGGCGTCGACGAGCGTCGTCAGGTCCGCGAAGTCTTCGCCGACCGCGATCGTCGTGGGCACCGGAACACCCGCGTTGCCGAGCCACGTCTTCGCGAGGATCTTGTCGTCGGCGATGGGAAAGTGCTTCCGGGGATTGTGGCGATAAATCACGCGCACGTTGCGGCCGTTGATCCCGAGAATTTCCCCGGAAATCGCATCGAGTGCTCGGCGAAGACGGGCGGCCCAGGTCACGACGCACCTTTCCGCGCGTCGAGAAGCAAGCGGAAGCGCCAGAGCTCGCGAAGCCGGATTCCCGTCCAGCGGCCGAGCCAGAGCGAGAGCGCAATCACGATGAGCAGCAACTCCGGAAATCCGAGGAAGAGAACCTGGAGCGCGAGAGAGGCCATGACGGCGTAGCAGGCCGAAACTGCGAGGAGAGTTTGCGCCAGCATCGATCCCGCGCGGCCGAATCCGTTCTCTTCCCAAAGGATGCAGAAACGCTCCGACGTGATCGCGAGGATCGCGATGGGAAAGAGGGAGACGTGCGCGAGCTCGAAGAGCCCCAGCCGCACGCCGGCGACCGTGAGTCCAAGAATCGTGGTGACGACCACGACGAGAAGAATGGCCATTTTCGGCGCGTGCAGCAGCGAGTAGCGCGTGAGCGCCGTGCGCGCGAGGGCGGTCACGGAGAGCACGATCAGGAATCCGATGAGGCCCCAGAGGAGCCCGGTCTCGCGCGCGGCCGCCGCGATGAGCGCGGGTAGAAACGTCCCGAACATCTCCAGGCCGATGACGTTGCGGAGCACGACCGTGACGAGCGCGCCGAGCGGGATCATGACGATGATCTTGAGCAGGTTCAGCGGGATACCGACGCGTTGAAACGCGTCCCACACGTTCATCACGTTGAGCGGGTGTCCGCCCCAGGCATCGAGGAGGCCCGGCGGTGGGACGAGGCGGCTTCGCACCTTGTAGGCGTAGTCGAACCGCACGTCCGCCGTGCGACTGAATGCCGCGCGATCACCGTGGTAGAGGGTGAGGTAGTGCGCGGGGATCTCCGCGAACCAGCCGTTCGTGGGACAGAACGGAACCCAGCGCCCGGCGACCCACGCCTCCACCCATTGGTGGCCGACGCGTTTCGTCCCGTTCTCCAGGATGATCCCGCCGACGAGGCGCGCGGGCACATGCGCTCGACGCGCGAGCGCAACGAACAGCCGGCTGCGGCCGTTGCACGACGCCTCGCCGAGACGAAGCGCCGTGAGGGCGTCGGTCGTCCCCTTGAAGGGGCGCGATTCGAGCGCGGAGGCGCGCTGGTGAATCGCCGTGAGGAGCGCGAGGACGCTGGCATCCGCAGGGCGAATCTCTTCGAGCGCAGCCGCGATCTCGGCGGAATCGGATTGTATTTCGGGCGTCGCCTCGAGGTGCTCCGTCAGCTCGGACGGGTGTGCGTCCGGAACCGCGAGCGTCGGATCGATCTCGTAGCGCACGTGCTCGCCGATGACGGAGAACATGTGTGTAAAGCTGCGTTCGCCGCGCACCGAGGCGCCGGTCCAACGGCCGACGCGGTCGAGGTCGACGGTGCTCTCGAAGTTCATGCCGCCCGTGTCGCCGACTTCGTCGAAGACGCGCTGGCGATCGTCATTGACCGGGAGATACGTCCGGACGGAAACGTCCGAATCGCTGCCGGACAGCGACATCGAGACGGTGACGCGCCAGGAGCGCACGGGAACGGCGTCGGCTGGCGAAAGGCCCAGCGCGAAGGTTTTGTAGGCCGCGAGGGAGAGTGCCGCGGCGGTCAGAAGGATGCCGAGTGGAACAGGGCGATCGAGCATGGTCAGAATGTGGGCTTCATCTCAGCCGCGATCGTCCAGCTCTTCCGACTCGTCATCCTCTTCTTCTTCCTCTTCCTCGGCCTCTTCTGCTTCTGCTTCTGCGGCTTCGGCATCGCCGTCGTCGCCGTCGTCGTCGTCGTCACCCACGTCGTCGTCGTCGTCATCGTTGTCGCCGCTCTTGCCGTCGCCGCCCGTGTCGCGGCCGTTCGGGTCTCGGTCCCGTTCGTCCGTGCCCCGTGGCTCGCGCGCCCGGCCTTCCCGGCGATCCTCGCGCGGCCGAACAATGTGCTTTCCGTCGAACGTGCGAACGTCGCGCTCGCCGGGATCGCGTTCACGCGCCGAGGCGTCGCCGCGGTCACGATCGAGCTCTTCGCGTGCAAGGGTTCGAGCGGCGGCCTGCAGACGGTCCCGCTCGCGCTGGAGCGACTTGCGTGCGCGTGGGTCCGTCTCGAGTGAGAGTTTCCGCTCGGCGGCAAGCGTTTTCTCCGCCGCGCGAAGGAGGTCCGCCTCGGCCGCAGGAGCCGTCGGGAGCCAGGCCCCGAGCATCAAGACGACGACGGCGATGGCGGTGCAAAAGCGCATTCCCCGGGAGTGCTGCAATGACGGGACCAGCCTCCCAATCCAGCCTCTCTGGGCATTTGCCGGCCTCGGGTCGCCCTGATCGACGGAATGCTGGCGCGACGGGAGACGGATCACCGCGGGGCCCCCGACGTGAGGATCTGGAGCGCGGCTCGCGCCCGTTCGGCCCACGGGCCCGAAGGGTCGAGCTCTACGTACTGCTCCCAGAGCCGTTGCGCCTCGAGCCGGTTCCCGGCCTCTGTTTCGAGAAGCGCGAGGTTGTAGAGGACCGGCAGCACGTCCGGCCGAATGGCGAGGAGCTGGCGATACTCCGCCATCGCGTCGACTTTTTCTCCCGCGGCGAGCAGCGCGTGTCCCAGATTCTCGCGCGCGTCGACGAACTCCGGATCGATGGCGATGGCGCTGCGCCACGCGGCGATCTCCGCGTCGGGCATGTTGCGCGTGAAGTAGATCCGCGCGCGCTCCGCGTGAGCACGCGCGGAATGGGCGTCCGATGCCACCGCCTTGTAGGCCTCGACGAGCGCGCCTTCGAGATCTCCCGCTTCTCGCAATGTCGCCGCCAGCGAGAGCCGCGCCTCGACGTCGTCGGGGTTTCGTGCGAGCCGCTCCATCGTGGGATCGAGCCGCGCATCACGCACCCGATTCCCGGTGCGCGGCGCGCACGCCGCCACCATCATGGCGGCGGCGAAAAACACGAGCGCGCGCGCTCGTCCGCTCACCGTCCACCTCCGTCGATGCGCGAGGCGCGTTGCGCCTCGATCCGCTTCATGTGCTCCGTCGCTCGTTCGAGAAGCGCTCGTCCGCGCTCCACCCGCTCTCGCAGCACGGTCCGTCGATTGCGCGGGTCGGCTGTCGCCGCGCCGGCACGGTCGAGGACGCCTCGAAATCTCGAAAGTTGTTCCCAGGCGACCGATGCGGACTCGGCGGCGGCGAGCTCGGGCGCGATGGCATCGAGCCCTCGCTCGAGGCGCCGGGCGAGCTCGCGGTACGCCTGAGCCTTCGCCTCGAGCTCGGTCGGTGACTCGTTTCCACTCAGCGGGAGCTCCGCGTCGAGTCCGATCCACGAGTCGACGTCTGCGCCCTCGGGAATCGACGCGGCTTCCGCCAGCCGGCGTCCTGCCTCGAGATACGCTTCCGCCGCGCGTGCGCTCGCACCGACGCGAGCCGCGGCGTCGCCCTCGCTGCTCAAACGCGAGACGTCCGCAAAGAGAGCGGCGCGAAGACCGCGGCGAGCCTCCTCACGTCGCATTGCCGCGGCACGTGCGGCTTCGCCGGCACGGATCGCCGTTTCGACGAGCTCGTGGACCTTCGCGGCCTGGTTTCGCAGGCGCCGCTCGGCGAACCAGCCGCTTCCGGCGGCGACGTCTTCCTTCATGCGGGCGAGAACCGCCGCCTCGTCATCGCGCAGGGAGCAGGCGTCAACCACGGCCTTCTCCGCTCGCGAATGCCCGGCATCGGCGACGACGTGCCCCTGGCGGAGCGCGGAGAGATCGGCGTTGGTCGACCCTGCGGCGGCAAGGATCCATGCGATGGCGGCCATGTTACTCGGCATCCTCGCCCCCGCGCGACGGCGCGATCCCGTGTTTCGCGAGCTTGTACTGGAGCGTGCTTCTCTTCGTCTGCAGCCTCTCGGCGGCGCGTGCCTGGTTGCCGCTCTCTTTCTCGAGTGCGTCGACGAGGAGGGCTCGCTCGAACGCGTCGACGCGAGCTTCGAGACCCTGCTCGGGCGAGTCGACGAACGCAGCCGCCGATCGCGAAGTTTCCGGCGCGAGACGCAGATCCGCCGGACGGATCACGTTCCCTTCGCAGAGAACCGCGGCACGGGAGAGCACGTTCTCGAGCTCGCGCACGTTCCCCGGCCACTTCCATACGGGCAGCGCGTCTCGCGCCTCGCTCGAAAGCGCGACCCGCCGTCCGAGCTCCTTCGCGACGCGTTCGAGCGTCGTCGAAACGAGCGCCGGCAGGTCTTCGAGGTGGTCGCGAAGCGCGGGCGTCGCGATCCGGATGACGTTGAGCCGATAGTAGAGGTCCTCGCGAAAACGTCCGGCTCGTGTCTCCGCCTCGAGCTCGCGGTTCGTCGCGGCAATGACCCGCACGTCGACTTTCGTGCGCTCCTCGGATCCGACTCTCTCGATCTCCTTTTCTTGCAGCACGCGAAGGAGCTTCGCCTGCAGAGCAACCGGGATTTCGCCGACCTCGTCGAGAAAGAGCGTCCCGCCGGAGGCGAGCTCGAACCGTCCGCGGCGCACCGCTGTCGCTCCGGTGAACGCGCCCTTCTCGTGTCCGAAGAGCTCGCTCTCGAGCACGCCCTCCGCGAGCGCGGCGCAGTTCACCGGGACGAACGGCAGCCCGCGTCGCGGGCTTGCGTCGTGGATCTCGCGTGCGACGAGCTCCTTGCCCGTCCCGCTCTCGCCCGTGACGAGAACCGGAAACGCCGTCGGTGCGGCGCGCGCGATCGTCTCGCGAACCGATCGCATCGCCGCCCCGTCACCGAGAAGCCGTCCGGTTCGCGCGCGCTCGCGCTCGGAGAGCAGAGCGACGTGTGTCGTGGCCTGCCGCTCCTTGAGAAGCCGCTCGACCTTGAGCTCCATTTCGCTGAGAGAGAACGGCTTCGCGACGAAGTCGGCTGCCCCCAGTCGCATCGCTTCGACCGCCGCATCGACGCTGCCGAACGCGGTCATCACGATCACGGACGTCGACGACGCGGCGGAGCGCGCAGCGCGCAGGACCGCGATCCCGTCCGAGCCGGGCATTCGCAGGTCGGTGACGATGAGATCCCAGTCGCCTCCGTCGAGTGCGCGGATCGCGGCGTCTCCGTCGGCGACGACCTTCACGGAATGTCCCGCGCTCTCGAAGGCTTGCGCCAGGACTTCGCGCATTCCCTTCTTGTCGTCCGCGATGAGTATGCGTGCCATGGCTCGTCAGGACGTTTCGATGGAAGGGAGGGACACGCGAAAGGTCGTTCCGCTCGCGCCCGTCTCGAAGAGCAGGGTTCCTTCGTGGCCGGCGACAATACGCCTGCAAATGGCGAGCCCAAGTCCGGTGCCGTCGGCCTTCGTGGTCGCGAACGGCTCGAAGAGTCGCGGCAGAATCTCCTTCGAGATGCCGGGTCCGTCGTCGGTCACCCGCACCTCGACGCGTCCGTCGCCTTCGCGCGCGTCGATGGACAACGTTCCCCGCTCCCCCGTCGCCTGTAGCGCGTTGCGGACGAGGTTCACGAAGACTTCGCGCAGTGCCTCCGCGTCTCCGTCGACGACAGGTCCGTTCTCCGGCGAAAAGCGGCGCTCGATGCGCAGCCCGCTGCCGGCTGGAACGGCGACCCGGAGCGCGTCTTCGAGCACCTCGCCGATCGCCACTCGGCTGCGCGAGAGCCGCACGTCTCCGGCGAACGAGAGAAAGCGGGTGACGAGGTGTTCGAGCGCATCGATCTCCGTGCGGATGCCCGCGACGAGACGTTTCGTCTCGACGTCGGGAAAGCGCCGCTCGACGAGCTCCGCGTATCCGCTCATCGCCCCAAGCGGGTTCCGGACTTCGTGCGCCACGGTCGCGGACAGTGCACGCAGCTCGGCGTCGTGGCGCTCGAGCGCTTCGACGAGCGCATCGAACCGCTCGCCCAGTTGCCCGACTTCGTCTTTTCCCTTCACGCCAGCGCGAGCAGGAAGGCCGTTCGGTCCGGTCGCCGCCATCGCGCGTGCGAGGCTCGCGAGGGGACGGGTCACGCGCCGTGCGAGGAGGAAGCCGATGACGACCGCTCCGAGCACGCCGCCCACCACGAACGCGGTCACGATGCGACGCAACCGTTGAAGCGGCTCACGGTATCCGACGCGCAGATCGCCGCCGATTGCGGCGCCGCGGCTCCCCGGAAGTGGAGCCCACGCCGACTGGTACCAGACGCCGTTCGCGAGCTCGTACGGCCGCGAGACTTCGGCGGCGCCAAGCCGCGCGACGCGCTCGAGCTCCCATTCGTGGAGGGCAATCCCGGGATGCCGCGCTCCGCGCGGGATCCGATCATCCGAGGTGGCGAGCACGCGGCCCTCCGCATCGACGACCACGAGTGTGTTCGCCTGTGCGGCAGCCGCGAGCGCTTCGAGCCGAGAGTCGGCGAGAGAGCCCGCGACGATCGAGCCTTCCGCGAGCGTCGGGAGGAGCGAAACATCGAAGGAGGCGGCGCTCGTCACCGCGAAGGCTCGCGCGCGCAGGGTCATCTCCGCATCGAGCGCGCGCTCGGCGACCACGAGAAACGCGGTCGAGCCTGAAACGGCGAGCACGGTCACGAGCAACGCGTGCGCCCCAGCAATCCTCGTTCCGAGCCGCGCGAACACGCTCGGGAGCGTACTCGCTCGTCGCACGGCGGGCCACAGAGCCGGAAATCCGGCACGCGGGCTGCCGGAAATTCGTCCATGGGTACTCGCCAGGAAGCTGGCGGTCGTTCCGAACGGGAAACGGGCATTCGCGCCGCGATGCCGAGGTTCTCCAGCGGAATCCGCCCGGCATGCCCTGTGCTGCGCCTTGGAGTGCGCGTGAGCCGCAGGACCGGGTCGAAGGACTCACGCCAACGACGGAGGACGAGATGCGGGAGCTACTGGAACGTGCCGAGAGTGCATACGCCGAGGATGACCTTCCGGAAGCACGCGACTGCTACCGCAAGATTCTCCTGGAATCGCCGGATCACGCGCTGGCGACCCGCGCGCTCGGCGAAATCGATCGCGCGCTCGCGGAACACTTCCGCGAGGACATGACGGTGAGCCTCATCGTGTCGCTCCGGGAGCTCGTCGAAGCGGGCCGGCCCTCGCGTGACGCGGTCGTGATCTCGCGACTCGCCGCGGGCCCGATGAGCGTGCGACAGCTCCGCGAGCACAGTCACCTGTCGTCGCCGGATCTTCACGTGGTCCTCTTTCGCTGCGCGGCGGACTGCGTGGTTTCTGTTCGCAAGTGAGTCCGGTGGGTCGACCCCGGAGTAAGTCTCCGGAGTACGTCGCGTCCCCGGATATAACCGCGGCATGAAACGGTCGGCGTCGGCGGCGTTGTTCGAGCGAGCGAAGAAGGTCATTCCCGGTGGCGTGAATTCGCCCGTGCGCGCGTTCAAGGCGGTCGGCGGCGAGCCGGTGTTTCTCGCGAAGGGGAGCGGCGCGCGGATCTGGGACGTCGACGGCAACGAATACCTCGACTACTGCGCGTCGTGGGGTCCGCTGATTCTCGGGCACGCGCATCCCGGCGTCGTCGAAGCGGCGATCGCGGCGGCTCGCGACGGCTCGACCTTCGGCGCCCCGACGGAACGCGAAGTGCGTTTGGCGGAAACGCTGCGCGCGGCGATACCCTCCGTCGAAAAAGTGCGGCTCAACTCGAGCGGCACCGAAGCGGTGATGAGCGCGCTGCGCGTCGCACGCGCGGCGACGGGACGCGAGGCGATCCTCAAGTTCGAAGGATGCTTCCACGGACACGCCGACGCGCTGCTCGTGAAAGCGGGCTCGGGCGTCGCGACGCTCGGGCTTCCCGATTCGCCGGGCGTTCCCTCCGGCGTCGCGAAGCTCACGCTCACCGCGCGCTACAACGATCTCGCCGACGTCGATCGCTGCTTCACCGAAGCGAAGACCGCAGGCACGCCGATCGCGGCCGTCATCCTCGAGCCCGTCGTCGGAAACATGGGCGTCGTCGTGCCGAAGCCCGGCTTCCTCGCGGGTCTGCGGAAAGCGTGCGACGCGAACGGATCACTCTTGATCTTCGACGAAGTGATCACCGGCTTCCGTCTGACGTACGGCGGTTATCAGGACATCGCCGGCGTGAAGGCGGACCTCACGACGCTCGGAAAGATCCTCGGCGGCGGAATGCCGATCGGCGCGTACGGCGGACGCGCGGATCTCATGAACCTCGTCGCACCCGAGGGCAGCGTCTACCAGGCGGGCACGCTCTCCGGAAATCCGGTGGCGGTCGCGGCGGGACTCGCGACGCTCGCCGAGCTGGCGAAGCCGGGCGTGTATGAAGGGCTCGAGAAGATGACCGCGCGTCTCGCGAAGGGACTCGAAGACGGCGCGAAGAAGGCCGGCGTCACCGTGCGCGTGCAGCGCCTCGGCTCGATGCTGACGGTGTTCTTCGCGAGCGAAGAGATCGTCGATTGGCCGGGCGCCGCGACAGCGGATCGCGGCGCGTTCGGGAAATGGCACCGCGCGCTGCTCGATCGCGGCGTGTATTGGCCGCCGGCGCAGTTCGAGGCGGCATTCGTGTCGACCGCCCACACCGAGGCCGACATCGACCGGACGGTGGCCGCGGCGGCGGAGGCCTTTCCAGCGGTTCTCTGAGCCCGAACAAGGGGTTTCCCGATTTGACGCGTTCCGGTACGCATGCTATCTCGGCGGACCCTGGAGCCCGTCGAACCGCAAGAAGAGACGAGCGCCGCGGAGGAGTGGGCACGTTACGGAATGACCGCCGGGTATGTGTCGGCGGGTGGCATACAGGTCGTGATCGGTGCGCTGGTCGGCTACTTCGGCGGGCGGTGGATCGATCAAAAGCTCGGCTGGAACGGAGTGGTCGCGCTCGGATTGGCGATCGTGGGGTTCGTGGCGGGGCTGTATCAGATGTGGCGGACCATCCAGTTGCTGCAAAAGAGAACGGAGCGGAGAACGCAGAAGCAGAAACCCAAATGAATCCCGGTGATCAGCGCCTGCTCCATGGAGCAAACGCCCTCGCAGTCGTCGTCGCGTGGGGGTTGGCTTGGGGGATCGGCGGTGAGCGCCTGGCGAGAAACGTCGCCATGGGAGCCGGCTCGACGGCGATCTGCATTGCGGGGATCGGGTTTGCGGTTCGAGGGCTCACGATGCCGGGGCCGCGATGGATGAAGCCGGCGGGTGGGCTCGCGTTCATCGGGCAGTTTTCGTTGATCGGATTCGTGATCGTGACGCAGGACCCGGATGCAGGTTCGTTTGCAGCGGGAGTTTCGGCAGTACTCGGCGCGACGGTGGTCGCCGCGCTGGTTGACGGAATCAAGCAGTCCAAGCAGGAAGGCGAGTAGGAAGAACGATCATGACGCCGACACCCGCGCTGCTGTTGGCTTCCGAGGGGGGATTCAACGTCCTCAACCTCGTGGGACTAGGGGCTGTGCCCCACTACATCGTTTTCGGGCCGCTGATCTGCGTGGTCCTCTGCATCGGCGCGTTCCTCGTGAACGCCTCGATCAAGTCGGGCGACCCCGTGATCCCGAAAGACCCGTCGCAGATGGGCATCGCGGACTGGGTGCGCACGCTCTACGAGACGGTCGTCGAGACGTTCCTCGAGCTCGTCGACTCGCTGATGCCGCATCACCACCTGGGCCGCCACTTCCTCTGGCTGCTCTGCCCGATCTTTCTCTACATCCTGCTCTCGAACTTCATCGGTCTCGTGCCGGGCTTCCTTCCGCCGAGCGACAACATCAACACCAACGCGTCGATCGCGGTGTCGGTGTTCATCTTCTACCAGTTCGCCGGATTCAAAGAGGTCGGCCCGGGCTACCTGAAGCACTTCTGGGCGCCTCCCGGCCTCCACATCCTCATGGCGATTCCGATCGGCCTGCTCCTCGGCCTGATCGAGTTGATCTCCCACGCGTTCCGCCCCGTGACACTTTCGCTCCGTCTCTACGGAAACATGCAGGGCGATCACATGGCCTTCGCGTCGTTCCTCGCGCTGGTTCCCATCGGCGTTCCCATGGCCTTCTTGCTTCTCGGTGTGTTGATCGGTCTCGTTCAGGCCTACGTGTTCACCCTGCTTTCGAGCATCTATCTCGCGCTCGCCACTTCCCACGATCACTAGACTTCGATTTCTTTCGTCCTCGGAGGACACTCAGATGAAGAAGCTTCTCTACGCTGCCCTTCCCGTCGCCGCATTCCTCACCCCCTCGATCGCGTTCGCCCAGGAAGGTGGCGGCATGGGCGGGTCCAGCGCGCTGATCCCGATCGGCGTTGGTCTGACGCTCGGCCTCGCGGCGTTCGGTGGCGCGTTCGGCCAGGGCAAGGCGGCGGCAGCGGCGCTCGAAGGCATCGCCCGCAATCCTCAGGCGGCCGGCAAGATCCAGGTGCCCCTGATCGTTTCGCTCGCGCTCATGGAAGGTCTCACGATCTTCTCGTTCGTCGTCGCGAACGGCATGGCCGCGAAGATCCCGTAATCACCTTCGCTGAATGCGACGGGCGAGAGGGAAACCTCTCGCCCGTTCTGCGTACCAAAAGCCGAGTACCGGGTCTGACTTACTGACGTATTGCGAAATACGTCAGTAAGTCAGAACCGGTACTCGGTTTTTACGCGCCGGGGGGGAGGATGACGCGGTTCGCGAGGGTCCAGGCGTAGAGGAAGAGGCCGATCAGGGTCATCGCCAGGGCCCAGATCGAGGCGGCGCGCAGGAGGCTCGCGGAGAGGGCGCGACGGCGCGTCGCGAAGAAGACGGCGAGCGAGGCGACGGCGGCGAAAGCGAGCGAGATCGCCACGCGCCCGAACCAGTCCATGGAGACGGGCGTCGGCTTCGTCGAGGCGATGTGCCAGACGCGGCCGAGCGGATCGTACCAGGGGACCGACAGCCCCTCGATGGTCGCGAGCAGCACGAACATCAGGGAGAACACGAGAAGCCCCGCACACGACGCGGCGTAGATCGCGCGCGCGGAGAGGTCGTCGAGGTGTGCGGGAGCGCCGATCTTCATATGGACCGGTAGCTCACGAGGAGAAAGCCGCTCGCCGTCGCGAAGAAGACGATCCCCGTGACGAGGAGGCCGAGCGACGCGAAGCCGACGGAGAGCGGGCGCTGGTCGGGGTCCTCGGCTTTCAGCGCGAAGCTCATCGCGAAGATCGCGGCAAACGCCGCGAGGCCGAACGCGGCATACATTTCCTTGATGTCGAAAAGATTGGTCGCCCACGGCAGCGACGCGTCGAAATACTCGTGGCGCACGCGCACGCGGTAGATGGGATAGGCGGCCGCGCCGATCGCGAACTGCAGCACGTAGAGAACGAAGCCGATGCGCGCGTGCACGCGCAGGAGCCACGCGTTGCGCACCCGGCCGCGCACGACTTTCCAGCACTCGAAGCCGAGGTGGCCGACCGAGCCGGCCAGCGCGACGGCGACGAGCGCGTGCGCGACCAGCAGCGGCTTGGCCCACGACTCGAGAAAGATCGCCCCCACGAGCGGACACTACCGTACGAGCGGTAGAATCCGCGTGTGGCTACGCTCCTCGCCCTCTTCGGTCCGAAGCGGGGCGTTCGCATCGATCTCGCGGAAACGTGTGTCGTCGGGCGCCTCTCGGCGGCCGACGTGCAGCTCATCGACGAGAAGGTTTCGCGCGAGCACTGCAAGTTCACCGTCGTCGACGGCGCGGTGACGGTCGAAGACCTCGGCAGCCACAACGGCACCTACGTGAACGGCGAGCCGCTCAAAGCTCCGCGCACGCTCGCGCCCGGCGACGAGATCGCGGTCGGCGATTCGCTGTTCGTCTTTCAGCCGGAGCTGGACGTGGCGCCCGCGCGTTTCGGCGACGCGACGCTGATCGTGTCGCCTGCGACGCCGCCCGGCGCCGCCGTCGAGCCGGGCGTTTCGTCGTCGCCGCGCGCGGCCGCGGTCACGCCCGCGCATCTCACGGCCGTCGCGAAGCTCGCGGGCGCGCTTGCCATCGCCGCCGACACCGAGAGCGCCGCTCGCGCGGTTCTCGAT
>Ga0163152_10006814_pt1 | contig 12730 bp, 14 predicted proteins | sample OliLakLV19MP8IB2_FD_148635 | JGI IMG/M metagenome (GOLD analysis project Ga0163152, IMG submission 148635) | Freshwater microbial mat bacterial communities from Lake Vanda, McMurdo Dry Valleys, Antarctica - Oligotrophic Lake LV.19.MP8.IB-2 | ecosystem: Environmental > Aquatic > Freshwater >... | reverse complement strand
ATTTCTGAATCTAGCCGAAAACCTTCGACAGTCGGCCGCCATTCGACAAAGCCCACTCCAAAAAAAACTAAAAAAGACTCCCTTAGGACCCTTTAAGACCTCTAAACGAATAAAACTAGACTTAGGATCCAAAAAATATATGCTTTAAATTGCCTATGCTTTACGCGAACCGCTCTCCACAGTTATATTCGACTTTGAAGTCTATCCAGAACCTAAATGCCTTTAAAGCAATGAAATAAATCAGTTAATACGTTTTTAACCAAGCATAAGTGCGCCGGTAAACGGCCCAAATTTTCTTAAAGATTCGTACCAAAAAGGCGCGGGCATAGGAAACAAACGACATCAATTTAGTACCTATCGCTTCTTCACGGAGGTAAAGATGACTGGAAAGGATTGAACTTAAATTTGAACCTACTCCCGACTATAGGACCGAATAAATTCCGGGTCTTCCGTGGCTTTGGCAATAACTAAAAAAAGTGTCGCAAGTTTTTATGGGATATTTATACTCGGTAGTGGGGCTAAATGGGACATACCTTTTGACTGATAAAATAAATGGGGGCTGGTCCGCTTATTGCACTGGGAATACAGAGTGCGAAGCAAAAAGAATGAAGCAAATGCAAGTGAGTGCACCTTCGCCTACCGCTAAAAGGGGAAAAAACATATGGGAACATCAAAAATAAATTCAAGGCGCATCTGGTTTCTTCTGGCCATAGGAGTACTTGGGCACGCGCAAGGGGGACATTCCTCTTCTAGTTATACCCAAGGGAAAGCCCCGCCACCAACAAGCTATATGCGCCCGAAAGCTCACGTAGCGACGGATTCGGTGGATCAACTGATTCCAAAGATCTCGGTCGATGTTGGAAACACCAATAATAAATTTGCGAACACTGAACACACTGAACCTCGCTCAAATGATTTTTGGTGGCCTAAGGCACTGAACGTTTCGCCTCTTCGCAAATTCGAGAACGTGAATCCCCTCGGAAAAGATTTTAATTATGCCGAGGCTTATTCTAAACTAGATATCAGAGCGGTTGAAGACGACCTGCGCGCCCTCATGAAGGATTCTAAAAGTCTTTGGCCAGCAGATTATGGGCATTATGGTCCTTTTTTCATTCGTATGGCGTGGCATAGTGCCGGAACTTATCGCGCGCTCGATGGACGCGGCGGAAGTGATGGTGGACAACAGCGCTTCGCTCCGCTCAACAGTTGGCCCGACAATGCCAACCTCGACAAAGCCCGTCTCTTGCTCCAGCCGTTAGTTGACAAATACTATCCGAATTTGTCTTGGGCCGATGCCATGGTTCTTGCGGGCGACTTAGCTATGAGAGATATGGGTTTTAAAACGCTGGGAGTGGCTGGCGGACGGACCGATGATTGGTCTCCTGATCTTGTGTATTGGGGACCCGAAGACGAATTTCTCAAAAGCCATCGCTTCGACAAGAACGGAAATCTTTTGTTACCGTTAGCTGCTTCTGTGATGGGACTTATTTATGTCAATCCGGAAGGAGCCGATGGGAAGCCTGATCCTCTGCTTTCTGCAAAACATATCCGTATGACCTTTGGTCGCATGGGCATGAATGACGAAGAAACGGTGGCGTTAATTGCCGGCGGCCACACCTTCGGAAAGGCCCACGGGGCGCATAGCGCTGCAAAATGTGTCGTCGGTCCAGATCCCACGGCCGCACCTGTAAATGAACAATTAAAAGGTTGGAAAAATAAATGCGGCAAGGGAAATGCCGAAGACACAATCACGAGTGGAATTGAAGGGGCTTGGACTTCACAACCCGTCAAGTGGACTCACGAATATCTGACGATTCTTTACGAGTACCAGTGGACACTCAAAAAAGGACCGGGAGGAAAATTTCAGTGGTTTGCAAAAGACCTTAAACCCGCCGATCACGCCCCGGATGCACATCTGGCAAAACGTGTTCCCGTTATGATGTTAACGACAGATCTTTCGCTTCGCTTTGACCCCACCTACGGCCAAATTTCTAGACGGTTTCTAGCAAATCCAAAAGAGTTTGAAGAAGCTTTTGCGAAAGCATGGTTTAAGTTGATTCACCGGGATATGGGACCGAAGTCACGCTATCTCGGCAACAACTTTTCAAATGAAGATTTTATTTGGCAAGATCCTGTTCCAGCTGCCGACTACAAAACAGTGGATGCTGCCGACATAGCGGCGTTAAAAGGAGAAATTGAGAAATCAGGACTTTCGGTTTCTGACCTAGTTAAAGTGGCATGGGCTGCGGCCTCCTCTTACCGAGGGAGCGACATGAAGGGCGGCGTCAATGGAGCCAGAATTCGTTTGGCACCTCAGAAAGATTGGGAAGTAAACGAACCAGCTTTATTGCAAAAAAACTTAACTGTGCTTGAAAAAATCCAATCTCATTTTAACGAAAATAATTTTCGTCGCGGCAAGAAAATCTCCTTTGCCGATCTCATCATATTAGCTGGTAACGTAGGCGTAGAGCAGGGCGCCAAAAAGGCAGGCTACGATACCGAAATTCCTTTTGTGCCGGGCCGAACCGACGCAACACAGGAGCAAACAGATGTAGAATCTCTCAATAACTTAAAAATCAACAATGACGGCTTCCGTAACTATTACAGCATGAGCGGTAACTACTTACATCCCGCTTCGGCCTTTGTTGATCGGGCCGATCTTTTAAGTCTCACTATTCCCGAAATGACCGTGCTAATAGGTGGCTTAAGGGTGCTAGGAGCAAACTACGGCGATTCTAAGAATGGTGTGTTCACTGAGGCCCCCGGCACATTAACCAATGATTTCTTCATTAATCTCATGGACAGCTCAACACATTGGACACTTTCTGATAAAAGACTTGGTACTTTTGTCGGGAAAAACCACAAGTCAGGAGCCACCAAGTGGACCGCCACAACGCATGATCTCATTTTTGGATCCAACGCTGAACTTCGAGTTGTAGCTTTCACGTACGCTTCAAAAAATGCGAAACGTAAATTCGTGAGTGATTTTATTAGTGCATGGGACAAGGTCATGAACCTTGATCGCTTCGATCTTAAAAAGCGGTGATTGTAGGTTGTAAAGTAAAAAGTTTTTTCAGTGAGAATCACAATGAATCCTTAATGCTTTTGAAAGCTTGCATTTATGACTGTTGCTATATTTAGATAGTTTCCCCAAAAACCACTTTGGGGTTTTAAATATTTCAGGATGAAAAGATGATCTTCATCCTAGCGATAAGATCACAAACCAAATACAAAAATTTTTAGTCTTAAACGTCCTAATAGATTCGCAATTTATTGCAGACCTTCAATACCCATCAAGAAAAGTTAAGATAAAGCTTATGTCTGGGGACCAACGATCACTCAAAAAAACAATTCAAAAAATATCCAAAAGAATTCTTAACTACTTTCAAAGACAGGGATTACTCGATGGCTCTACCGACTCTATTCATGAAGGCCAAACAGAGCTCATCGATGAGCTTGCCGCAGCCAGCATTAGCTCTAAAATCGCGACGGGCCCAAGGCAAGGCGAGTGGGTGCGAAAGTTTGGCCAAGTCATTGAGCTGCAGTACCAGACAAAACTCACCGGCCCCAAGTGTGCGAGGCACATGAGCTTTAGCCTTCACGCCAACACTCTGTGTGAGCCCCATGAGAGGGCAAAGCTCGAAAGGCTATGCAAATGCATTAACCGACCGCCACTAGCTAACGACAGAGTTTTGCTTTCTCCCGACGGAAAACAAATCCTCTACAAAATGAACTCCCCCTACCAAGACGGCACCACACGCTTACTCTTTGACCCGCTGGAGTTTATCGAAAAACTAGCTAGCCTCGTGCCACCACCTAGAATGCACATGATACGTTACCACGGGGTCTTTGCACCCAACTCCAAGGCGCGGTCCCAAGTGGTGCTAAAAAACAAAGTGCAAAAAAACTCGCTAGACAAAAATGAAATAAAACCCCCTGCATCGGCTGCGCAAATCTCATGGGAAGATTAATGAAGCGAGTTTTTCAGATCGACATCACAAAATGTGGTAAATGCGGCGGCGATGTAAAAGTGATTGCAGCCATTATTGAAAAAAAAGTCATCGAAAAAATCCTTACTCACCTGGGGCTACCCTCAGTGGCCCCACCCATCCACCTCGCTGTTCAACATTTTGATAGTAAGTCGAAATCAATTTTTTTAGACATTGAGAAGGCTTCACTGTTTTGTTGAAAAAATTTCGAATGCCGATATTTTGATACCTAAAAGTACTTCCCTCGTTGCCAAAATAGCTTCCTACTCCCAAAATTTCAGAATATTTTTTTAAACCATCACGAGTTTCGGAATCTTTTATTGCAGAAAGACCCAATGAAAGATTAGAGGGCGTAGAAATTTTAGTGTCCTCAGTCCAGCCAAAAGCACCCGACCAAAGTATTAAAATAAAAAATACACGTGCCATGCTTAAATATCGGCACAAATGCAAATTCCTAAATGTAGATTTCCTTTTGCTCGGTAGTTCCCGTGGACGTAATTGGAGTCGCAAGAATTAAGGCAATTTCTTTAGGAGGTATCACTCCTGCGCAATCACATCGGATTACTTCAAAATCGTTCGTAGCTGCGTTACTATTCACACTCGGATTCCGACCGCGAAACGTATTCTCGCGGTCCTTAAATTAAGCGCAGCCCTGTAATTTATCTTAATGAGATAGCGATTTAATCCGCAATTGGCTGATCGATCATACGTTTACCTGAAGCCCAAGTCCCTTATCCACTTCAGTTCATTAATCTCACGATAGCGACCGCTGCCCTGTAATTTGGACAGCATTCTTGTTTTCCCACGTCAGTTAATTTAAACTCATCGCCAAAGAGGCCCCAATGTTAGCAAGAGCAGTACAACTAAAAATTTCTTTAGACGATACAAACCCAAGTATTTGGCGGAGAATTTTAATTTTAGAAAATTCGTCGCTAAGAACTCTACGTTCGAAAAGCATTCTGAATTTAAATTTATTTATGATTTTGGCGACTGGTGGTCTCATAACATCACCTTTGAAAAATTTATCGACGCTGACTTAACTGAGAAATATCCCGTCTGCGTTGACGGGGAATATTCGGCTCCACCTGAAGATTGGGGTGGCCCGCATGGCTTTGAGGAATTTAAAAAAGCGGTATCGAACCCTAAAAATAAAAATCACAAAGAGATGGTGGGATGGTACAGTGAAACTAATTATGGCCGAAAATATAACTCTAAATCTTTTGATCTTGAGTTTATGAATCTAAGAATCGGGCGACGTCAGAAACCAAGACTCAAACTTGAAAAAGCGTCCATCAAGAAAAAACCAAAGCTTACTTTGGTATCGCATTAAAGATATTTTTTAATTAAATTATTTTGTCGGCAAGAGTCTGCCGTTGGTGAGGTCGGAGGGCGAGAAGAGCTCTCGCCCAGAATTGAACATTTAAATCTTTTCTATATTGGTATCATTATCTTTTGTGTCCAAATTGTTGGCCACCGCAGGAATCTCAACTCCAAGGGAATTTGTTTGCATTTCTTCTTGAAGTTTTTTAAGATTTTCTTGTTCTTCGATAAGTTTTTTTGCTGCATCTTCTTTTTTCATTGCCAAAATTTCCGCGTGGACCGAGCCGTGCGAACAGCCACAGAGGTCGGCAATGGATCTATAGGTTAGACCTTTTTTTCGAAGTGCGCGAATCATGTCGGAGTTTCGCATTTTCTTTCTGCCAATTAATTTCCCCTTGGCTCGAGCGTTAGCTAATCCAACCTTAACTCTTTCGATTATTAATTCGCGTTCAAGTTGAGAGACAGCTGCCAGCACAGTGAACGCCATTTTTCCAGCGGCGGTTGAAGTGTCCAATCTTTCGGACAATGAAATAAAAGAACAGTTATTCGCCTTAAATTCATCAAGAGCTTTTAATAAACGTGTTGTACTTCTGGCAAGCCTTGAAAAGGCAGGCACAATAACTTGCTCGACTTCATTATTTTTTACAGCCGCCATCATGCGGTCTAATGCTGGACGATTTTGTTTTGCCCCTGATTGATTTTCATCAGTAAAAATCTCTACATCTTTAATACCCATTTGTTCGCAGTAAACACGAACTTGCCTGACCTGTGATTCTAATCCAGAGCCTTGAAGCGCGGTACTCACGCGGCAATAGGCCACGGTTTTTCTTTTAACTGAACTTTGCATTTATTCTCCGATAAAAATGAAAAGGCCCGATGGGTTTAAGCCATCGGGCCGTAATTTTGTTATGGGAGAAATTTATTTTTTATTTTCTCCCGTCATCATTTGAGTAAACTTCGAAGCACTGAGTGGACCCTTCTGATAAGCCTTGATCGCTTCGGACTGGAGCTGAACCGCAAGGTCAGCAAACCCAATTCCAAAAGCCCCAAGCCAGAAAAAGAGAATCGCTCTCAATATCCAATCAAAGATTCCCATGAGCACACCTCCTGTTTTAATTCGGTAGCCGTGTGACACAGTTTGATTGCGATTCACGTTCAACGATTTGAACTCTCGGTGGACTCACGTTCAGTAAAGATATTGATCCCTACCAGACGCCTACCAATTTCCTACCAAACTTTGAAATATCCAGAAATGTGTAGAAATATTGGACTTGGAAGCTTACTCGGTTATTGCTTCGTTAAGTGTTTATTTTGTTTTGGGTTATTCGATTCGCTCGGTTTTAGTAGACAAAGAATGGCGGAGAGAGAGGGATTCGAACCCCCGAGCCCCTTGCGAGGCCTCCGGTTTTCAAGACCGAATCTCTAAATAAAAAGCTATTGTAAATCAGCTACTTAAAAAAATAAGTGGCAGTTTTGGGACCCGCTTGGGACCGGAATATCTATTGCGGCTTTTCCCAGTACTTTAATTCTGACACAACAAATCTTGCGAAAGGTTCTATATTCCCGCCAGTAGATGCCGCTTCTAATGCATCCATATACTGTGGCCGGTTATCTGATCTAATAACCGTCCAAGGATAACCGCCAGAAACTAACATTAGGTTTAACAAGAACCGCCCAATTCGACCATTGCCATCCGAATATGGATGAATAAACACAAAAATAAAATGACCGAGTATGGCTTTCACTCCTGCATGAGGCTCTTCTTTTAGTAGCTTAAAAAGCGTCTCCATTGAATCGATAACTGCTTCTTTGCTTCTCGGTGGCACATGCCGGGCGTTTTGGATAAATACTGAGCCGTTTCGGTATCCCGCCAAGTCTGCGGGTTTTAAAATTCCAGCATGCACTGACGCAGAAAAAAGTGCCCTATACCAATCTTGAAGATCTCGTTCGAAAATTTCCCCAGGATTTATTCCTGATAATGTTGCGCGAACTGACTCTATTACTTTCTGGAACGCCTCGAAATAACCTTTTGCGGCCATTGTATCAATTTGCTCCCGATCCTTTGGATTAGTTTCCGGGCTCCATCTTCCTTCAGCAATTTGTTGAATTAGGTCTTCGGTAACTTCATAGCCCTCGATAGACAATGAATGATACGCGTCTTGTCTATAGCGATCCATAATCACTCGAACCACGCGATCAGGTTTTTTTACTTCCACGTTTATAGGTTCAGGCATTATATCAATTATAGTTTCACGCATTTTCTTCCACATTACTTCTACGCGTCCAGCATATGCGGATTTAATTCTTCCCGTTAAAACCGGAGTATGATTTAGAAATGGATTTTCTTCTGTTACTGAGTGTCCAGCAGCTTGCATATCGCGGACAATTTGATCTGCCTTTTGACTTTCACCAATGGCGCGAAATGCACCTGCAATTCTTCCGGCATCTGTAACTAATCCCAGTTTCAGTAAAATCCGAGAAATTTCAGATACGGATTGAATTAACTTTAAAGCAATCTCCACATTAAATGGTTTGTTCTTGTAATAAGTTGGCGAAAGTCTGCAAAGAGCAAGTGGCATTGGCATCACATAAATTCCATCTAACTTAACCGGATCTTCTGGAAAATTCTTTGTATCAGTGTAAAGCAATAAGGAAGTATCCTCAGGTAACTCCACAGTCTGATTAGAAGTCTTTTTCGTAATTACTGTGATTTGTCGAGCAACATGGCATTCTCCAGAGTGAAGATCTAACGATGCATCAGCAGACAAGCAATACTCTTGTTTTCCAAATCTCTTCATTAAGTACTGTCTTATAAATGGCCAAAAACCTACATACCAAACCGTCGAAGTTCCCGAAGCCTCCGGCTTAGTAAGCAAATACCAACCGCGAATAACCTGGGTGAGACACCCGGCCCTCATAAGAATTTCGCGCTGTTTTGGTTCGATCAAGGTATGTTCTAAAACTCCGTCAATAGCTGCGTCTTTTGCAGCTTTCAGGGCCAGAGCTAGACTTTCATTTGGTTTGTATTCCATAGTTTGTTCCATAAGCAGGTATATCGTTTTTAAGGTATTTACTAGATTTTATATTACATTTTTACTAGAGATTAATCAACATATTTACTAGATTTTATATTATATTTTTACTAGAAGTTAGATCTAAAATTTACTAGAAGTTAATTGGTGAATAAACGCATATACGCTTAGAAGAGACCGTCGTTCATTTGGCCGCCTCAATATAGCAAATAAGAGTTTTTTCCACTAGAACTTAGTTTTTCTTATAATGGGACAAATGTCCCCTTGTCGTTCTGCGCTTATGCCACCTACTATTACGCGATTCTAAAGGCACCACAGCAAGACCAATTTTTCTAGAAGTTAAATGAATAAATTAAGCGCTGATACCCTCGACAAAAATCAAGCATCAAAATTAACCTTGCACACGTGCATGATAGAAAGACAAGCTCAATGGAACCCGAATAAAATCCAGGCTCCAAAATATTTACAGGTTAAATTTCTTACCGACTTCAACGGCCTTAAGAACTTTTTCACCTTCTTTTCGCAAAGATATAAACAGTTCTTCTAATCTATTCACCGCATCAGCTCTAAAGTTGCGTATTGAGAATCGGATTTCTCTCCGTACCGCCCTCTTCTGAAATAAAAGTGTAGTCTTCGCCGTCCCACTTCCCGCATTCGATAAGAACTTTCATGTAAAGACCCCATATAGAATATTGATTTCCGTCCCCGTTAAGTCCAACCTCACTATTCAGGAGATAAGCCTATGTGTGGCAGAGCCTATAGCACTGTAACAGATGAAGAGTTAGAGGTCAGATATGGCACTGGGAAGCTTAAACTCCCCTCGCTCAGAGATTTAAAGCCAAACTATAATCTGTGTCCAACCCAATCCTCACCCATTATTTTGATACGCGAAAAGAAAAAAGAACTGGGATACTTCAGATGGGGCTTAGTACCTTTCTGGGCTAAAGATGTTAAGGATGCCGCTAAGTACAGTCTCATAAACGCTAGAGGTGAGGAAATTCTAGAAAAGAGAAGCTACAGCGGCCCTTTTAAAAAACGTCGCTGTATTGTACCGCTAACAGGGTTTTATGAGTGGGAGCGCACCAAAGATACTAAGAGGCCATTTGCCATATCAATGAAAGATGATTCGATCATGAGTGTAGCGGGCGTATGGGAGCATTGGGTGTCTAAAGATACAGGCGAGATAGTTGACTCATTTTCTATCATAACAACATCGGCTAATTCATTCATGGAAAAGATACATGATAGAATGCCTGTGATTCTTAGTAAAGATGATGAACAAGACTGGCTAGATCCTAAGAATGAAAACATTAAGGACCTGCAAAAGTTACTTAAGCCATGCGCTGCTAAACTTTTAAAAGCTCATGAGATTTCTTCAATGGTCAACTCACCTAAAAACAATAAGCCTGAAGTGTTAACTCCGCTAAAGGTAAAAGCATGAGTCCAAGGCGACATGACTATATCCCACCCTTTGAATTTACCTTTTGGAAAAAAGATGGCGAGCTGTTCTTTGCCGATGCTAAGGACATTGAATCCGCCATAATAAATAGCGGAAACTCAGAAGACCAATTTAAAAGGCGTATGGGCCGAGGTCGCCAATTACTAGACGACGCAAAGGCTGGGAAAAAATTAACTCGCTGGGAAGTCGTCTTTATAGAATCGGGCCTTATGCCCGATAATAATGATCCAGTACCGCGGGGCTTTAGCGATGATTATTTCGGTCCGAAGGTTTAGGCCGCTTATTAGCATTCGAAAATGAAAGACCAGCGTCTTTGTGCTTAGTTTTCAACGCAATCTTTTCTATATTCACAAATGGTCTGCCTTTAACATTCAGATCAATAAATTCTGCCTGGATTACTTTTCCAGCTTCATCGCGAAAGGCAGGGCCATATATAAGCCAATCGTTAAATTTATGAATTTCAGATTCTAAAATTTCTATGTTAACTAATTTTCCAGTTTTTATTTCTTTGCAAAGTCTTAGCATATTGTTCCTCTTTGGTTATTAATCTATCTAAAGTTTAATTGCTTTTGGTCTCGAATATAGCTCCCACAGTTGTTCTTCTGTGAGCTGTAAATGATTTTGAATTCTAAGCCAAACTTCCCTACGGCCCTCGTTCCTAGCATTCGTTAGTTCGATCGGGTCAAATGCCGATTGATCTGCTTTACAAAAGACCGCTAGGTCTTCCAACACTCCCCTGTAAGCCCCTTCGTCACTGAAGGCTTGGCAATAAGCGATCTTTCGATCTAAAAGTTTTTCTTTTGTAGTTAAATCAGACATTACCTAAGCATTCCTTCGCGGGTAAATAGCAACATCTTCTGATTTTAATACCTTTTCGATGCTGGGCCTCTTTTTTGTTGGATGCTTCATTCCCGCCGCGTATTGTGAAACTCCGCCCATTACTGCGCTCAGCATTCCAAACTGGCCAGCACGTCTAGCATTCCTGCCCTGCTCACCCTCAAGGTAAGCATCGCTCTCGTACGCTCTAGCTCGCAATTCCGACCCGTGTTTAATTTCTAAGGCGTCACGCTCCACGTTCGCTACGCTCTCAGCGTAGACGTCTAAAGCTGATCCTTCGAAGTTCACACCACTTGCAGCATAACTCGCTCTCATATCACCGAGTGAACGAGTGGCCTGTGTTCTAAAGATTGATTCATCCTTAAGACCTTTTTCTCTAGCCTCACGAGCATTACGAAGTGCCATTAAGCGGTTATATCTGGATTGCTTTTCTTGAGCGTCTCCTGATTGTTTCGCTCCCATTGCCTGAACCAAAGTGCCCATAGCTAAAACCATTGGTATCATTTTGATGTCCTCCTAAAAATTAATAAAAATGGTAGCGAAGCAGGGAATTGAACCCCCGACACGCTAATCATACCGGGGGCCAATTACTTTTAATAATGTGATTCTTAATGTGGTTAAGTGCATCTAGCACTTCACTTCGATGCGGTTGCCTCGTACTCGCACCTTCGTTTATCGCAGTAGTCGCGCATTCAACGGTTAACTCTACTGTGTCTGAATTTACCGCTGCGCCCGCCTCCTCAGTTACCTGAAACTCACTCTCACCCACTGATAATTTGTACCTTCGTGTTGCCATATAAAAAACTCCTGTTGTTAATTAATATTTAATTACCTAATAAAGTTCGTCTTAAAGACATTCCAGCGCCAGCAACGCCCTGGCCGCCGCCTGAAAGTAGGGTAGAAAGGCGCCCGCGTTTACGGCCTTGAGCCATGCGGGCCTCTTCTTCTGCTAAGTAAGCCGCACGATCTTCGGATTGTCTAACCCTTTTTCCTTTATCCGCCTCAACTTCAGCTTGAGCATTTTCTATCCGATTACGGTCTTGGTTATTAGCATCTCTATTTAAAAATTCTTCAGTGGGATCAATCGCGGCAATGTCTTGGTTTATGGCATTTAAATTGTCGCCAGCATTTCTATTCCTGCGACCTAAATTGACAACTGGTTCAACGACTGCTCTTACTGGATTTCTAACAAAATCTCTTTAAAAACCCAAAAAATACCTCCTTGTTAATTATTAATTTTACTAAAAAAGTGAACTAAATAATATCTATTTCTGACTCGATTTTTTGTAGTCCAACCTATCTGCCTGCATCGCAAATTGCGCAATAACACTAGCGCGGTCTATTGAGCCAGATCTCTCAAGAAAGTTTATGAAGCCAGGCCTCTTAACTTCAATCTCGCGAATTAACTCACCGGCCAAGGCTAGCTTCCTTTCAGAGTCGTTGCCAAAGACCTTAAAAAACTTATCGTCTTCGCTCGCTTCAAATAAGGTTTTCTCAGCATCGCCCATCCTTTGGTAACCCTCATGGTCAAAACTTCCAATTTCACTGGCAACGTGACTGCCAATTTCTTTTGTAAACTCAGCGGTCGATAACCAGTTCCTTAGATCATTGTGAAGACCTGCACCCTCAGACTTATTTAAATCTAGAACGCCATTTGAAGGGATCTGAAATTGTGTGGACTCAGCTTTTGGAAAGTGAATATCTAGCTCATGCGTGGCTTTCTGAGCCGCTGGAAGTTCCGCGATACCTGAACTTCTTAACATCTCGTTAGCTTGTTCGCGTGAAAGTCTCCCGCTTTCAACTTCTGCTTTCGCAAGGTGAGTTTGCACCGATGGAGACCAACCGCCCGATTGATGCGGTACTGCCTGGGTCTGAGTGTTTGAATCAGTTGATGATACGGCTTCCGACCAACCACCAATTGCCACTCCATTATCTTCTGACATAAATCCTCCTGTTAAATTATTTAAAAATATCTGGGTCTTCTTTTTTCGCTTCTATTTCTTTTTCTTCTATTTCTTTTTTTGGTTCTGCTAACTTTTCTAATTCATCGACACTAAGCCAGCGCTTAAAATCTGGGCCAAGCTGTGTACCTA
>Ga0163152_10006812_pt1 | contig 12733 bp, 10 predicted proteins | sample OliLakLV19MP8IB2_FD_148635 | JGI IMG/M metagenome (GOLD analysis project Ga0163152, IMG submission 148635) | Freshwater microbial mat bacterial communities from Lake Vanda, McMurdo Dry Valleys, Antarctica - Oligotrophic Lake LV.19.MP8.IB-2 | ecosystem: Environmental > Aquatic > Freshwater >... | reverse complement strand
GCGCCGTGCCGCTGCGCCCGCCAGTTTCCGAATCCTGCAAACACAGCGTCAGGGTTACGCCAAGAGCGATGGCAAACGGCAGAACCTTGCCGCCGTTGTAGTCGGTGTGCTCGCCGATGAGGTTGACGCGACCGGGCGCGAACACTTCGAGGGAAGGCGTGGAACCCATTTCATTGTCCTTTCAAAACGGAACGGCGATGGCGCGAAGCTCAGCGGCCTTGTCCTCGGGAAGCGTGTCGTTCACGAAGAACCCTGTGCCACTCTCGACACCCGCGAGGTACTTGAGCTTGTCGCGCGAGCGGTAGGGCGGATAAAATTCGAGGTGCCAGTGATAGGTGGGATCGTTGGGCTCCGTGCTTGCGCTTTGGTGGTGCGCCATGATGTAGGGCATCGGAAAACCGAAGAGTCCATCGTATTTGAAGATGAGACGTTTGAGCACGAGCGCAAGGTCAGTGAGTTCCTGCGGTTCGAGATGCTCGAACAAGGGCCGGTGCGCGCGCGTGGTCACGTGAACTTCGTAAGGGTAACGCGCGGCGAACGGAACATGCGCCACGACCGTTGGCGTCTCGATGACGACACGACTCCCATCGGAGATTTCCGCGTGCGCGAGCGAGCAGATATGGCACTCACCCGTGCGCACGTAGTGAGCGCGCGCTGCGTCATGCTCGCGAGCCACGAACGGCGGCACATGATTGAATGCATAAATCTGCCCGTGCGGGTGGTGCAGAGTGACGCCTACCTCCGCACCCTTGTTTTCAAAAATGAAAACCTGCGTGTGCCCCTCCGCCGCGAGCGAACGCGAACGATCCTGCCAGACGTGGAGGAGCGCTTCGATCTGTTCGAGAGACTCGCCGCCGAGTGTTCCCTCGTGGTGCGGAGAGTAGAGAACCACTTCGCACCGGCCGGGGCCTTGCTCGCCCGGCGCAAGCGCTGGAAACATATTCTCAAACGCCGCCAGCTCGTACACGCGGTCGCTCACCGGAATTTCGGTGGGAAAAGCCGGGTCGCGCTGCGGGCAGAGTGGACAGTATTCTTTCGGGGGAAGAAACGGGCGTGTGTTGCGCGACGTGGAAATGGCCACCCACTCATCGCGCATGGCGTGGTAGCGCAGCGAGGGAGCGCGCCAGTCGGCAGGGCGCGCGAGGCCCTCGGAGGAAAACGAAAAGTCAGCCGGAAACGGCGTGCGCCCGTACTGAATGAAACGCCGGCCGTCGTGTTTGCGGGCTTCGAACTTGAAGATGTCCATAGGTGCGGGCCCCCCTTGGGAGGCCTGATGTTAGATCAAGGCGGGCGAAAACGAAATGTTTGTGGCCGGTGAGTCTCAGCGGCTCTCACGTCCGCACGCCCAAGTGGCATACGTCTTTACCACGTCAATTTCCTTTGCGAGCGTGCGGCATCTCTCCGCTGGACTGTCAGCTAGCCTCGCCTTGAGAATTTCGGCGCAAGCGCGGACGTAACCATCGCCACATTGAGGAGCGAGCGTGGGAAGTTCACTCGAAAGTGTTCCAAATGCGCGCACATCCTCATCCCCTCCGCGGGAGCGCAGACGGCAAGCGACCTGTGCCGCGAGCGTGCCGACACGCGCGGGTGCAAGAGAAGCACACAGATCCAAGGAACGTTCGCGTGTCACTTGGGAGGTGATTCGCGCGGCTCCCAGGAGCGCACCCAAACGTTTGCAGCGCACCGCACCTTCGTTCCAGGTTTCGCGTGACACTCCAGCACCAGTGCGGTCCTTGGCATCGCCTTCGTCTGAAGGGTCGCCGGATTTTGATGCCGTCAGCGTCTCGTCCGCGGCGGATCCTTGCGCGTCGCTTCCTCCCGCCACGTCGGCCTCTGGCCCCGAGGAGAGCGTCCGAAGGATGGCAAGACGCCCATGGCGCCATGCGTCTTTTTCACTTGCGTCGGTCTTCCGGCGCGCGGCGAGTTCGTTCGCCAGTGCGCGCGATGCGGTGGCATACGATCCTTCAAACGCAGCCTTGGAGCTCCCCGTGCACCCAAACGCTGCGGCTGTTGCCGCAGGCGGCGCTTCGTTTCCGCCTCCCCCGGCGCTGTTACCTTGCATCGCCGGCGCGCCCGTGAGGTTCGTCGTTGCGTCCTTTTCTGATGCACCAGCCGCAGCTGACTCCGCGTCGGGTGGGGGTGTGTCCTGCGATGCAGTCGTCGCCTCTACACCCTGCTTCTCCGCGGTGCGGAAGCATCCCGATAGGGACACACCGAGCACGGCCAGGAGCCTCGCCCATCGCATCCGATTGCATTTCGACATTCACTCACCTCGCTTGGATCGTTTCCCTATTTTCCCGCGTGGCCCCATCTTCCCATGGGCGCACACGCACGCGGACGGCAGAAAATGCCGACGACGATGCGGGTTGGGCGCAAAATCATTGAGATCGCGTGGCTTCCCATGATAAAAACGCGGACCTTGGAACAATGAAGGACAGGTGGGGTGAGCAGATGACCGGTGGAGCTGGGCAGTCGGGTCTTTCGCAGACGGCGGGATGGACGCCCGAGTCGTGGCGGGCGCGCAAGGCGCTTCAGCAGCCTCGATATGAAGAACCTCGCGAACTCGCGGCCTGCCTCGCGCAGATCCGCTCGCGGCCGCCCCTGGTCCATGCGGGTGAAGTGGATGCCCTCAAGATGCAGATGGCGGAAGCAGGCGAGGGGCGCCGTTTCATACTGCATGCGGGCGACTGTGCCGAGCGCTTCGAGGATTGCAACCCGCAGTCAATTACCGACAAACTGAAAATCATCCTGCAGATGAGCCTCATCCTCGTGTACGGCCTGCGCAAGCCGGTGGTGCGCATCGGGCGTATCGCGGGTCAGTACGCAAAACCACGATCGGATGATGCTGAAACCGTGGGTGGTGTTACTTTGCCGTCGTACCGCGGCGACATCATCAACGGATTCGCTTTCGAAGAAAATGCACGCAAGCACGACCCGCGCAGGCTTGTGGAGGCGCACAACGCTTCGTGCTTCACCCTCAATTACCTGCGTGCACTTATCGAAGGAGGTTTTGCCGACGTTCGCCATCCGGAGATGTGGCGTCTCGATCACATTTCAGAGGAACGCCAGCCAAAGCTTTACACCGATCTCTCGGATAGGGTGCGTGAGTCCACTCGCTTTCTGGAACTTCTCGGCGCCACCGCCAATCCAGGCCTCATGCGGCGGGTGGAGTTCTTCACCTCGCACGAAGGCCTGCTTCTCGACTATGAATCCGCTGTGACGCACCCGGTCATGAGCGATGGCCGCGGAGGGAGGCATTACAATCTCGGCGCCCATATGCTGTGGCTTGGCGAACGCACACGTCAACCCGACGGTGCGCACGCGGAGTACCTGCGAGGGATCGCCAATCCCACTGGGATCAAGGTAGGTCCAAGCGCCGATCCGCGCGAAATCGTGAAGCTCGTTCAACTCGTGAATCCGTCCAATGAGCCCGGGCGTATCAACCTCATCACGCGCATGGGAGCCGGACGTGCACGCAGTGTGCTGCCCGCGCTCATCACCGCTATGCGCGATGCGCGCCTCAACGTGACGTGGACCTGCGACCCCATGCACGGCAACGTCATCAAGACGGAAGGCGGCATCAAGACCCGCGACTTTTCTTCCATCCTCGCCGAGCTGCAGGAGACTTTCGCGACCCATCGATCTTCGAATTCGATTCTTGGCGGCGTTCACTTCGAACTCACCGGCGAGAACGTCACAGAGTGCATCGGCGGCGGAGCGGGTCTGCAGGAGGAGCACCTCACTGAGAACTACACCAGCTCGTGCGATCCGCGCCTGAATTATTCGCAGAGCATGGAGATGGCTTACCTGCTTTCGGATCTGCTCTCGAAGTAACAGCAAGGAAACAGATTTTCGTCATCGGGGCATGCCTTTTCGGCACACCTCTTCTCTCTCGAGATGAGGTGTGGCAGAATTTCGGGGCACACTCGGGATCGTGAACGTTTCAAAGCGGGTCACGTGATTTTTGGCTTTTCTAGGGTCCCCGAACCCTCCTGTTTTTCCCTCGCCTTTTATTTGGAGGCGCGTTTCGATGCGCAAATGGCCTCTCATTGCCGCCCTGTTCACCGTGGGCGCGGCCTTCGTGACTCTGTGTCCTCATGATGCGTACGCCCAGTTCGGCACCCCGCGTGCGAAGGCCAAACCTCCACGCGCTGGAAGCGGATACGGCACGTCGCAGGATCCGCTCGGAGCCGGCGAAACGATGGATTCGGAACTCGACGATTTTTCCAAGGAGGTTGATCCGGCACTGCACTCCATCAAACAGGGTGCTGGCTCGGTTGACGTCGCATTTCCCGCCGGCGGCTCGAGCGTGCTCGAGGGTGCCGCCGGTGCGCGGCTCGTTCTGCCCGCACGGCTCGCGGTTTCCATCGCCTTGCTCACCGGGATCGACAAGAAGGCGAAGTCCAACGCATTTGGCGGCGCGCTCAAGCTTCAACAATTCTTTCCCACTGCATCGCGTGCGTTTCCTTACGCAGCGGTGTCGCTCACGGCCGGCAAGAGCGGCGGCGATGCGAACAAGGACGACGACGACGCGAAGGCCGGCGCGGGGCTGTCTTTTGGCGTTGAGATTTTCCTGCTGCGAGAGCTCTCCACGAGCGCCGAAGTGGGTGTGTCGTCGCAGATCGTTCCTGGCGACGCATTTCGCCTGGCCACAGGAACCTCGCAGATCGCGCTTCACTATTTCTTTGGTGGGTGAGGCGGCCGTATGCTCCGTGTTCCACTTGGGGTCTTGTCAGCACTTACACTCGGCGTTTTTTCAGCTCTAGGAGGCTGCAGCGCGGGCCGGTCGGATCCAGGTGATGTGACCGGATCCGAAACCGGTGAGGGCAACATACGAGGCAGGGCGATTTCATTTCGAATGAGCGTTGCTGGAAAAACCCTCCTTGGGTTCGATGGTGCCGGATTGCACGTGGCTGAAAGCGTTCCGTCAAGTGCGGAAATTCCTGTGCTGTCTTTGGATGGGTATCAACTCGGTGCGAGACTCCCTCTGCTCTGGCTTCTCGTCAGCGATGTGCGGGTGGCTCCGGTCGCACCCATCTACGAGCCACTCAGTGGTTTTGACTGTTCGGTATCAGCGGAACTCGCGGCACTTTCCGCCCTCGTGAAAAACGGTGGCACGCGAAAAATCGCACTGCCTGCGATCCCGGCGGCTGCAGCAGCAGGGGCATGCGCCACCAAACGGGTGCTGCGCTGTTACCTTTCGCTTTGGGAGGCCCCTGGTGAGGGCGATGGACACACGCTTGCACAGGCTGCGCAAAAGGCGCTCGCGTGCGCACAGCCGGATCCGCACAACCCTTTGCTGCCCGGCAATGGAAAGGCCTCGTTCGTACTCACGGGCACGAGCGTGTTGTTTTCGCCGAGTCCGATTGTCACGATTTCAATTTACGAAGGCAGGCTCACCGACTACGACGAGGCGCTCGTCAACAGGACGCCCGTGGCGACCGTTTCCATACCCGAGACCTGTGCCAGTGCCACGCGTGCGTGCCTGAATTCGCCCTTGCCGCTCGATCAGTGCAAGAAGTGCAATGCGCTGAAGGTGGGTGTCACCTACACGGCGTTCCTTTCGGAACGAACGGGCCAACGCCACTCCGACATCAAGGCCGTCTCTTTCGTGCGCTGATGACGTGTTCGACTTTTTCAGCGTGTCAGGCCACGAGAAGGAACATCAGGTAACTGAACGGGATTCCGAACAGCAGTGCGTCAATGCGATCCAGCATGCCGCCATGGCCTGGAAGAAGATTGCCACTGTCCTTGCAGTTCGCAGCTCGTTTGAGGGCGCTTTCGGCGAGATCGCCTATCTGACCGGCAAGGCCCGCAAGTGTGGCAATGACCGCCGCGACACCCCAGTGAAAAGGCAACGAAAAATATTCGCACACGAAGATTCCTGTGAGGCAGCTGATGACGAGTCCCCCCACCGCACCTTCGACTGTCTTTTTCGGCGAGACTTTCGGAATGAGTTTGCGCCGTCCGAACATGCGCCCCGTAAAGTAACCACCGGTGTCGCCCATGAGCACCACGGCGAAGGAGAAGTACAGCGCGATGCCGCGCGGAGCTCCTTCGATGGAAATCTGCGAGAGCTTGAACATCGTGATACTTGGCACGGTGATGTAGGTAAAACCGGCGAGCACGTTCATCAGCTTGTGCGTGGCGAATTCGAGATCCATCTCGCGTCGGTAAAAGAGCGCTGAACTCAAGATCATGCAGAAAGCAGACCATGCGAACACCAGGGACAAGGAACGTGCATCACCCGGGCCGAAGTAGCGCTCGCCCGCGTAATAGACCGGCAGCGACAATGCATAGGCCATGCCAACGGCAAAGTGCTCCTTGCGCACGGGCGGGCGCGGGAATTCCGTGTGCCCGAAGCCGTCGATGACGTGCCAGCGCAGCGCTGCGAACTCAACACCCGCGAGCAATGTGCCGACCGTCAAGAGGGCGAGAGCGGCCACAGGAGTTCCCGCGAACGAGATCGAATAGAACAGCACGAGGACCATGACCGCTGCTGTGAGGATTCGCGTGAAGAGCATCGTTTTGCGCCGTATTTTGGAGGCTTCCGGGGGAGTCTCGGGCACACTTTAGACGCAGCGGAAGGCTTTTGCAAAGTGCGCGGCAACAACTGCCGGGTACTTCCGGGCGTCACGCCGGCGCTGTTCCGCACGGTGGCCGCTTCGCGTTAGGATTGTTGTCTGGAACAGGAAGGATTTTTCCATGCCGCATGATGATGGGCCTGACAATAAAGGCAGCTCGCGCGCCTCCAAGACGCAGTCGTCCGCGACGAAGCTGACCCCGACCAAGTCCTCCGCAACGAAGGCGACTGGTCGAGTGCACGGCTCGCAAGTGAGCGATCTCGCACGGCACATAGCTGAACTCGACGCCGAAGTGGGCCATTTGCGAAAGGCGGCTCGGCGCGAGATCGAGGAGCGTTGGGCGCTTCACCACACCGAACTTTTCCCGCGTTTCCTGCAGTGGAAGGAGGGGCTGGGACTCACGCATTTTGCCGTGTACTCGCACGACGGAAAAACCCTTTCGCTTGAAACGCTGATGAGTTCGCCTGGGGCGCCGGGCTTGTCGGGACCACTCGATGTGCGCCAGGGTCGTGCAGAACTCGAAGCAGCCTGGGGTGCGCAGGCGGGCGACCTGCTTGCCTTCGCGCTCGCCTCACGCGACTTGCAGGTGGATTTCCGCACGGGAGTCCTGTGCATTCCCATCGTGTTTTTCGATTCCGTGACCGGTGTCGTTTTCGCACGATTGCAGGTCTCCGATCCCAAGACGTACCCGCGCATCCTCGCTGAGACAAACGCGCTGCTCACGCACGTGCGCGAGGTGAGCGTTGAAAGCCATGCGCCCGCTTTGGTCGTGAGGTCGGCGTCGTGAACGCACCGCAGCACGAAAAAGGGTGCCCATGAAAAAGAACTTCGGCGACCTGTACTTGGCAACGGGGGCGGGTGTGCGCGTGGCTGTGCTCGACAGTGGCGTGAATCCGGGGCTACCGCAGCTGCGCGGCCGTACCTTCGACGTGTTCGACTGCACGGCGAGCGATCAGGGTCTGGCTGTGCGCAAACTGCCACCCGGACTTACAAGCGATCGCAACGGCCACGGAGGCGTGGTACACAGCTGCCTTTTTTCCGTGGCACCCGATGCCCGTGCCGACCACTTCCGGATTCTCGACGAAAAAAACAAGTGCGACAGCACACTGCTCTGTTACGTTCTCGACCACGTTATCGACGAAGGTTACAGCGTGGTGAACCTTTCACTTGGCACACGCAGCGAAGAGTGCGTTCCGTGGCTCGTGTCCATCATGAAGCGGGCGTATGAAAAGGGCGTGGTCGTGGTGGCGTCGTCGTCGAATGTCGGAAATGCCCTCTATCCTTCACGCTTCACTTACTGCGTGTCGGTGGATGCGCAGCTTCTCGCCTCAAACACCGATCTGCGTTTTCACCCTGGAAGCGTGGTGGAGTTCGGTGGCCAGGGAGTGGAAGTGAGCGTGCCCGGCGATGGGCGGGAGGTGGTGGCCACAGGGTCGAGTTATGCCGCAGCCCACGTGAGCGGTCTGTGCGCGAGGATACTGGAAGTCCATCCTTCGTTCTCGCCGCTCGATGTGAAGATCCTGTTGCGGGACTTTGCGCGGAGGCAGGACGAGGAGCGAGAAGCGCGCGTGGGTTGAAGGGCGGGTTGGAAACGGCGGCATGCCTGAGGGCGAGCCCGAAGCTGGCCGTGGCAACAACCAAGGCTCAACGTTGTCCTCGTGCGCCAAACAACGCCGTGCCGACGCGAACGAGCGTGGAGCCAGCGGCGATGGCCGGCCCAAGATCGCCGCTCATGCCGAGCGAAAATGCGGGCGAGAGGGTGGCGGCATCCGGATGGTGTGCCTTCCACAGGCTCTTTCCCTGTTGGACAAATCGTTCGTAAAGCACGCGCAGGCGTTCATCATCGGCGTCGGCCGGACCCATTCCCATGAATCCCACCCAGTGCAGGCGATCCGATCTCGCCAGGCGCTCCGCCAGCCTCGCGGCCACCTCTGCGGTGGCGCCATGTTTGTTTTCATCCTGCGCATCGACTTCAAGTTGCAGGAAAACCTCGAGCTTCGGCAGTGCGGGGGGCCTGTGTTTTTCTAGGGCATCAAGGAGCGAGAGGCGATCGAGGGAATGCAGCGCGTGTGCCCGAAGCGCCACATCGCGGACTTTGTTACTTTGCAGGTGGCCGATGAAATGCCATGTGAGGCCCGGAAGCGAGGCGAGCTTCGGGTCGTCGCATTTCGCTACGAACTCCTGCGCGTAATTTTCGCCGAAGGCGCGCTGGCCGGCCTCGTACATCGCGGCAATGGCGGTGGCTCCGTGGGTCTTTGACACCGCGAGCACACGGACATCGTTTGGTTGTCGGCCTGCTGAACGAGAGGATTCGTCCACAAGATGCTTTACGGACGCAAGTCTTTCGGCCGCGGTGCCTGCGCCGTTCACTCCGCTCATTTGGCCGTCGATTCGGTGGGCGCAGATCCCGATTCGAACGCGCGTGGCGCGACGCGGCGCAGATGCTCCACGGTTTCAGCGAGCGGAAGTCCCACGACGTTCGTATAACTTCCCTGCAGCGCCCGCACGAAGCCCGCGGCTCGTCCCTGAATACCGTAGCCGCCCGCTTTGTCGAAGGGTTCACCGCTTGCCACATAGGCGCGCTTTTCATCTTCTGCGAGTGCTCGGAACACCACAAGCGTGCTCACGCACTCGGAAGCCAACACTTCGCCCGTGTTTCCGTCCACCACGCACAAACCTGTGAGGACTCGGTGCGTGTGGCCCGAAAGTGAGGCGAGCATCTCGTGTGCGTGCGCAGCGTCGCGCGGTTTTTCCAGGATGTCACCGATGGGCGAAACCACGATGGTGTCGGCGGCCACGATGGCTGCGCCTTTCACACCGTCCGCATGCGCCGCGCGCACGCCTTGCGCCTTGTCGCGCGCGAGACGCGTGCAGTAGGCGTCGGGCTTCTCCTGGGGAAAGGGCTGTTCCGGTACGTGCGACACGCGCACCTCGCAGGCAATCCCTGCCTGGGCAAGGAGTTCCCGCCTTCGCGGCGAGGCGCTCGCGAGGATGATGCGTTCAAGCGAGTTCATCTTTGGTCCCTTCTGTCAGAAACACGTCAATGCCTGCTGCCTTTAGCATGGCGCGCGGGGCGTCGGCAAAGGGACACTGGGAGCGAATGCCTCGATGGAATCCCACGGCGGACCAAAGCCCTCGAAGGCTGAGAAGGACAAACCCCGATGAGCACTTTTCTGCGAACGAAGACGAACGGATGGCTGTCGGCGGACTCCGGCGGCATCGAAATTTCGGAAGAGATGCTTGCGGAGCTCAAGGCGGAGGCCATTGACCTCGTTGAGAATCTGGCGTCGTTGTGCGCGATTCTGCACATGTCGATGCAGCACCGGACGGAAGCCGATGCCGAGAATATGGGTGAGCTGTTCCGCATCCTGCACACGCTCAAGGGCCTTTCGCAGATGGCGGGCATCAAGGCGCTCGTGGGCTCGCTACACAAGGTGGAGGAGTACCTCGCTGTCGTCCGCACCGGCGAAAAGCATTTCGGGCGCGACCATCTCGACCTGCTCAATGACTTGCAGGACGCTCTCGAAAAGATGTTCGTATCGCTGCCGACCGCGCCAGGCGCATCGCTTCTCGCGGTGGTGGACTTGGTGGGAGAGTCGTTCCTTGCGCTCCTGCGCGGCGAAACAATAACTTCGCACCATACGCATGCCGCGCTCGTCAAAGGAACAGCAACGGAACAGGACGCTCACGCGACTGGATTGACCGACGCGGCCTCGTTCGCCAACGACGCGATGGATGCCGCATTGGCGTATGATGCGGCCGATGCCGAATCGATGGCGGGCGCCCTCGCGGAAGACGACGCCAACCTTTTCGAAGCGACGGAGGAAGAGCGCGCGCTCGTGAAAAAATTCCGCACGCGCGACGAAGGTCTGTATGCTTCCGTGTTCCCTCCAGGAGCGTATCCGGACACGGCCACGTTCCGTGCGAGCGATGTTATCGACAACCTTCTGCGCGTAGGCGATCTCATCGTCGCGCGAACCTGCGATGAGGGCAGTCTCGTCGTGTGCGCCGCCGAACTTGGCGTGGAGTTGCTCGAGCCCATCCTCGGAAACCCTGTGACGCCGCTTCCTAAGGACGGAGAGCCTTGTGGCGCGCTTGAGGAGCCGTGGAATTCGTTTTTCTTCGGCTTGGAAGAAACGGCGCCGGTGGCAGCCAGTTCAGCAAGTCTTGCTGCTTCACCCGCACCCGCCGCGCTGTCCACAAATGGCCACACCCCTGCCTCCACATCGGCGCACAGCCAACCCGCTCCACTCGCCCATGCAGCGGCTACCGTCGCGGAGTCGGACTTCGAAGACTTCGACGGGCCGAACCTCGTTTCGGCGGGCATCGACCTTCCCGATCTCGATCCCGAGATGCTGCAGGATTTTCTTTCGAACGCCGATGATCTGCTTGAGACACTCGCAGGTGCCATGCTCGCCTTGGAAGGAAATCCCGAGGACAAGGAAGCCGTCGACCAGATTTTTCGCGCGGCACACACCATCAAAGGCACCGTGGGCATGTTCGGCTTTCGCGCCATTGAGCGCCTGTGCCACGTCATGGAGAACCTTTTTGATCGTATCCGCAAGGGGCAGCTCACCATCACGCCTGTCATGGTGGACGCGCTGTTCTTCGGAATTGATCGCGTCAAAGTGATGTTTGACGCACTCAAAGGCGGAAAATCCTCGGAACTGCCGATCAACGAAGCGCTCATGCGCATCAAGGGAGCGGAGGCGGGCGTCGCCGTGGCCAGCAAATCAAGCGCTTCAGCACAGACAGCAGCTCCGGCGCGAGCAACTTCGAACGATGCGGCCGCATCACCTGCTGCCACTTCCGCAGCCCCGGCGTCCTCAGCTCTGCCCAAGGCCGCGACACCAGCCGCTTCGACGGCCCCGAAAACCAAGGAAGGCAAGGAAAACGACACGAAGAAAGCGGAAGGCGGCGGCACCATCCGTGTCGACATCAAGCGCCTCGATTCGCTCGTGAACCTCGTGGGTGAACTTGTTATCGACCGCACCCGCTTCGCGCGCATCGAAGAGGCCCTTCGGGTCCATGCTCCCGGCTCGGAGATGTGCAATCTCATGAGCGAAAGCGTGCTGCTCTTTTCGCGCCACATGAATGAGGTGCAGAGCATCATCATGAAGGTCCGCATGGTTCCCGTGGGCAACGCGTTCTTCAAATTCACTCGCGTTGTGCGGGATTTGGCAAGACAAGTCGAAAAGGAAATCGACCTCGTCATTGAAGGTGGTGAAACCGAACTCGACAAGACTCTTGTGGAGGAGATAGGCGATCCGCTCGTGCACCTCATTCGCAACAGTGTTGACCATGGCATTGAAATGCCCGAAGTGCGCGAGGCCCAGGGCAAGCCGCGCAAAGGAACCATCTCTCTGAAAGCCGCGCAGGACGGCAACATGATCGTCATCACGGTGAAGGATGACGGCAAGGGGCTCCAGATTGGGCGCATCCGCGAAAAGGCCATCGCGAATGGACTCATCAAGGAAAGCGACCACCTCACCGATCGTGAGCTGTTCGGACTCATCTTTGAAGCAGGCTTCTCCACCGCCGAAACGGTGACGAACATCTCCGGACGCGGCGTGGGTATGGACGTCGTGAAGAGGAACATCGTCAAGCTCAAGGGCATCATCGAACTCGACTCCACCCTCGGCAAAGGAACAACGACGACTATCAAGCTTCCGCTGACGCTCGCGATCATTCCATCGCTCATGGTGGGCGTGAAGGGCGAGTGCTACGCCATCCCGCTTGTGAACGTCATTGAAACCATCCGCATGGCCCCTTCGGAGGTGCAGCATGTGGGCAACAGTGAGTTCGTCAAGCTGCGCGAACAAGTGCTGCCGCTCATGCACATGGCCGATGTGTTCAACCTTCACGAAATGGACACCAAGTTCTGGTACCGCACTCAGACCCCGGTCAAGGACGTCCCGTCCACAGCCTCGCCCACACGCTCGGCGGGCCGCAGCACGATTGCCCGCGTGGCGCGCCCACGCATCATATTCGTGGTGATAGGAGTGGGTGAGAAGCGCGTTGGTGTGGTGGTCGATGAGCTGATGGGGCAACAGGAAATCGTCATAAAATCTCTCGGGCGCCTGCTCGGAAGACTCAAGGGTGTGGCCGGAGGCTGCGTGACCGGGAACGGCCGAGTGGCACTGGTGCTC
>Ga0163152_10006811_pt1 | contig 12735 bp, 8 predicted proteins | sample OliLakLV19MP8IB2_FD_148635 | JGI IMG/M metagenome (GOLD analysis project Ga0163152, IMG submission 148635) | Freshwater microbial mat bacterial communities from Lake Vanda, McMurdo Dry Valleys, Antarctica - Oligotrophic Lake LV.19.MP8.IB-2 | ecosystem: Environmental > Aquatic > Freshwater > Lake... | reverse complement strand
TCATAACCCCCCGTGGTCATGGCGCGAATGGCGTAGGGATCCACGGCAAACACCATGATCACGTGAATGATGGTAAGCGTGGCGAGAATCAACATCGCGAGAAAATGCCACCAACGCGCCAACGCGTAGCCGCCCATCAAGGTGGTAATCCACCCCAACGAAACAGGTTTCCAGATGGCGAGACCGGATACCACCGCCATCACGCCCGCCAACAGCATGACCAGGTACGTGTTCTTCTGCAGGGCGTTGTGCTTGCTGTCCTGCACCGGATGCTTCGGGCGGAGATACAAATAAAACTTTGTCATCTCAAGGGCGTCGCGAAAATCTCCGCGTACCGGACGCAACGAGCGCCACTCGCCGTGCAGGAACAGAAAACCAACATAGACCACCGCATTGGCGACCAGCACCCACATCATGGCAAAGTGCCAGTGTCGCGCGCCACCCAGCCAGGCACCAAAGGTCAAGTTTGCGGCGATGGGCTGTCCTTCCCACGGCCACCACCCGAAGTATTCACCTTTCCGCGCAAACGCCGGGTACGCGTTGAAAATGCGCAGCCCCGACGCGCCCATGATGAGCAGCGCGAGGGCGCTCACCCAATGCGTGAGGCGCACGATGGGGTGGTGACGGGCTTTGCGTTTGCCTACTGGACTGTTCATGGGTGTATGGAATGCTGAAAATGATTGCGGGGGCTCAACCCCCACCAAGTCCCCAGCCCCACCAAAGTTCCCGCCAACAAAAGCGGCCCCACCTCAACCTGAAGTGGAGCCGCCGATGCCGCTACCGTCCCGACGGCCTATACACCCACCAATTCTCGCACTTCGTCCGGTACCAAACTATCCTCTTCGACCAGCGCGATTTCCAACACTTCGCGCAACGTCTCCACCGGATAAAACTTGAGCTGCTCCCGCACCTCGTCCGGCACGTCCTCCAGGTCCGCCTCGTTGGCCTTGGGCACGATAATGTGCTTGATCCCCGCTCGATGGGCACCCAACACCTTCTCCTTAAGGCCCCCAATTGGCAGCACCCGGCCACGCAAGGTAATCTCGCCGGTCATCGACACGTCGCGACGCACTTTGCGATTGGACATCTCGCTTACCAGCGCCGTGGCAATCGCGATACCCGCACTCGGTCCATCCTTGGGAATGGCGCCGGCCGGCACGTGAATGTGCGCTTCACTCGCACGACCGACACGATCCATCGGAATGCCCAGCACGTGTGCGTTGTTCGTGGCGTACGTCAACGCCGCGCGCGCACTTTCCTTCATCACGTCACCAAGCTGACCCGTGAGAATAAGGGAAATAGGACCGACACGTACCAACTCCTCACCATCACCCTCCTTTGGCCGCGGCGTAGCGGCCGTGCTGCGCCGAATAGAGGCTTCGACAAACATGATATCACCACCCATGGGCGTGTAATACATGCCGGTGGAGATACCCACTTCGTCCATGTCGCCCACGCGCTCTGGATGCACCTTGGGACGCCCCAGCAATCCGCGCACTTCTTCTGGGGTAATCACGTTGTCGTCAACCGTACTGGTATTGCCGGTCGCCACCTGACGCGCCACCTTGCGCGCCACCGCCGCCAACTGTCGCTCCAACTGACGAACGCCACTTTCGCGGGTGTACTCGCTGATCACCTTCATCACCGCTTCATCGCTGAACGACAAGTCGCGATTGCCCAACCCCGATTCCTCAAGCTGGCGCGGAATGAGATACTTCTTCGCAATCTGCGCCTTTTCACGCTCGGTGTAGCCGCTGAAATCGACCACTTCCATACGGTCCAGCAACGGACCAGGAATGTTCTGAATGAAGTTGGACGTCGCGATAAACAACACTTCACTTAAGTCGAATGGCACGCCCAGATAGTGATCGGTAAACGAATCGTTCTGCGCCGGGTCCAGCACTTCCAGCAACGCACTGGACGGATCGCCCTGATACGATGTGCCAAGTTTGTCTACTTCGTCCAACAGAAACACGGGGTTTTTGGTACCCGCCTGCTTCATCCCCTGGATAATACGGCCCGGCATGGCGCCAACATACGTACGGCGATGTCCACGAATGTCCGCTTCATCACGCGCTCCGCCCAACGCGACACGCACGTACTCGCGACCCAGCGCACGCGCCACCGATTTCGCAATGGACGTCTTCCCCACGCCCGGCGGGCCGTTGAACAGCAAAATAGGACCACGCGCCATGGCCCGCGCTTTCGCCTCGCGCTTGTCGGTAATCGGGCGGTCGCCATCGGTGCCACCCAACGAAGGCGTTGCGTCGGACGACTCGTCCTTCATGCGCGAAGCTGGAAACTCACCGGTCGTCTCCAACTCTTCGGCCAACTGCTTGGCGCGCAACTGACGAACCGCCAGGAACTCCAGCACCCGATCTTTCACATCGTTGAGGCCATAGTGGTCTTCATCGAGCACCTGATTCGCTCCGTTCAAATCGAGCAAATCGTCCGATCGCTTACTCCACGGCAACTCGGCAATCCACTCGAGATACGTGCGAATCACCTGCGCTTCCATGCTCTCGCGACCAGCACGCTCCAGGCGGCCCAGCTCACGTTCGGTTTCCGCGCGCGCTTCCTTGGGCAACTCAAGCTTTGCCAGCTTCTCACGCAACTCGGCAATTTCTTTTGAGGAGTCGTCGTCGCCGAGTTCTTTTTGAATCGTTTTCATCTGCTCGCGCAAAAACATCTCGCGCTGGCGCTCGCCCAGCTCTTCCTGCACCTGCGACTTGATGTCCTCCTGCGCCTCAAGCAGGCCAATCTGGCGCTGCACGTGCACGAGGACGCGACGCAGGCGTTCCTCAACGGACAGCGTTTCCAGCAGTCCCTGCTTTTCGGACACCGACAGCTCGATGTAGCCCGCCACAAGATCGGAGAATTTGCCGGCATCATCGACCGAGTCGAGCACCTGATGCACCACTTCCTCCGGCAAACCACGCTTTTCACCCAACTCGGCGGCGCGCTCACGGGTTTCCTTGTGCAGCGCCTCGAAGGCCGGGTCCTTGAGGTTGAGTGGCATCATTTCTTCGGCCGGCACAATGACGGCCGACATATGCCCGTCGGCGTCTACGTACTGCAGCGCCGTGGCACGTTGCTCGCCCTGCAGCAGCAGCTGAACGCCCCCCAGGCCGCGCTGAATCTGGCCGATACGCGCAATGACACCGGTATTAAAGAGGATGCCGGGGGTGGCTTCTTCGGAGTTGTCCCGTTGGGCGACGGCAAAAACCAGGCGGTCGCCCTTGAGGGCGGCCTCGATGGCATGGAGCGTGCTTGGACGACCCGCAGAAATTGGTGCGGTGATGCCCGGGAACATCACGGTTCCGCGGAGTGGCAAAACTGGGAGAGTTTGACGCTGGCCCATACAAAATCCTGATTCGGGGAGAACTGCCGACCCGCTGCTGGGGTAACGCTGTGGCACATTCCGAACCAACCGGAGTGCGCCAAGGCGGCAGATTTGCAACTTTCCGCAGGTCGTCCCACGTATGATTTGGCAGACAGCCATGCCTAAACGCCATGACCACCCGGTTTCCCTGCACGAGTGGTGCCGCCTGTCCTGTCGCCACCCCACCCCATATGCTACACTAATCGGGTTGGTTGGAGCCGTCCCCTACACCCCTGCGAGTGCCTGATTCTTCCGACGCGTCAGACCAGGACGCCGAACTTCGTGCCCATGTTCAACGAGCGCTGGCTGCGACGTACGAGGTCGGGCAGGAAATAGGCCGCGGGGGCATGGGCATTGTGTATCGTGCCAAAGACAAACGCCTGAAACGATTTGTCGCGATCAAGCTGCTGCCGCCCGAGTTGTCATTCCGGCGCGACGTGCGCTCGCGATTCCAGAACGAGGCGCAGACGGCGGCGCAGCTCAATCATCCCAACATTGTTCCCATCTATTCGGTCGATGAAGTCGAGAATCTCGTCTTCTTCGTCATGGCGTGTGTCGACGGCGACAACCTGGCCACGCGTCTCAAGAATCGCGGCCCGCTGCCCGTGGCCGAGGTGCGCCGCGTCCTGACGGAAGTCGGCGAAGCACTGGCGTACGCGCACGGGCGCGGCGTCATTCATCGCGATATCAAGCCCGACAACATCCTCATGGATGGAGTGGACGGCCGCGCGCTGGTGACCGACTTCGGCATTGCGCGGGCCGCCGGTGGCGACGGTGATGCGGCGCGCCTCACGGCCACCGGTATCGCCATTGGCACTCCGGCGTACATGTCACCCGAGCAGGCCTCGGGTGATCGGGACGTCGACGGCCGCAGTGACCTGTACTCGCTGGGCATCGTGGCATACCAAATGCTGGTGGGTGAACCGCCGTTTCTCGGCAATACCACACCAGTGCTGCTCGTCAAACATCTGGCCGAAGCGCCCATTCCGGTTGAGCATCGCCGCACCGACATTCCCGCCGATTTGGCGCAGACGGTCATGCGGCTGCTGCAGAAGTCACCCGACCATCGTTTTCAAAGCGCCAACGAATTGGTGCAGTCGCTCAAGACCGGTTCGTTGCCCGCCGCGCCAGCCGGCACACCCGTGCTCACGCGCGGCGCTCCGCGCAATCAATGGAGCCCGCCGTCGTCCGCGTTTGACGCCAACACGGCAAGTCCATTCCCGGCGCCAGGCATCCGCCCCCTTTCGTTCGCGCAACCACGGTCGCCGACGGCCGGGGGAGTTGGCGCGTACGACACACGCCACGATGTCGGGCGCACCAACGAACACGGCGAATACATTCCGACGGCCGCCGAGTGGGCACGCTTTGAAGACCCGCAGGTGATGGACTTCCGCAAGAAGTTCCGGTTCTACCTGGCTGCGAATCTGGCATTGGGTGCCGTGTCCCTTGTGGCAGGGCGCGACGTCATGTTCATGACCGGTATCTGGACTTTTTATATGGCGTACAAATACGCCAAAATGTGGTCGAACGACCGCGACTGGCGTGACGTGTTGTATCAACCGCAGCAGCGCATGTTTGGCGAAGTGTTGTCACACCTGAATGACAGCATCATGGCAACCTTCAGTCGCAAACATCGCGAGCAACTGAAGGCAGAAGGACGGCTGGGCAACAAGATGGGCATCACCCTGTCAACCAAACGGCGGGTACCCGGAATGGAAGCACCGCCGCTGCAGGTCGGTGCAGGTGCGGCAGCCGGCCGTGCCGCGTCGGACAACGCCTTTGCCGCGACTCCCGAGGTGCTCGGGGAATACGTAGCAATTGTGAATCGCGCGCGCAGTGATCGCGACGAGGTGGTGCGCATCCTCAGTTATCTGCCACCCGCAGAACGCGCGCGCATTCCGGACGTCGAGAAAACGGCCAACACGCTGGTGCAGAAAATTGAAGCCATCGCCATGTCCATGGCGCGGGCCGCGCGTGACCTTGGCGGCCGCACGCTGGCGGCCATTGACACGGAAATCCAACAGCTTGAATCGGAAGCCAATCCGTTTGACACCGCGCGCAGCGAAACGCGGGTTCGTCGCCTCGCGCACTTGCGACGCGAACGCCGCGTCGTAATGGAGGCCAATCGCAGTCGCGAGACCAACGAAGCACATCTCGAAAGCTGCCGCCTTGCACTGGAGAACGTCCGGCTTGACCTGGTGCGCCTGCGCACTGGCAACAGCTCGGTGCAGAGCGTCACGCAAATTGCAGAGCAGGCCATGGCGCTGGCCCGAGACATCGATCTCGCGGTTGGCGCGGCCAGCGAAGTGCGCGATTTGACGAAGGTACGCTCGTCCAAAACGTCCGCTTAAGCGTGCCGAAGTGCGTGAGGTAACCCCGTCGGGGAATTCCGGGCTGGCCGGTGGAACGCCCAGCGGTGCACACGCGGCCCATGTTGATGCGCTCGATGCTGCCGCCCTGCGCGCCCGCATCCAAAAGGCGGTGGCTGAGTCGTACACCATAGAGAGCGAAATTGGCCGTGGCGGCATGGCGGTGGTGTATGCCGCCCGTGATACGAAACTGCGCCGCATTGTCGCACTCAAGGTATTGCCCCCCGATCTCGCATTCCGCGCCGACGTTCGGGCGCGATTTGTGCGCGAGGCGCAAACGGCGGCACGGTTGAATCACCCGAACATCGTGCCCATTTACGCCGTCGATGAACGGGACGGCATGGTGTATTTCGCCATGTCGCTGATTCACGGTGAGACGCTGGCCACGCGACTCATCCGCGAACCGCGGCCGCCCATTCCGTTTGTCGAAAGTATTCTTATTCAGGTGGCCGATGCGTTGGCGTACGCGCACGTGTCGGGTGTTGTGCATCGTGACATCAAGCCGGACAATGTGCTGATCGACGCCGAAACGGGCCGAGCCACCGTCACGGATTTTGGAATTGCCCGCGCCTTGGAAGGTGGTTCGCGGCTGACGCAAACGGGCATTGCGGTGGGAACACCCGCGTTCATGAGTCCGGAACAGGCAACCGGCGAACGCGAAATTGATGGCCGAAGTGACGTGTATTCCCTTGGTATCCTCGGCTATCTCATGCTGACCGGACGGTTGCCGTTTGAGGCGACATCAACGCCCGCGATGTTGATGAAACACGTGTCAGAACCTCCGCACCCGCTGCGCGCGTTTCGTCCGGATGCGCCACCGGCGCTTGTGGCCATCATTGAACGGTGTTTGGCAAAGTCGCCCAGTGACCGTTGGCCGAATGCCGGTGAACTACGTGATGCGATCAAGGGCGCAGCCGCGGGCGCGCCACCGAACGCCGCTCTTCCAGGCGCCGTTGGCAATCGCGCACTAGACGACCTCGCGCACCGCAATGGGCCGGCAACTGTGCCACGGGAACCCCGCACGGAAGCCGAGTGGCGGCAACAGTACGCGTTGGGCAAACGGGCGGAAGACTGGACACCACCGCTCGCGCCGATGCCCGTTGGTGGTTCGAAGCGAGACTTTCGCGAGTGGCGCAAAGAAGTCAAAGCGCAGCGCGACGACGCGAGGCAAGTATGGCGCGACGAACGCAACGCGCTCGCTTCCGAACAGGGTCTCAGTCGCGCTGATGCGGGTATGGCGCTCACATCGCCGGACAAACTTATACATCGCTTCCGCGGCCATGTCATTCGCAGCGGGCTGCTGATCAGTTTTCTCGGATTTATCAATGTGGCGCAGAACATCGACTTCCCGTGGGTGGTGTTTCCCGCGTTTGGTATGGCGATGGGCCTGTTCAGTCGGTATTCGAAGTTGCGTGAGCAGGGCATCAGCTTCGGCGAGATTCTGCGCGGTCACTCGAACAGCGCGAAAGCGACCGTGCCAATCATCGAAGATCAGACCACGCTCGCCGGTCGCATGGCGAAAGCCACGCGCAAATTTCGCAGTCATGTGCGATGGGGCGTGGCTCTATCAGCGATTTCGGCCGGCAGCCTGTCGTTGCTCATCGCTTCGCGCGGCGAAGACACGTTTGGCGTGGCGATGGTGATCTCCGGAGGACTCGCCAGCATCAACGCGCTGCGCGCCTTCTGGTTTGATCGACGTCGTATGAAAAAACTCGGCCTCACCATGAGCGATGCCTGGAGCAATCGTTGGCAAGCCAAGGCTATTCCGCCCGACACACGCCCACGTGATGTACGACTGCGCGATCGCGCCGAACAACTGGTTGGGGCGTCGGTGCTCGCGTCGTCGTTAGGTAGCTACGTGCGTTCTGCCGTCGAGGATCACGCGACCATCAAGGAAACCTCGTCGAAGCTGTCGGACGTCGATCGCGTGCTGGTGCCCGATGTTGATCCCACCGCTGACGCGCTGCTGGAGCGTATTTCGGCTATTGCCGGTTCGCTGGAGCGTCTTGAGCGCGATTTGCCCGGCGATGCCATGAACGGTTTGGCCGAACGCATCAAGGCGGTCGAAGCGGAATCCGAACACGCGCCCGATCGCGAGCGACGCTTGTCGTTGCTGTCCCGTCAGTTGTCGTCGCTGCAGGACCTGGTGCAGCGCAAGGAGACATTGCAGCGACAGCTTGAGAGCGCATCAATGGCCCTTCGCTCGTTGCGATTGGACATGGTGAAACTGAGTGCGCTGGGCATGGGAGCGTTGGCAGATGTCACCAACGCGACGCAGGAAGCGCGCGCACTCTCCAAGGACATTGCGCGCGCGTTGTACGCGGCCGACGAAGTGCGAAAGCTGTAGACCGCGCTAAATCCCTTCGTCGATTTCTTCGCGAAGGGCGGTTAGTTCGCCAACCAGCGTGCCGTGATTGTGTTTGGTGGCCGCTTCAATGCCCTTCGTAATCGCGTCACGCGCGTCACCCTCGCGGCCGCTCACGCGCAGCGCTTCGGCGTAACGCAACCACCCGTTGCCTTCATCCTCGTGCTGTTGCAAATAGAGTCCCAGTTCGTCTGCGGCTTCTTCAAAACGCAGGGCCTTGAGCAACTCGTTCGCCAGTCCAAATCGCACAATGGCGTTGTCGGGTTGCTTGTCGAGCATGTCGCGGAAGGCGGCAATTCGATCGGTTGGCATCTGAGGCAGTGGCGGTGCTGAGGTGGGACCACGTGAAGGCGGTTACGTCGCGAGCAGTTCACCGATAATTGTAGCGAGTCGGTCGGGCGCCTCTTCAGGAGCAATATGCGCGACGCCGGGGAGGCGCTGCACCACCAGCCGCCCTTCCGTCGCCTGCCGCAAGGCCTGCAATACACGCTCGGCACGCTGCGGTTGCAGGAACGGATCGTCCTCGCCCAACACCGCGGTGACGGCCGAAGTAAGTGATGCTGGGGCAAGCGCTTGTACAGTGTCGGCGTTGGACGCCTTGAGCGCCAGCAGTTGGGCGCACGCAGAATCGCGTCCCTCCCGGGTTCGGAACGGCTTGAGGTACAGATCGAGGGACCGTTCACCGACACTGCGTTGGGCGTAGCCACGCACGAGGGCAGTATGCAGCGCTGAGGCGAGCCAGTCACCCGGAAGCCGCTTCCAAAACGGTACGAACGCCGCAAGCCGTTTGAGCGGGCCTGGAAGCCGTATGTCCTTCGGGTTCGTTGCGAGAAATGAAGGGTTTACCAAAGCCAGCTTCGCGACATGCTGTGGACACATATGAGCCAGTCTGGTCGCAATGGCAGCACCCAAACCATGTCCCACCACACACGCCGGACTGACCGCCAGCTCAGTGAGGAGGCCAATCAGGCGGTCGGTGTGCCCGGCCACGGTCATGGGCCGGTTTGCATGCCGGTCGCTTCGGCCGTGGCCCAGCAAGTCAAGCACCAGGACGCGATGCCCTTTTGGCAGTCGAGGCAGCAGTTCACGCCACAGGTGCGAGGAGGTGAAGGTGCCATGCACCAATACGATGGGCACGCCTGCCCCACGCGAGCCAAAGGCGTAGCAGTAGAGGCGCGCTCCCCCGACATCAACAAATTCACCGCGCATTATGGGCTGGCTCTATTCGCGGCCCGGCGTCACAAGCCCGCAACAGCCGCAATACCAGTCCTGAGGTTCGGGTTTGGTTTGCGGGGGTACGGTTGTGTCGCCGGGTTGGGAAAGGGCGCCCATCGCTGAACGACAGCGTGGGCATCGCGGGCGATGAGCATTAGATGGCTGGGAGCCAAGCGTGTCGGGCATACTGAACGCGCAATTTCGATGCGGGACGCCAAGGGGACAAGCGACCAAGGGGACGCCGAATGGCGTCCCCTTGGGTTGTTCAGTGCGTTGGAGCGGTTCAATGGGAATGTAATCCCCATTCAATGAGGCTTAGAAGCCACCGCGTCCACGACCCTGCGGCATTTCAGCGACGTTCTTGTCGAACTGCGTAACCTGCTCGGGGGTGAGCAGCTTCTTGATGGCCGCGTTGCGCTCGGGCGTGATCGCGCGCATCTGGGCCATCTGTTCTTCGGACATCTGAGCGCCCTGCTGCATGGCAGCGCGCATTTCCGCCTGCTTATCAGTGTAGACCTTGGCAATCGAATCGATCGACGTGGCTACCGCTGGGCTGAGCGTGATGTCCTTGAGCAATGCCGTCTTCTGCATGTCCCATCCACCACGGCCACGTCCACCACCACCACCACCCTGCGCTTGGGCCGTAACTGACGCAACGGTCAGCAGCAGAGCTGCGGATACAACCTGGAGAGTACGCTTCATGTGTCTTGAGGTCCTGAAAAGTAGGATACGCGAACGACGCGGCCGCATCTTCGCGGAAGTGTTGCAACGCTGATAGACGCTCGGCCTATCAGATGTGTTAACAGCCACCCCAACTGGTACCGAGTCGCTTACTGCAGAGCTTGATACCCTTGCCCGAAAATTGGTGCCCCAATCTTGGTGCGGCCCATCACCACTGTGCAATCACTACTAGCGACATTTGGTGAAAACGGTATCATAGCCCATTGTGACCTATCCCAGTTTAGCACCTCCGATTTTGGCAGGCTATTCAGCCGCCCCGACGCTGCACTTCCCGCAGTCGTCTATCAATTTTTCTATTTCCTGGCTGCTGCAAAACGGCTCACCCTCGCTGCAATACCGTTCGCTGGTCGATGTGGCGCAATTCACAGCAAGTCGCGAACCCAAGCTGGGTGTGCTTCCCTACCTGACCGAACAGGGGCTGCAATTAGCCATGAGCCAGTCGTCCAGTGGCACCTGGTCGGCGGGAATGTTGACGGTTCCCACCGCGGCGGCCGGTGTTGCCGGAGCTGGCACCATCCCAGCATATCGGCGACTGTTGGAGCTGGGCTGGGATCCCGAGTCGCCCGCGCTGGCGGCCCCACGCCGCCTGCTATTCCGGCTGCTCGCTGAAGACGAAGATCCGAGCTACCTGGCCGAAATGCAGGCCGAGGCCACGGACGAACTGTTGGTGCGCCGCAGCCGCGTCATGCTTCGGGAAGCTGCTGCGGGCGCCCTCGCACAAGCGGGCTACGAGTCTGATCCGCGGCTGCGGGGCGCCGCCAAGCGACTCGTCGACCGGTTGGGTGCCTACCTCAAGTCCCCGTTGTCCCAGAAGCCGTGGATTCGCATTGGCAATCAGCATGTGCTGCCGCCCGAAGTGGCGGCGCCGTCGTTCCATACGCTGGTGATGTTGGCGCACATGCCATACTTCCGCAGCGAGCATCAAGAGGTCCTCGACCGGCTGTATACCTACCTGGCACAGCCTTGGCCGCGTCAGACGGCGGTGCAGCAGCTCGGTCCACACCTAATCGAGCAGCCGCACCTTGTGATGGGCGATTTCCTCCCCACCCGTAATGCCATGGACGCGGACATGCCCTCGGCCCTCGCGTGGCTCGAGATCATGACCCGCCTGGGGTTCCTGCGCCGAAACGAGGGGTGGATGCGTCTGATCGATCGCCTGCAGGACGACCGCGACCGCCATGGCGTGTGGCACGCCCCGCGTTCGGTGGTCATGCCAGACGTGGTGCCGGCGTGGTCGTGGCCCACCATGCCGCTCACCAACCGTGCGGGCCCGGATGAAAACTTCGGACCTGATGTGACGTTCCGTCTTGGGCTGATTGCAAAGCTGTCCGGGCGGGGCATCGACCTGGTGTAGCGGCTGCGCTCTGCTTGGCCCGCCAGTTAGTTTTGTGCTACATGATAGAAAATACGGAAAACGAAGACGTCACATTCGCCGGCTTGGGACTCGCCGAGCCGCTGTTGCGGGCCTTGGACGACGCGGGTTACACCACGCCAACGCCCATCCAGCGCGAAGCGATTCCGGTGGCGCTGAAAGGTCGAGACCTCATTGGTCTGGCGCAAACCGGCACCGGAAAAACGGCCAGCTTTACGCTGCCCATTGTCAACATGATGTTGGGCGGTCCACGGCGCACCCGCGTGCTGATTTTGACACCAACACGCGAGTTGTGTCTGCAGGTGGAAGAGAGTTTTCGCAAGTACTCGAAGTACGCGCCGGTTGATGTGATCCCGGTGTTTGGAGGCGTTGGTTATGAGCCGCAGGAGCGCGCATTGCGCAATGGCGTCGACGCCGTGGTGGCAACGCCCGGACGCTTGCTGGATCATCTCGAAAAACGCAACGTCGACTTCACCTATCTCGAAACGCTGGTGCTGGACGAAGCCGACCGCATGCTGGACATGGGATTTGCGCCGCAGATTAACCGCATTGTCGATCAGATTCCGCGGTATCGCCAGACCTTGTTGTTCAGCGCGACCATGCCTCCGGAAGTTGAGGCGCTTGCCCGCAAGTATTTGCGCAAACCGGTGGTGATTCAGGTGGGGCGCCGCTCGCAGGCGGCCGCAACGGTGACCCATGCGGTGTACCCCGTACCTCGGCACCTGAAAAACAACCTGTTGGTGAAGTTACTGACCGATACGCTGCACGAATCGGTGCTGGTGTTTACGCGCACGAAGTCGGGGGCCGACCGCGTAGTGCGTGACCTGGAAAATGCGGGCATTGATGCGGGCGCCATGCACGCCGACAAGTCGCAGATTCAACGCATGAAAGCGCTGGAAGATTTCCGTGCGGGCAAGCTGAAGGTGCTGGTCGCCACGGACATCGCGCAACGCGGACTGGACATTTCCGGCATTACGCACGTGATCAACTACGACGTGCCACAGCAGCCGGAAGACTATGTGCATCGCATTGGCCGCACCGGTCGCGCTGCCGCAACCGGCGATGCCTATACGTTCATGTCACCAGACGAGATTGCGATGGTTCGCGTGATTGAGCGCACCATTGGGCAGGAAATTCCGCGCGTGTCGGTAGCGGGATTCGACTTTGGGACCTCGGCAGCCGTCACGGCATAGGCGTGCACTGATGGCCGCCATCCGTTCATCGGACGCGGCCAAGTCGCGAAACAGTCACGGTCTCGGCACTGGCGTGACGGACCAGCACAATCCGGAGG
>Ga0163152_10006810_pt1 | contig 12735 bp, 16 predicted proteins | sample OliLakLV19MP8IB2_FD_148635 | JGI IMG/M metagenome (GOLD analysis project Ga0163152, IMG submission 148635) | Freshwater microbial mat bacterial communities from Lake Vanda, McMurdo Dry Valleys, Antarctica - Oligotrophic Lake LV.19.MP8.IB-2 | ecosystem: Environmental > Aquatic > Freshwater >... | reverse complement strand
ATATCCTCAAGGAGCCGGTGAGCAAGAAACTCATTAAAGATGATAAGAAGGGTGGCAAACAGGTGCCAGCCGAAGAAAAAAAGTCTGACATCTGGGACATCCCCGCGTTCCTCCGGAAAAAGAAGCGCCAGTAAAATCGGCTAGGCGTCATTATCTAACTTGCCTGCCCGCCTTTGGCGGGATTGGATAATCCATCCTATTATTTTTACCCTAGAACCAATATTGATTTTTAAGTTCTTCGCTTAATCGGTGGGCGTTCGCGTGTGATAAAACGCCCAGATATGAATTAAGCGTACCTTCAAGCCTCTCTTTGGAGAGTGTGCCTTTATTAAAATCGTTGAGCCGTAATTGAAAATGCTTGAACATTCGCCGTCTCGTCTTACCCCGAAGAAGCCGATGATGCGGGAACGTGAGATAGCCCAAAAAATCAACGCCGCGGTGTAATGCATGAATCCCAACTTTTTTGGGATGTAGTTCAAGTGCAAGCCTTTCTTTAAGAAAAGACTTGATGGATGGTAAGAGTCCTTCAAGATATGCTAGATTTTCTGAAACGATTACAAAATCATCGGTGTAGCGAGCGTACTGTTTTACTTGTAAGTCCTGTTTAACGAATTGATCAAACTCATTCATGTACACATTCGCAAATAGCTGTGAGGTGAGGTTCCCAATTGGCACGCCTCGTAGACTCTCTCTCTCTCTCTGTTCATTTTTGGCAACGATGAGGAAAAACTGTCAACGACATTCGTAAGTAGATCCATTGCATCTTTGTCTTTGATTCGCCGCTCCAGAATAGCGAGCAAAATGGCGTGGTCGATACTGTCAAAGAATTTCCGAATATCACATTTGAGCACAAAACAGGGGCGTGTATTATTCTTGCCCGCCTCCTTACGGGTCATAGCTCCTAAAGCGCTCACCCCCCTGTGAGTACCGAAACCAATTCGGCATGAAAAAGAAGTTGGGATAAAGGTCTCCTCAAAAATCGGATTAATCACTGAGAAAATGGCGTGGTGCAAGACGCGGTCGCGTACGATTGCTTTGTGAATATGCCGCTGTTTTGGATCAGTAATGTAAAAGTCACTATATGGACCGTGTTTGTACGTTTTGGCTCGTAAATCGCGATGCAGCTTAAAGATATGTCCTTCAAGATTTGATTCAAACTCAAGAACGTCTCGCCGCTTGCCCTTCCCCTCCTTAAACATCTCCCAGGCTGAAAACAAGTTTTCCGCAGAAATAATGCTATTAAATAAATTCTTATAAATCTTCATATGGACGACTTTGATATCCCCATCTTCAAGAAGGCCTACGATCTGTATAAACTCTTCTATGGCTATCACGCCACTATCCCTAAGCAAGACCGTTATACCGTTTGGCAGCGCTGTGAAAATGCTTTGCTGGACGTTATTGAAGGAATATTATTGGCAAGCCAGCAATATAAATCCGAAAAGCTTCCCACGCTCGAAAAAGTAAGCGTAAAACTTAACCTGCTACGAGTGCTCCTGCGGCTCCTCAAGGAGGTAAAAACAATCGACGCCAAAAAATACGTCGCACTCCAATCACCAATAGATGAAATCGGGCGGATGCTCGGCGGATGGATAAAGTCCGCGAAAGAGTAGGAGCAAGCATGCCCCGACCTAGGTCGGGGCATGCTTTGGATAGTAAGATGACTTCCTCGCAGACGCGACGCCGATGTTGTCGTTGCGGTTGTCGTCCCAGTTGTTGTTGACGTTGAGACCGTCGGAATCGAAGTTGCCGACGTTGACCCGATTGCCGTTCGAGTCGACATGTTGCCCGCCCCCATCCGAGGCACCGAAACTTGAGGGTTACTACCCTTTATAGGGCCTATATCCTCTCGTCTCTGAATTTTATTCGGGAGCATCCGCCAACTGGCAGAACCTCCACTAAGACCGGGCAAGAAGTTCTATCTCTATCCTTTACCGCACGCTACCGTGATCCCTGCCTGCCGGCAGGCAGGCATAAACCAGCGGCATTCTGGCGATATCTCGAGGCGAGATATCTCGCGAGGCGAAGCCATGACCGCGCCTACATGAGCAAGATGGAAAAAGTATAGCAATAATTGCATAAGAATTAAAAGAACCCCCGGCACGCTGTCGCGCCGGAGGCTCAAGGGAATCAAGAGGGTCAAACCCTCAAGGTTCCAGGTTCAGTTATCGAACTTCCTCGCAGACGCGACGCCGACGTTGCCGTCGCGACCGGCGGCCCAGCAGGCGCCGACGTGGAGACCGTCGGAATCGAAGAGGCCGACGTCGACCCGGTAGCCGTTCGAGTCGACATCCGAGCACCGCACCCAGATCTTCTCGAACAGGCGCTCGCCGATTGCCAGGAAGTGGCCGACCATCGTGTAGACGATGACCTGAGCGGTCAGCGTCTCGTCGGACTTGCCGAGCAACTTCTGCTGCTCGTCCCACGTCTTGAACGTAGACCCCTCGACGGGCGCCTTGCGCACCAGCTTCCAGCCGACCGTGCCTACCTGGGTGGCGAACTGCTCACGGTTGTACCAGTCCTGATTGTAGAATACCTTCTTGCGCGGGTTCTTGCAGACCACGACGGAGAGCGGAAAGACTGCAACGAGGACATGCGTGTTCTTGCACGCCTCGAGGGTCATCTCCGAGTACGGGATGGTGGCGAGCGCCGCCAGCTCCGTCTCCGCCGGCTTCACACCGAAGTGCTGCGTCGCCTCCTCGACTCCGAAGAAGTTACGCCCCATGATCGCCTTGGCGCGATCGTGCGACTGGGTGCCGAGCGACAGCCGACGGATGAGCTCCTCCACTCCCGCGGCGAACTGGTCGCCGCGCATGATGACGAGCTGGACGGCTTCGCCGTCGAGCTCGAGCTTGTCGACAGCCTTCTTGGCCGCCGCACTCGCGAAGTTACCGACCTGGTCTCGTTGACCAACCGTGGGCGTGATCGATTTTAACATCGTCATCGCTCCTTTGACCGGATACTCTCCGTCGGGAGACTTATCTCGAAATGAGACGAGTATTCAGAAAACTACCTGAATAGCTCCCTGAATACTCGCCTCATTCCATACCTATGAACCTAAAAACCTATTTTTCAAAGAACAGGTACATTATAGCATATTATATGCTATTTTGTCAACTGCCGCGTTGCAAATGGTAGAAAGTAACTATCGATTTCTTCTTCACTTACTGCATATTGGGGAACGGCGGATAGGGCATCCTGAATAATACTGCGTAGAATAATCACCTCCTGTCTACCGCCACCGAGATCGTTTCGCTCCATAAGCTGATCAATAATATGAAAAGCGCGCTGGGCGCTTGAAGGCGCCATGTCTTTTTGATCGTGTCCCACGAAATTAAAAAAGCGGGCCATTTCACTGCCTAAGTTCGCCATCAGAAAGAGGCTCGTCCGCTCGGTATTCATATAACCAATTTTTCAATGATCTTTTTCATTGAACGCCTGATCGATTCGTCTTGCACGAGCGTAGTGCGATTATTGGCTTTTAGCCTAATATTGATTAAAGACGTATATTCGATCCACTCATCCCCAGAACGAGTTGAGTGCAAATTAAAACCCCATAGATTGCTTTGAAACGAACCATTATCGAGCAGAACTACATTGGCGTCCATATGATATTCTCCGCCGAGAACGATTATCTCTTGCTCAAGATCAACAACGCCTTTTACCATATCGTTGTAAAACTCCTTGCCAATTTCCAGCGCTTGGGCGCGCGTGATAGGCGTTGTGATAATTCGTATGTCCATCGTCCCCTAGTATATACCTCGCATATAACGCTTACAACGTTTAAGACTCCTAAAACGAAATAACCCCCTTGTCGTAGTTCTCAATGAGTAGCCGCTCCATCGCCGTCTCGCCGCCAACATAGGCGCTGAACATCTTCGTCCAGAGCGCTTCGCGCTGGTGATAGGTAAAGAACTGGTGACCGCCATCGGCCGTAGATACGGTCGCCATCGCGTTATCTTCAAGATCGAAACTGATGAGCTCACTGTTCTTCTTCGCCATCATCGCCGCCCAATCAAGGCTCTGCCACACTTCAAGGTCAAGATCGTTGCGCGTGAGGCCAAAGTTCGTCAGGTCGCGCTCGCCCCGCATCCAGTGGAGACTCTCGGGGTTCACGCGTGGGATAAACAGCCGTGGGTCGGTTGGGCTCTCCTTTACTAGGTAGCGCTGCACAATGAGCCAGCTCCCCGGCTTGAGTCCCTCGCCGCTGGCCACATCCCCACGCAGGAGCGCCTTGAGCCGCTGGGCGAAATCTGGTCGCGGTGCGTAGTGCCGGAATAGCTTTGAATAAAACTCAATCTCGTGGAAGTAGTGAAGCAGAAGCGCGAAGTCCCGAATGAGCTTTCCCGGCTTGTCCTCAGCGATTGGGTTAAGGAAGATGACCCCAAACTCCTTCAGGTGACTTACATTATGGTGCTTTTTGGCTACGAACTTTGCCGCCACTTCCGCCCACTGGGGTCCGAGCACCTTGATCTCGATCGGACGCTGTTCAAAATCCTTAGCGGTGAAAGAGCTGTACGCCGCTTCGAACGTCTGGTGCATCCACTCGTCGGTCTCGACAAAACGAAGGGCGCTGAATATCTCGGTCACATCTTCTTTCGAAAGTAACTCTTCAATGGAGTGATAGCCTAAGTAGGAGAGGAGCTTTTCCGGCTGGCGCTTCATAAGAATAGACTTCGCGAACTCCCGCTTTAGGAAGTAGCCCTCGCCCACATTGGCCACCTTCCGCGAAAGTTTCACGATCTTGTCAAAAAAACTGATCCCTTCGGTCCGCTCAAGGACACCCCGAAACTGCGTCTCATGTTTTAAAATAAGTTCCTGAAGGAGTGCGAGGACTTGCTTGCTGTCCCGCTCTTTCACATGCAACGCCCCCAGTAGCGAACCAATGCGCTTCTCATTCTCTTGGCGCAAGTCTTCAAGAACGTCACGCTTGAGGTAGAGCCTCCCACGCATAATAGCGTCGAGATTATCGACAAGTTCCGGCGTGACACCGAGGATGCGCGCCCAGTAGTGTGATGCTTCAACCATGTGGAATTGAATAAGATGCTTAGACGAGTGTTTTGCGGATAACCAGGTTCTTAAATCGGGGGTCGCGGCTGAACTGTGACGCGGTGAGAACACCAGCCTTGGCGCCTATCGATTCCACTACCGCAGTGGCATTCGCAGAAGCGAGACGGATAGCCTCTTCGACGGCGTGAGCGGGATAAGCCTCACCCGGCTTTACCTGAGCCGATCCCTTGAGCAGTCCAGTGACAAAACCGCTCCCGAACGCGTCTCCTGCGCCGGTACGATCAATAAGCGTCTTCTCTTTGAAAATACCCGCTTTGTAAATCGTCTTACCGTTTGAGACCATCACGCCCTTGCTTCCGTCGGTCATAACCGCGAGACCGCTGAACAAAGACTCGAAGCGGCGGAAAATAGCGCGTTCATTATCATGAGCAGTTCCCGTGAGACGACTCGCCTCGGCGCGGTTCAAGATGACGACATGGGCTTTCTTAAGCATCGGTTGGAGGCGCCGCACCCCGTACTGAAGATAGTGACCAGAAGGGTTGATGGCGATGTGGGTCCCCTGGGCGGCGAAGTGATTCACGAGCTTGGTCATCACCGAAAACGAGATGCCCCCCGGAGCGATATATACCCAGCGGGCCTTCGCCTTAGCAAGGAGCGATGGTGTCACTCGTAGCTCATCAGCCGCTCCCCGAGCAACAAGCACAGTGCGCTCTCCGGTTTTCGAAAGCAAGAGCGTCGAGTAGGCGGTCGGCTTCTTAGGTGCATGAAAAACGAGCGGTTCGATCTTGTCGGCAGCCAGGTCGGCGAGCACCGCCCTGCCGCTCTCATCATCACCGAGGGACACCATCGCTGCTGTTTTAAGCCCCTGACGAGCAAAGGTTGCCGCAGCGTTAGTCGCACCGCCACCAGTGGTAAATATCGGTTCGCCGACGTCTATCTTGGCTCCGAGCGCGAAACAGGTCGCCTCTCCCTCAACTAGGCCTATTTTGCGAAGATGCTCAGGATCCCGCAATACCGTGAAATAAGGGCTTGTTAGGAAGATATCCCGGGTCGCTGTACCAATGGTTAAAACATCGAACATAGAGATAGTATAGCAAATTGGACAGGGAATAGCTTGAAATGAACATCGCCCGCCCCGACACGGAGTCAGGGGCGGGCGATGCGATGCCGCGTACCGGACAGAGCCAGGAAACGGACATAAGGGCTAGGAGCGACTCGCAATTCTTGCCGCCGATGGCGAAGCGCTTGCGGGTGACCTGAGACGCTCCCTCAGGCCTTGCAGCTCAGCTTTCTCCCTCTTGAGCTGATGGATGATGTCCAGCAGTCCTCCCACGATCTGCTCGCTCACCTCGACGTAGCTCCGACTAGAGCTCTGGGTCCGCTCGAGCAGGCACCCGATCGTGCCCATGATATCAGGCCGAAGGGTGGCATCGGACGAGGAGCGAACCTTCGTCAGTAGTTCGGTGGCGGTTGCCAAACCGGTCGGGCTGACCGGCTGTCCCCTGATTTGCATCAACTGCTGCAAGATCGGCTGCAGTAGATCGACGACCTGCTGAGCAATCACTCCTGCGGACGGATTGGTTGCAGCAGGAGCAGGTGCCACCCGCGGCGGCACCTCGCCCGAGACCAACACGGAGGAGACAGGCGGGGCTCGACCAGTATCGAGCTTCCCTCGGATCGCCTCCATTGCCGCGGCAACCAGCTCTGTCGGCGGCGGGAGTTTTCCTCCACGCTCTCTTGCGCGGCCAGCAAGGTTGCGAATCACTTGTTTCACGCTGCCCACGGTCGTAGGAAACGGACACGAGGGGAACAGTACGGCCGCCTGGTCCGCCGGCGAAGCCGTCAGATCAACCTCCTTCAACCTCAGAAACGCTTCAAGGGCGCCTCGAGGAGCGTGCTTTTCGGGATAGGGCATAATACCCGTCCTTTCCGCCCTCAATGGGCACTTGAGTTTTGGGTTACTAGGACACTACCGTGACGAGCTCAGCATAAACCGAATAAGCGCTTGAATACAAGCGATAAAGAGTGTGGAATAAAATTAGGCTCGCTTGAACGCCGCCCTAATCGCCTTCTTTATTCCCGCAACACCCATCCCATACTTCTCAATAAGCTCTGAAGGCTTGCCGCTTTCGCCGTAGACGCCCTGCATCCCAATGAACTCAATAGGCAAGGGATGCTTGCGGGCCAAAAGCTCTGCCACCGCTCCGCCGAGACCTCCAGCGACCTGGTGCTCTTCAACCGTGACGACCGCTTTGCACTTTTTAACCACTGCCAAAATGGTCTTCTCATCAAGTGGTTTTACCGTATGGCTGTTGATGACCAAGGTAAAAATCTTCTCTTCTTTTTCAATCTCCTTCGCAGCAATAAGCGCATTATAGAGCAAGCTGCCGCAGCCGATAACAAGCACATCCGGGCTCTTGCTCGTCCAAAGGGTCTGCGCCTTGCCGGGGACAAACGGGGTGGCATCGGTTGTGAACACTGGCGTCTTCTCACGGCCAAAGCGGAGATAGACCGGCCCAACGATTTGCGCAGCGGCAATAGTCGCCTTACGCGCCTCAATGGCATCAGCAGGGACAACGACCGTCATATTCGCCATTACCCGCATCGTTGCAATATCTTCCACTGCTTGATGAGTAGCTCCATCGGGGCCAACAGAGATGCCGGCGTGATGCCCAGCAATCTTCACGTTGCTGTTGTTATACGAGATGGTCGTGCGGATCTGCTCCCAGTTGCGCCCCGGAGAAAAAGTCGCGTACGAAGAGATAAAAGGGATCTTCCCACTTACCCCCAGGCCCGCCGCGATAGTCGCCATGTTCTGTTCGGCAACACCCACCTGGAGAAAGCGCTCCGGAAACTTTTTCGCAAAGCCGTCCACTCGCGTAGACTCGGTGAGGTCGGCACAGAGCGCGACCACATTCTTGTCTTTCTCGCCGGCAATCACAAGACCATCACCATAACCATTGCGGGTCGGCGCTTGCGGAATCCCCTTCTCGAACACATTTTCACTCAGAAAGGCTTCTTTATTGAGCATATTGATGTTTATTCCCCTTGTCATTCTGAGCAAGGTGAAGAATCTAAAAATACTAGATCCTTCACTCTATTCAGGATGACGACACGAAGCCCCAACTGCGCTACCGATAGGCAAGTCAGGGCTTCGCCGTCACCAAACTACTTACAAGTACCGTCTTTGCAGTCGCCGCACTTACCGGAACCGCACACACCCTTTCGGCACATACCCGGCTTCTTTCCCCGTCCACCGATGGCGATTACGCCGAGGGCGAGCGCGTTAAGGTACCAGAAGGCATCAGCCTTGCCAAACACAGCCGTATCTCCCGCCACCCAAGCGAACACGAGGGCGACGATGCTGGCCACCCAGAAGATCAGGGAGACGAGCGGGACAATGCAGCAGCTCCAGTGCATCGGCGAGCAGTTCATTTTTCCCGTCATCGCTCCGCCCTTGCACATGGCGCAAACACCACAGGTGCAGGTGCCGGCATCCTTTTGTTCATCCATAGTAAAATTGAAAATAGTTATAATTGATACGACCTTTCAGATTATCTCGCCCGCAGATCAGCGAGCGCCACCTGCACCTGCAGCTCCTTCGGCGGAGCGCCGGGAACTTCCGCGATACCAGGGGGCGTGCCATGCCAGCGATAATCTCCTTCCATATAGCTTACACCTTTTCCGGGAATCGTGTGAGCGATTATCACGGTCGGCTTTTCGTAAATCGCTTTCGCTTCATTTGCCGCATCCACAATGGCGCGCATATTGTGCCCGTCTATCTCGAGCACGTGCCAATTAAACGCCTCATATTTATCCCTGAGCGGTTCAAGCGGCATTATCGCTTCGGTCTTCCCGTCTATCTGGATATTGTTTCGGTCGATGACAACGGTAAGATTGCTCAACTTCTCCTTGCCTGCAAACATAATCGCCTCCCATGTATTGCCTTCATTGTGTTCGCCGTCAGAGGTCAGGCAGTAGGTCTGGTACTTTGCGCCATCCATCCGCGCCGCAAGCGCGATGCCGATCGCTTGGCTCATCCCGGAACCAAGAGGGCCGGAAGTGGTTTCAATGCCGGGCAGCGTCCCTCGGTGCGGGTGGCCCTGCAGTCGCGAACCCAGCTTACGAAGCGTCATAAGTTCAGTGAGCGGGAAGTAGCCGGCATGAGCCATGGTAACGTATTGCACGGGGCAGATGTGCCCATTGCTAAGCACCAGCCGGTCGCGATCTTTTCGGTCAGGATTTTTCGGATCGTGATTTAAAATATGAAAATAAAAAGCGGTGAAGATATCCGCCATCCCGAGCGGGCCACCCGAGTGGCCACTGCCGGCTTCGGCAAGCGTTAAGATGATGTCCTGTCGGATCTCGTTCGCGCGCTTTTCAAGATGCTTAACGTCTGTCGTGGAAAGAGTTTTAAATCGAGCAGTCATGGATGTCCTTCTATTATAAAATATTTGAACGATTCCTGCTAACCGAACAATGAAGAGTTATTCTCCGGTTAACCGAGCATAGGCGGCAGCTGGATTCCCGTCCTTAAAGATATAGCTTCCGGAGATAAGCTGGTCTGCCCCTGCCTCCTGGCACTGCCGAGCGGTGTCAGGGGTAATACCGCCGTCCACCTCTATGAGAAGAGCGGAGCCCTGCTTGCGCAAAGCTACAACCTTTTCGATCATCCCGGGCAGCATCGCCTGATTGCCAAGGCCCGGAGTAACCGCAAGGATTTGGCAGCCATCTACTAAATTGAGATAGGCGTGCGCATGCGAGACAGGCGTTTCGGGAGAGAGTGCGAGCATCGTCTCCACCCCCGACTCCTTGCACATATCCGCTATCGCCTCAACGTTATCGGTCGCCTCAAGATGAAAAATAATGCGATGCACGCCAAGAGCGAGCCATCCGGCGATGACCGCCTCCGGCTCGGTGACCATAATATGCACCTCAATTTTCAGATTGGGGTGGCGCTTAAGGCTCGCAAACTCCTGCGCATTACGCCACGTTGAATACCCTTTGGTGAATCCACCGTCGGCGATATCAACATGAATCCACTCCTCGTGCTCGCCGATCTCGTGGCTCTCACTCCCGACACCAAAGAGGATCTCCTGCGCAACATGAAAACGCTCTTTCACCTCATCGAACTCTTGGCAGTTGATTGCAGGGATAATACGCATAGTAAATAATTTACGAATTACCAATTTACAAATATCCAATCAAATCCTAAGGTCATGATGTTTAAAACATTCGGCTCAATAGATATTGATTTGTAAATTTGGATATTGTTCATTGAGAATTGCGAATTGCGAATTAAAATTTATTGATTCGTCTAATGTGTCGCGCATCTCCCGAGAATGAAGTGGCGAGCCACAGCTTCACTGCCGCAACCGCCTCGCGCTCGCTCACGAAACGAGCGCCGATCGAAAGCACGTTCGCGTTGTTGTGCTCACGCGAAAGCTTCACAATCTTGTCATCGCCACCATAATACACCGTCGCCCGAACATTTTTATGCCGATTAGCAACCATCGCCTCCCCCTCTCCCGAGCCGCCGAGAATAATCGCCTTGTCTTCTGGATTTTTTGAAACCGCTTCCGCAACCGCAGCGATAAAGTCCGGATAGTCATCTCCTTTATTCAGCGATGTGGCACCGTGGTCAACGATGTCGTAGCCGAGCTTGCCCAAAATAACCTTCAAGTGCTCTTTTAATTTGAAGCCCGCGTGATCAGTTGCTAAATGGATAATCATGAACAATAAGAAGTATGGCTAGGCTTGCCCATGGAGTGAAGCTCGGTCACTCTCCTTGCTGGCTGTGCCAGACGCCGAGCTGCTACTACTGGGTGGATGCGCATATATCTATTATAGCCTATTACTCACTATCTGCTCACGTATCTTGTGACCAGCACAATGTGAAAGTATCCCGAAATAGGAGGGTTGATTCGTTTCTGTTACCAATCGGAGCATCCTGTGCTTCGTTTTTGTCCGCAAAATCCTATGATAGGGGCGGATAACGTATCCCAAGAAATCGATACCTTGATAGTATGAACGGATACTGACCTTGTACGGATGAAGTTTGAGTTTTAGCTTCTCAGAAAGAAAACTCTGTACTTGCGGGATAAGCCCGAAAAGGTACCTAGCATCTGAACCCACTATTATAAAATCATCACAATACCGAAGATAGTACTTTGTCCTAAGTCGTTGTTTCATATAAAAGTCTAATTCGTGCAGATATAAGTTCGCGAACAGCTGACTGGTCACATTGCCAAGCGGCAATCCTTTGCCCGGCAGCTTTTCAAAACTGCTAATAATAACTCGGATGAGCTTGAGCGTACCTGTGTCACTTATCTTTTGCTCGATCAACTTCAATAAAATATCGTGATCTATCGAATCGAAAAACTTACTGACATCGCACTTGAGCGCCCATACTTTCTCCCAGTTATTTTTACTCGCTTTTATGAGGAACTGCTCAAGCCTATCAACGCCAGCATGCGTCCCCTTACTGGCGCGCGAAGCGTACGAGTCAAAAATGAAAGACGGATTAAAAATCGGATAGAGCACCCGAAATACCGCTTGAAACAAAACACGGTCGCGTACGGTCGCCTTGTGAATATGACGCAGTTTTGGGTCACTCAAGTAGAACGAGGAATAAGGACGGACCTTATACCTTCCAGCGACAAGCTCTTCGTGGAGCCCCAAAAGCTCGTCTTCGAGGTTAAACTCGAATTGCTGAACATCTCGCTTTTTTCGCTTTCCCTTGCTAAACTCTCGCGAAGCGACGAATAAGTTTTCTAGCGAGACAATATTCTTGAACACGCCGTCATCCTGAGGTACTCTGAAGGATCTATTAGATTCTTCGCGGAGTTTACCCGCCCTCTGGCGTGCCTCAGAATGACGCATACCTTCATTAGAAATTTGCCCCTTATGAACCCCACTCTTAAGCCCCCCCCCACGGAAGTTCCGCTTATCCATAGTGTTACTGAGTTATATAAAGCGATTTATATCCTAGCCAGTCAGCTCCCGAAACGTGACCGATACGGTATCTGGTCAAAAATCGAATCTCTTTCCATTGAGGCGCTCGCCCGCGTGATTGAAGCAGCTTTTGCGGAAAAGAAAGACAAAAGTTCGCCCCTCAAATCGGCACGAACTCATATTGAAATCCTCAAACGCCTTATCCGCCTCGCCCACCAGCTTAAGATTATTACCGATACAGCGTATCTGCAATTAGAGACGCTTGTCATTAGTATCTCTAAACAGGTGAGCAGGTGGATTATTTCTGTCGCATAACCCCAAGTCTTCGGAACGGGAACTGCCATTGCGGTTATCGTTAGCCGGATTCGTCCAGTTGACGTTCACCTTGCCGTCGTTGGCGTTGACGTTCACGCCATTGCCATTGACGTTGCGGGAGCTCCTTATTACTAAACCCCTTCTCCTTCACCGATGATCGGCGTACCGAACATCTGCGTTTGCCCGCTCACAGCGGATTTCTTTTTGCGCCGATAGACGAGTAGGTCTCGCCTATTTTTCACAACCAGAGTTTAGTAAGCAGTCTTGGTGCTACACATGGCAAACCGGTGTCCGCCAATTGACGAACCGATTGTATTAGCCAAAAACAGAAGGATAAAGATTAGTGAAAGCGAGCAAGGCGATTTTGATAGCTTGTCCTGAGCCCGCCGAAGGGTCGCCCAGGGTAGCAAAAAATGGCCCATTCGCCTCTTCATAATTTCTGCCGGCGCCAGTGTG
>Ga0163152_10006807_pt1 | contig 12739 bp, 9 predicted proteins | sample OliLakLV19MP8IB2_FD_148635 | JGI IMG/M metagenome (GOLD analysis project Ga0163152, IMG submission 148635) | Freshwater microbial mat bacterial communities from Lake Vanda, McMurdo Dry Valleys, Antarctica - Oligotrophic Lake LV.19.MP8.IB-2 | ecosystem: Environmental > Aquatic > Freshwater > Lake... | reverse complement strand
CCTTGGCTTCGTCAGCCGCATTTTCAGCGACGGCGGTGGCCGCGAGCAGATCGCGCAGTTCTTTTGTGCTCATCGGCTTTTGGGCCGAGAACAGAATTGCCTCCAGGATAGATTTTAATTCCATGAAATTTTTAAATTTAACCACTGTGACGCGGATGCGCGGAGAAAAATCATCGCGTTGTGTCTTCGCCCGCCGGAGTTTCTGTGGCAGGAAAATGCATCAGTTTAATTGCGGGCTCGGTGATTCAATCGGCGAGTCGCCTGAATCGGAAACCGGCTCGGCGCGCGACTCAGCCCGGTCAATCTGAATCTCTCCAAAGTGGTCGGGTTGCAGGCAGGTGAGTTGTCGAAGGCGTATCAATTCCAGCAGCGCCAGAAAGGTGCAGACGACCTCCGAGCGGCTGGTCGCCCCGACAAACAACTCGGAAAACTTCAGCGATGCTTGTTGAGAAATGAGTTTGGCCAGTTCCTCGATTTTTTCGCTGACGCTCCATTTGTCTTCGAAAATATCCCGCGGATCGTCGCGCTGGTTGACCCGCTTGAGAATGGCGTTGACGGCGTTGACCAGGTCAAAGATGGAAACATCCGCGCGCAGGGCGGGGCGGTCGGCCGAAAAATCCAGTTTGCCGGGCACGCGCGGGAAAACATTTTCCTGTTCGAGTTCTCTCACCTGCAACTGGGCCGCGGCGTCCTTGAATTTTTTGTACTCGACGAGTTGGCGGATGAGTTCCCAGCGCGGATCTTCGCCTTCGTCCTCGTCCTCGACCTCGACCGGCACCTGTTGATCGACGGGCAGCAGTTCCCGGCTCTTGATGTACATGAGCGAGGAGGCCATGACCAGAAACTCGCCGGCGATATCCAGGTCGAGCATGCGCATGACCTCGATGTATTCAATGAACTGGGTTGCCAGGCTCGTCAGGTTGACTTCGTAAATATCGACTTCCTCCTTTTTAATCAGATAAAGGAGCAAATCCAGCGGGCCTTCGAAGACTTCAAATTTGACTTTGTATTCGGACATGCGCGGCGGCGTTATGCGGGGCGAATCGTAAAAGGAGAGATCGTCGTTGGCAACGCTTTTACGGGTCCAGATCGATTTAAAAACCGGCGGCCGATGGAAATTCGAGCTTGCGTCAACGGTTTTAGCAGGTCCAAAATAAACCGAGCTCCTGTTAGTCCATCCGTGGTGCCGGAATATGTTTTGGAAATCGAATTGCCGAAAGTAATGCTTATGAAAAAAAACCTCATGCTATCGTTGGCGGTCCTTGCGCTGGCGGGCTGTCACAGTTCGGGTCCTGTCCCCCAGAACGCGAAGGGCGAATACGGATACACCTTCGACCTGGATAATTCCCCGTCACCCTTCCGCGACACCAGCTATCGGCCCCTGACGGTTCGCGATTTGTCCAAGCCGATCGTTTTCGCGCGGACTAATCAGGTGACGTTGAATCTCGTCGGGCCCGATCAGGTCGCGCCTGATTCCAAACCTTGATGTTCTCCGGAGGCTTGCTGATGTGGGGCGACCTTCGGCCGAATGAGATGGGAAACCGAACAGGCGAACTTGAACCGCGTCCGAAATGGATGTAAAACTTCCGGGTTATGCCAGTTTATTTTTTTCGTCTGCTGCTGGTCGTGATGGTCGCGAGTTGTTCCGCTCTGCCAGTTTTCGCCCAGATCAGAGGCAAGCCCATTTCGATTATCGCCAGGACGAATGCGGCAGCATCCTCGGCTGCCGCTGTCGCGAATCCGGCATCCAGCCCTGCGAAGATAACAAAATCCGGCGATTATGCCGAGGTTGGGTTTGATCGGCTCTCCAACTACGCATTCGAAATGCCGGACGGTGTCCAGACCAACGCGGCACCCGGCGGGACGAAATCGAGCGCGCAGATTCCCGACGAAGTCAAAGCGTTTGACCAAAAGAAAGTGGCGCTCAAGGGATTTATGCTTCCCCTGAAGGTGGACGGCGGCGTGGTCACGGAGTTGTTGCTGATGAAGGACCAGTCGATGTGTTGCTACGGCGCGGTGCCGCGGATCAACGATTGGGTGAGCGTGAAAATGAAAAAAGGCGGCGTGAAGTCGATCATGGACCAGCCGGTGACCATTTACGGAAAATTGCACGTCGGCGAAATGCTCGAGAACGGATATCTGGTTGGCATTTACGAATTGGACGGAGACAAAATGGAAGAGCCGAAGGATTAGGCTCTCGGGATTGGCCGGGTCGCGGTCAACCTCGGTGTTCGAGGAGGAATTCTGATAAGGCCCCGCAAGCACCAACATCCAAGCTCCAAACACCAGAGAAGCTCCAAACTCCAATGCTCAAAGGAGGCGCATCATTGCCCGGTCGCTCAAACCGCTTGAAATACCGGAAAACGCCCCGCAACATCTGAGCGCGATGCTTACCGATTTCCTGAGACGCCTTTTCATCTTCGCGTTCCTTTCGTCGCTCACGGTTTCCGCCGTCGAGATGCTTCCCCCGGGGAACCGTCCGTTGCCGCCCGGAGTCCACGCGCTTGTCGGCGCGAAGGTTTTTCTCAAACCGGGCGAAGCGATTGATGCCGCGACCATCGTGATCCGCGACGGCTTCATCGAAGCAGTGGGCAAGGAGGTCCAGCCACCCGCCGATGCGCGCATCTGGAAAATGGATGGCGCGACCATTTACGCCGGATTCATCGATTCGTATTGGAACACCGGCCCGAAAGCCACGCCCGACGCGGGCGCTGCGAAATCCGATTTGACTGCTGGACGATTCTTTGGCGTTCCCGGAGGAGAAACCGATCCGGGCAATTCCGGCGCGGGCGAGCCGGTTCCCCAGATCACGCCGGAACGGCGCGCCGCAAAAACCTACTCGCCCGATGCGAAGGCGTTGGAAAAAATGCGCGAACTCGGGTTCACGACCGCAAATGTCGTTTCGCCCAACGGCATTTTTCGCGGGACGACCGCGCTGGTCGCTCTCTTCGACACGAATCCAAATCGAGCTGTCATCGTGCCGGATGTGTTTCAGCACGTCGCCATCGATACGGAAAGCATGAAGGAAGATGTCTATCCCGAATCGTTGATGGGCGTGATCGCGGCGATTCGCCAGACCTTTTTCGACGCGCAGCATTACAAGCTCGACACGGAGGATTTTCAGAAGAACCCGAATCGCCGCCGCCCCGAATTCAATCCCGCACTGGAATCGCTCCTTGCGGCGAATTCGCGGAAGATGCGCGTCCTCTTCGAGCCGGATGGCGCGTCGATGGTCGATCGCGCCACGCGACTGGCAGCCGAACTCAAGCTCGATGTTTGCATCGTGTCGAGCGGACAGGAATGGCGTCGTCCGGAATTCATCAAAGCCGCCGGCGTGCCGTTCATCGTGCGACTGGATTTTCCCGAGGTTTCCAAAATGCCGACTGAAGACGATTGGAATGACATTTCGCTCGATCAACTGCGCGCCTGGGACTGGGCGCCGGAGAACCCGGCATTGTTGCGCCAGCAGAATGCGCCGATCGCCCTGACCAGCGACGGACTTGCCGACAAAAAGAATTTTCGGAAAAATTTGAAAGCCGCTCTGGAACGGGGGCTTTCGGAAACCGACGCGCTCGCCGCCCTGACGACGGTTCCGGCGAAAATTTGCGGCGCGGAACAATGGCTCGGCACGATTGAGCCGGGCAAACTGGCGAACCTCACGATCGTTAACGGAAATTATTTCGAGCCGGAATCCAAAGTGCGCGAGGTCTGGATCGAAGGTCGTCGGTCGCACGTTGACTCACCGGAGATGAAGGCCGGCACCGCAGACAAGCCGACGGCGAGTGAACCGGCAAAAGCGGCCGCACCTGAAACGAAGATCGTCGAGGACCCCGAAAAATCTCCGAAGCCCGACGACAAACAGAAAGAAAAGGAGCTGGCCGTTGTGCAAAAGACGCGGGTAGCGAAAAGTCCGCTGGAAGGGCGCGGGGTCATCACCAACGGGCCGGATCTGCTCGTGCGCAATGCGACGATCTGGACTTCCGGCCCACAGGGCATTCTCACAAACTCAACGCTGCTCATCGCGAACGGGAAAATTTCCGCGCTTGGGGCAAAGGTTGAGGCCACCGTTAACACCCTGGTGATCGACGGGAGCGGATTGCATGTCTCGCCCGGCCTGATCGATTGCCACAGCCACAGCATGATTCTGGGCGGGGTCAACGAATCCAGTTTGCCCTCCACCGCGATGGTGCGCATCAGCGACGTGGTGAATGCCGAGACCGGCAATATCCATCAACAGCTCGCGGGCGGATTGACCGTGGCGAATCTGTTGCACGGTTCGGCCAACCCGATCGGCGGGCAGAATTGCGTGATCAAGCTGCGTGACGGTGCCGCGCCAGAGGCTTTGAAGTTTGAGGGCGCGATCTCGGGAATCAAGTTTGCGCTCGGCGAGAATGTGAAGCAGGCCAACTGGGGCGACAAACACACGAAACGGTTTCCGCAAACGCGCATGGGTGTCCGCACGTTTTTTGAGAACCGATTCACCGCCGCGCAGCACTATGCGAAAGAGTGGGAGCAATTCAAAAACTCCGGCGGCCCGCCTCCCCGGCGCGATCTGGAACTCGAAACCATCGCGGAAATCATTCGCGGCGATCGGCTCGTTCACTGCCATTCCTACCGGCAGGACGAAATACTTACGTTCCTTCGCTTGATGGAAAGTTTTGGCGTGAAGATCGGCACGTTCCAGCACGTGCTCGAAGGCTACAAGGTCGCCGACGAGATCGCGGCGCACGGCGCGGGGGCATCGACGTTCTCCGACTGGTGGGCCTTCAAGTTCGAGGTCTACGACGCGATTCCATTCAATGGCAGCCTGATGAACCAGCGTGGGGTCAACGTCTCCTTCAATTCCGATTCATCTGACCTGGCGCGCCGGATGAACACGGAAGCGGCCAAAGCGGTCAAGTTCGGCGGCACACCGGAAATCGAGGCGTTGAATTTCGTCACGATCAATCCGGCGAAACAATTGCGCATCGACAAGCGCGTCGGTTCGCTTGAACCGGGCAAGGACGCGGATTTTGTCATCTGGTCGAAATCGCCGCTCGATTCCGGCGCCGTCTGTTTGCAGACCTGGATTGAGGGGAAAAAATATTTTGACCGCGATCTCGAGGCAAAGCGCGCCACGGACCTGGCGGAGGAGCGCGCCGCATTGATCCAGAAAGCAAAACGCATTTTGAAAATCGGAGGCGACTCGAAACAACCCGACGAAGCTGGCGTGAAGAAATTTTTCCAACGCGCCCTGGAACATCTCCACGACAGCACCGAAAGGCATTGCGATGACGAGTAATCACCAAAAAATCCAGAATTCGTGGGTGAAACCTAAACACCGAAAATTTCGATGTTGGATGTTCAATGTTGGATATTCGATGTTCTCCCTTTTCTTTCTGGCAATGTTCGTTTCGAGCACCCCCACTCGTGCCGAGACAATTATTCTGGCCGACGCCATCGTCCACACCGTTTCCGGCGAGACGCTGTCTCCGGGAATGGTCGCGATGGAAGGCGATAAAATCATCGAGGTCGGAACGAGCGTGAGGGTCACGGGCGCGGTCGTTTCGCTCAAAGGGCTGCATCTCTATCCCGGCCTCATCGCCTTGAACACGGCGCTTGGCCTCAGCGAAATCAGCGGCGTGCGTTCCACCCGCGACATTTCCGAAGTGGGCGAATTTACGCCCGAGGTGGAATCGTGGATTGCGGTCAACCCCGATTCCGAGCTGCTGCCCGTGGCCCGCGCCAACGGCGTCACGCACATCGAGCCGGCGCCTCAGGGCGGGATTGTCGCCGGGCAATCGGGCGTCGTGGCGCTCAGTGGTTGGACCTCCGAACAGATGGCCATTCAGAAACCCGCCGCGCTTCACGTCTATTGGCCGAGTATGGAACTCGACACGCGCCCCAAGGAGAAGTTCAAGGACAAAACTAAATGGAAATCGCTTGAGGACCAGGCGAAGGAACGTCAGGCCAAGGTGCGTTCGCTCGAGGAGTTTTTTGACGAATCCCTCGCCTACAACAAAGCCGCTTCTGTTTCCAATACGAAACGCGCGCAGGAAAAAGTCCCGGCATGGGAAGCCATGCGTCCCTACGTGCGTGGCGAAAAGCCGGTTTTCGTTCACGCGGATGACCTTCGCCAGATCAAAGCCGCACTGGCCTGGGCGGAGAAGAATCCATTCAAGATCGTTCTGGTCGGCGCGCGGGATGCCGTCCTCGCAGCCGACAAAATCGCCGCCCAGAAGGTGCCGGTGATTTACGAGCACGTCTTCACCCAGCCCGCCCGCGACAGCGCGCGTTACGATGTGCAGTTTCACGCCCCGGAGATTTTGCGCACGAACGGTGTCATTCTGGCCATTGGAATGGGGGCGACGACATTCGATGCCGGGCTCGTCAAGAACTTGCCCTACACCGTCGCGCAGGCGATGGCGTTCGGGTTGCCCGAAGCCGACGCCCTGCGCAGCATCACGCTCGTCCCCGCGCAACTGCTGGGAGTGACCAATCGGCTTGGCTCCATCGAACCCGGAAAGGAAGCGACGTTGTTCGCCAGCGACGGGAACATTTTCGACATTCGCTCGAACGTGAAGCGGGTCTGGATTGCGGGGAAGGAAATTAATCTGGAGACACGCCATACGCGGCTTTACGAAAAATATAAAAACCGTCCGCAAGCGAAATGAGCTGGGGAGAATCGGGTTTCGGTGGAATTTCGATGACGTGGTATTGCGAACCTCGTCGTGGCTACGGGAGCGCGGAATTTATTCCGCTTCGGTTGTGTGATGGATTGCGGGCGCACCTGGCCAATCAGCACGTCATGATGAGGCGGACTGAAGTCCGCGTTCCCTTGATGTGTCATCTCTTTGGGATTTTAAATTTCCTTGAGCCAATTTCACTGGAGGCTAATTTCCACTCGTTCATGAATATTTACGAAGAATTGGAATGGCGCGGGTTGCTTGCGGATTGCACTGACAAAATTGAATTAACCAAACGCCTGGCCGACCCGATCGCGCTTTATTGCGGGTTCGATCCGACCGCGGATTCGTTGCACGTCGGCAATCTCGTTCCGCTGATTGCGCTGCGCCGCTTCCAAATTCTTGGGCATCACCCCATCGCAGTGGCCGGCGGCGCGACCGGCTCCATCGGCGATCCCAGCGGGAAAACTGCCGAGCGCCAATTGCTCAACAAGGAAATCCTCGATCGCAACATTGCCAGCGTGAAGGAGCAGTTGAAACGCCTGCTCGATTTTGAAACCAAGACCAATCCCGCGCGCCTGCTCGACAACGCGAGTTGGACGGCGGGCATCAGCTTCCTCGATTTTCTGCGCGACATTGGAAAACATTTTTCCGTCAACCAAATGGTCGCGAAGGAAAGCGTTCGCGCCCGCATGGAAGACCGCGAAGTCGGCATCAGCTACACCGAATTCAGCTACATGCTTTTGCAGGCGTTTGATTTTTACGTGCTTTGCCGCGACGCGAATTGCGAATTGCAGATCGGCGGCAGTGATCAATGGGGCAACATCACCGCCGGGATCGACCTCACGCGAAAAAAACTTGGCAGACACGTCTTCGGCCTGACCCTTCCGCTCATTACCAATGCCGACGGCACGAAGTTCGGCAAATCCGAGGCGGGCGCGGTCTGGCTGGATGCGAAGCGCACCAGCGTTTACGAGTTTTACCAGTTTTGGATGCGCATTGATGATCGCGACGTTATCCGCTATCTCAAATACTTCACGTTTCTAACTCGAGAGCAAATCGTTGAACTCGAAGCTAAACATAATGAGAAACCTGAATCTCGTGTCGCTCATAAAGCTTTGGCCGAAGCCGTCAGTGAAATGGTTCATCCTCCTGAAACGACTACTTCGACGACAACGCCCACAATGGAAGCCGAGCGTGCAAGTGCAATTCTCTTTGGAGGCAGCTTGGAAGGTATTTCTGAGACAACGTTCAATGCAATTGTCGGTGAAGTCCCAACCAAAGAAATTGCGAAATCAAAACTCGATGGCGACGGAATCCCGCTGGTGGAATTGCTGGTTCACTCCGGGCTTTGCCCATCAAAAGGGCAGGCGCGAAAAGACATCGAAGGTGGCGGCGTGAATATCAACAACGTCCGCGAAGCCAGTGCCACGCGCGTTGTGACGACAAGAGAATTGCTCTTCGGACAACACATTCTGTTGCGCAAAGGCAAAAAGAATTACGTGGTCGTGACGGCGAAATAAATCTCATCACTTCATCATGTTCATCTGTCCGAATTGCGGCGGAAGACTGGCTCGTGGACAAAACCAGTTCGGCATTTTTTGGGGATGCGCTGCGTGTGGCGGGCGCGCGGCGAGCCTGGCAGTGTTGAGAAAAGCGTTTCCTCCGGGTGTGATCGACCAGGCCTGGACGGCCGCCCGCGCCGGTCAGGTGCCCACACTGCGGCGTTGTCCCACTTGCGACCAGCGTATGGCGGAAGTGCGGGTTCGCGTTGGAAACGGGAACTGGAAATGGGACGTTTGCAAAATCTGCCAGTTCGTCTGGTTTGATCCGAAGGAATACGAGGCTGTTCCTTCTCGTCCCGGAGGTTATCAGTCGGACGAAAAGGCATTGCCCCAGGCAGCTCGCGAAGCGCTCGCTCTTCACCGGGTCGAGCAGATCGCCGAACAAGCGAGAGCCGCCGATCCATCTCCCGACGAAACCTGGAAGGCGGTTCCGGCGCTTTTCGGTTTCCCGGTGGAGAGCGAAACCACGCCGCTGAAATGCTGGCCGTGGCTGACTTGGGGCATGGCGGCGATAATCGCGATCGTCAGCCTGTGCGCTTTCACCGACTTGGAGAAAATCGTTAATCGATTCGGGCTGATTCCAGCCGAAGCATGGCGCTATGGCGGAGCAACGTCCTTCACGTCGTTTTTCCTGCATGGAGGCGTGTTGCATTTGTTGGGCAACCTCTATTTCCTCCTGATTTTTGGAGACAACGTTGAGGATTACCTTGGGCGCTGGCGGTGGCTGGTGCTTCTGTTTTCGGCCACGTTCGCGGGGGACATGTTCCATCTGATGACGGAGCCCAACTCCACCACGCCGTGCATCGGCGCGAGCGGGGGAATTTCTGGGCTCATTGCATTTTACGCGCTTCAATTCCCGCGCGCGCGGCTTGGATTTTTGTTTCGTTATTTTTGGCGCTTCCACTGGCTCCAGCTTCCCGCATGGGGCGCGTTCGTCCTTTGGATTCTCCTGCAGGGCTGGGGCGCCTATGAACAGATTGCCGGATTCAGCGACGTCTCGGCGCTCGCACACCTCGGCGGAGCTGCGGTTGGTTTTGTTTTATGGCTTTGCTGGCGGAATCTGGATTCGCCGCCGAATGTTTAATTTGTTGCTTGTGGCCGAGGCGCGACCCGAGGCCGTTCGAGAAAGTTGAAACAAATCCCGTTCGTCCCGTGTCTTTGAATTGAGACCAGCGCCGGTTGCGGAAACCCGGCAATCCTGGTTTGCCTGAATGACGAAAATCAGTTTAACTCAAATTATCAAACCCAAAATAAGGATTCGCACTTGAACCCGTCTTTCGCTGAGCCGGATTCTGCGGAACCAGTCTGAGGATTCAACTTATGATCATGGCCGATATCTTGAAAATTTTCCTGATCGTCGTCGGGGTGCTGACGGTCTATGTCAGCTATTGGCTGGTGGCACAGGCTTTGTTTCCAAACGTGGTCGATCGGGCGCGGCAGCATTATGCCCGGCCCTTGAAAATTACCCTGATCGGCCTGACGGTGGCGCTTCTTCCTGTGATTATTGGAGCGGCCATTTCCAAACTGCCGAATCCCGCGCTGAAGCTTTTAGGCGTCACGCTCATGGTGATTCCTGCGATGCTCGGCCTGGTCGGGTCCGCGGGCCTGGTTTCAAAAATCGGCGCCGGTCTTCCTTCTCCATTGGATGAGCAGCAACCGTGGCGGCGTGTTTTGCGTGGAGGCATTCTACTCGCGTTGACTTTTCTCCTGCCGTTTGTGGGCTGGATCGTTCTCCCGATCTGGGCGCTGGTCAGCGGGCTGGGCGCATTCATTCTCAGCGTGAAGGTGCCCAAGGAATCCACAATCTTTCCCCCGCCGGACCTCGCCTTAACGCCCGCCGAAGGAACCACCTGATGAACCATTCCCGCCGGACATTTTTGAAAGTCGGCGGCAGCAGCGCTGCGTTGCTGGCGGTGGTCGGGTGCGATCAGTTGCCGCGCGAGTTGCGTTTTCTTCAGGGACAGGCGAAGGACAGCGGTCCGTTCCAGCCGCCCGGGGCCGAAACCGTGGACCCAATTACGCACGCTTTGAACCGCTCCGCGTTCGGCCCGCGCCCCGGTGATTACGCACGTCTAAAAAAACTTGGTGCGACGCCCGAGCTCGCGGCTGCTGCCTATCTCGCAGAACAATTGAACCCGGAACGAATCAACGACGAGGAAGGCGAATATGCCGTGCGCAGGTTTGAGACGCTCAATCAACCGCTCGGCGAATTGTTCGAGTACCAGGAAGAGTTGTTGCAGAGCGAGCTGATGCGCGGCGCTCTGGCGCGGGCGGTCTATTCCGAGCGCCAGTTGTTCGAGGTGATGGTGCAATTCTGGTCGGACCACTTCAACATTGATCCCTCGAAGGGCGACTGCAAATGGCTGAAGGTGGCAGACGACCGCGAGGTGATTCGCAAGCACGCCCTCGGCAAATTTCCCGACATGCTCCGCGCCTCCGCCCTCAGCCCGGCCATGCTTTGGTATCTCGACGGTCGCGTCAACCAGCGGCAAAACATGACCGAGAAGCCCAACGAGAATTACGCGCGTGAGTTGCTCGAACTCCACACGCTCGGCGTTCATGGCGGCTACACGCAGAAGGATGTCATGGAGGTGGCACGCTGTCTCTCGGGTTGGACGGTTCGTTCGAAGGATCGGAAGCCCTACTTCGAGATCGGCAAGGTTGAATTTCAACTGCATCGCCACGATTGCGGTGACAAGGAGGTGCTCGGGCAGAAGATTTCCGCGATTCCATCCCATCTAAGCAAGGCAGCGCGGTTGTGGCTGGCGGAACACGAATTGGATCGCGTGCTGCAAATCGTCACGAACCATCCATCGACGGCGCGGCATCTCAGCGCCAAGCTCTGTCGGCGATTCATTGCCGACGAGCCGCCTTCCAGCGCTGTGCAATCCGTCGCGGCGGCGTTCACTGAAAGCGGCGGAGACATTCGCGCCACCTTGCGGGCGTTGTTTGCCACGGAGGAGTTTCGCCGACAGCGGGGGAACAAATTCAAGCGCCCTTTCAACTACATCGTGTCCGCCTTGCGAGCCACCGGAGCCAGCACTGATTCGGGAATGGAGATCGTGGATTATTTGCGGCGGATGGGGCACGCGCCGTTCAACTACCCCACGCCCGACGGTTATCCCGAGGAGCAGACGCCGTGGATGGGAACGCTGCTCTGGCGCTGGAATTTCGCGCTGGCGTTAAGCGAGAACAAAATCAAAGGAACGAAAACAGATTCCGCGGCGTTGCGGAAAAACTTTGGCGGCGACGCCGGTTTGATGGCGCACCTGCTGGGCCGAAAACCTTCGGCGGACGAATCCCAGGCCTACCACGAATCCGGCGCGGGATTGGCGTTGATGCTGGCCTCGCCCGCTTTTCAAAGGTGTTGACATGGCTGAAGTCCAAAAACTTTTGACCGGGAACGGAGACGAACGGCGGACGCTGGTCGTGGTTTTCCTGCGCGGCGGAGCGGATGGGTTGAACCTCGTCGCGCCGCTTGGTGACGACGGCTATTATCGCGCGCGCCCCCGCATTGCCATCTCCAAACAAGAGGCCGTGCCGCTCGACGGGTTCTACGGGTTGAATCCACTGCTCAAACCGTTGGAAAAGGTTTACAAGGACGGCGCGCTGGCGGTGATCCATGCGGCCGGTTCGGAGGACGATACGCGCTCCCATTTCGAGGCGCAGGATTTGATGGAGCACGGCGGCATTATCGGTGGCGGATGGCTCGGGCGATTTCTCCGCGCGCAAGGCAACGTGGCCAGCGGTCCGCTGGCGGCGGTCGCGCTCGGCAAATCTATTCCGGAATGTTTGCGCGGCGCTCCAGGCGCGACCGTTTTGCAATCCCTCGACGATTTTTCGCTGGGAGGCGAGCGCACGGATCTGACTCGGGCGCTGGCGAAATTGTATGGCCTGCAAACCGGGGTTCTCGCGGAGGCAGGCCGGGATACGCTCGCCGCCCTTGACCGTGTCCGGCGACTCCGCAACACCGCCTATGTTCCGGCCCACGGCGCGGATTACGCTCGCGACGATTTTTCGCGCGGCCTTCGAGAAATCGCGCGGCTGATCAAGGCGCGAGTCGGCCTGCAGGCGGTGTCGGTGGATTTGGGCGGATGGGATTCGCACTTCAGCCAGTCCACACTCATGAATCCGTTGATGACGCGGCTGGCGAAGGGCCTGGCAACGTTTCACCAGGATCTCGGCGCGGATATGAGGCACACGACGGTGGTGGTGATGACCGAGTTTGGGCGGCGCGTGGAGGAGAACTCCGCTTTCGGCACCGATCACGGCAGAGGCAGCGTGATGTTCGTCATGGGCGGTGGAATCCACGGCGGGCGCGTGCTGGGAAAATGGCCTGGATTAAGTCGCGAAGTTCTCGATGGCCCCGGCGATCTTGCTGTGACGACGAACTACCGCAACGTGCTCGCGCCAATTCTGCAACGACACGGCGCCGACGGCCGGCTCGACCAGGTTTTCCCAAGCTTCGCTCTCGAAGCCCTGCCGCTTTACGGGTGATTGCGTTCGTTC
>Ga0163152_10006805_pt1 | contig 12741 bp, 9 predicted proteins | sample OliLakLV19MP8IB2_FD_148635 | JGI IMG/M metagenome (GOLD analysis project Ga0163152, IMG submission 148635) | Freshwater microbial mat bacterial communities from Lake Vanda, McMurdo Dry Valleys, Antarctica - Oligotrophic Lake LV.19.MP8.IB-2 | ecosystem: Environmental > Aquatic > Freshwater > Lake... | reverse complement strand
GCCGCGCCGCGCGTGAAGGGCCCGCCGCGCGCGGACAGGAAGACGAAGGGGGAGCGCGCCGCCTGCGGTCGAGCGCGTCGGCCGGAGGCGACCCAGCGCTCGATCGCCTGCCCGGCGCGCGCGCCGAGCGGCACGAGGCGCACCTTCGAGCCCTTGCCCACGAGGCGCACGACGCGCAGCTTCGGATCGAGGCCGTCGAGCCGCAGCCCGGCCGCCTCGCTGACGCGCGCGCCGCAGGCGTAGAGCACCTCGAGCAGCGCCAAGTCGCGCTCGGCCCGCCAGGGCTCGCGTGGCGACCAGCGCGCGTCGAGCGGGGCCAGGAGCAGCGCCTCGACGTCGGACGGCGCCAGCGCGCGCGGCAGGGAGCGCGCCAGCTTGGGCGCTGCGAGGAGCGCCGTGGGATCGCGGCGGACGCGCCCGGCCTGGACCAGGTGGCGCGCCAGGACCCGGATCGCCGCCAGGGCGCGCGCGACGCTGGCCTCGGCGTAGCGCGCGCGGCGCAGCTCGCCCAGGTGATCGACCACGAGCGCCGCGTCGACGTCCTCGAAGCGCGCCACGCCGCGTGCATCCGCGAAGCGCAGGAACCGCTCGAGGTCGCGCCGGTAGGCGGCCAGCGTGTTGCCGGCGAGCCCGGCCTCGCTGCGCAACGAGACCAGCAAGTCCGCCAGGTCGGCCGCGTGCGGGTGCGCGAGCGGACGCGCCTCGGCCCGCTCGCGCCGCACCCGACTCACGCCGCCCATGCCCGCGAGGCTCGCGCGTCGCGGGCCCGCGTTCAAGCAGAGCCCGTGAAGGAATCCAGCTTACGGACTCCCATGTCCCAGTGGCCGCTGCGCGGCGCGAGAGCGTCCGCTGACGTCTTGAAGGCCCGGGGGTGCCTCCCTACACTCCCCGCCCTTCCGCTCCGGGGCAGCACCCCGGACGTCCGATAGCGACAGGCCGAATCGACTGACACCCCGACGCAGCGCTCCATGAAACGACTCTCGGCCAAGGAACTCGAGGACTACGAATCGCGCCTGCGGGCCATGCTCTCGCTGCTCGCCGGCGACATCGACCGGCTGCAGGAAGAGGCGATCGGAGAGCGCGGCATCCAGATCGAGCCTTCCGGCGAAGGCGGCACGGACAGCTATTCGCAGGAGTTCAGCCTCGAGCTGATCCAGCGCGACGAGTCGACCGTGCGCGAGGTGCTCGACGCGCTCGACCGCGTGAGCAACGGCAGCTTCGGGTTCTGCGAGGGCTGCAACGTCGCGATCACGAAGGAGCGCCTGAAGCTCATGCCGCACGCGCGCAACTGCATCGCCTGTCAGCGCAAGGAGGAAGAGGGCCGCGCGTGACGAGCGTGCTCCACGCCGACGTGCGCCCGGCCGGGGCCGCGGTACGGAAGCAGCGCCCTTCGTTGCGCCTGGTCGTCACGCGCCTGGCGGTCGCGGGCGCGATCGTCGTCCTCGACCTGTGGTCCAAGGCGGCGGTGTTCGACTGGATCCAGCGCCTCGACGCGGCCGGCGAGCTGATCGTGGACGAGTGCGGATCGGCGCACCGGCGCTTCCCGATCGTGGGCGAGTGGTTCACGTTCATGCTGTCTTTGAACCCCGGCGCGGCGTTCGGACAGTTGCACTCGATCCCGTACTTGCTGGTCGGCGGCCGCGCGGCCGCGGTCCTGTTCCTCATGTGGCTCGTCGTGCGCACGCCGCGCGGTCGGCCCTGGTTCACGGCCGCGCTCGTGCTCGTCCTGGGCGGCGCGCTGGGCAACCTGTACGACAACCTCGCGCGCACGCGCGATCTCGTGCAGGACCGCTACTACCCGCTCGAGCGCTTCCCGTACGGCCCCGTGCGCGACTTCGTCGACGTCTACTTCGACGTCTGGCAGTGGCACTTCCCGACCTTCAACGTGGCCGACGCGTGCATCACGGTCGGCGCGGTCCTCTTGCTCGCCTCGGGCTTCTTCGGGAAGCGCGCGCAGGCCGACGGCGTTGCCGTGCGCGCGCCCGGGGCGTAGAGTCGCTGCGCATGGCGCGTCTCGGCGTGCAATTCGGCTCCCTGCATCTCGCGAACCCCGTCCTCTCGGCGTCGGGCACCTTCGGCCACGGTCTCGAGATGCGTCACATCGTGCCGCCCGGCGCGGTGGGTGGGCTCGTCAGCAAGACCGTCACTCTGCGGCCGCGCCCCGGCAACCCGCACCCGCGGATCTGCGAGACGGAAGCCGGCTTTCTGAACTCGATCGGCCTCGAGAACAAGGGCATCGACCACTACGTGCGCGTGATCCTGCCCGACGTCGCGCGGGCCGAGACCGTGATCGTCACGAACATCGGCGCGGAGCGCGTCGAGGAGTTCGCCGAGCTGGCCGCGCGGCTCGACGGCGAATCGGCCGTCGACGCGCTCGAGGTCAACCTGTCCTGCCCGAACGTGCAGGACGGGAAGCTGCCGTTCGCGACGGACCCGCACATGGCCGCGCGCGTGATCGAGCGCGTGCGGCGCGCGACGAAGAAGCCGATCCTGGCCAAGCTGTCGCCCAACGTGTCGCGCATCTCCGAGATGGCGATCGCGGTCGAGGCGGCCGGCGCGGACGGCATCACGGCCGTGAACACGGTGCTGGGCATGCGCGTCGACTGGCGCACGAGGAAGCCCGGCCTGTGGACCACGCAGGGCGGCTACTCGGGCACCGCGATCAAGCCGATCGCGCTGCGCTGCGCGTGGGATTGCGCGCGGTCCGTGAAGATCCCCGTCGTGGGCTGCGGCGGCATCATCACGGCGTCCGACGTGCTCGAGTTCCTCGTCGTCGGGTGCCGCGCGGTGCAGGTCGGCACGGCCAGCTTCGGCGATCCCGGCGTGCTCGGCCGGCTCGCGGCGGAGATCGAAGGACTGCTCGACGCGCACGGCATCGCCGCGGTCGAGGACTTGATCGGCACGATGCAGCTGCACGGCCCGACCACCACGCATTGCGAGCCGGCTGGCAGTCACGCGACAAACGTCCACGCGGCGTCGGTCAGTGGGACCACCGGCAATGCGACCCGGGATGCGGCCATCACCGCGGGAGGCGCGCCCTCCTGACGAGCGCTGTGCGCCGTCCGGAGCAGGCCGATGCGTCTCGAGGATCTCACCCCCGCGCTCGTGCGCCGTGCCGTCGCGATCTACCTCGAGATCGCCTGGCCGGGCGACGAGTTCCCGCGCCCGCGGATCAGCGTGCGCGATCTGGAGGGCGCGAGCACGCTCGATGCGCTCTTCGCGCGCTTCGACCCGCAGCCCGCTCGCGACCGCGGCTCGCAGAAGCGGCACATGCTGCGCCTGGGGAATCGCCGCTACCCGTTCATGAAGTTCGTCGTGCAGGAGTACCTCGTCGACTGCGAGTACTTCCTGTCCGTCGACACGCACGACGATCTGGACGTGAAGCCCGATAGCCCCGACTACCCGGGTTGGATGGAGCTCAAGCGCTACAACGCCGCGCTCAAGCGCGAGATCGAGGCCGCCTGGGCGTTGGAGGGCCTGCCGACGTACGGCGACTTGCGCGTGCTGGCGGAGGGGATCGCCAAGGTGGAGCTCGAGGGCGAGAAGCGCGCGCGCCTGCTCGTCGTCGACGACGAGATGGAGGTGTGCAAGGGGCTCGGCGCGCTCCTGCGCGGCCGCGGGTACGAGGTCGAGCTGGCCTTCGACGGCGCGCAGGTGCTCGAGCGGCTGTGCCGCGACCCGCGTCCCGACCTCTTGCTGCTCGACTTTTCGATGCCCGAGGTCGACGGCGAGCAGGTTCTGCGGCGCGTGCGTGCCGACCCGCGCACGAAGGACCTGCCGGTGCTCCTGGCGACGGCCTCGACGATCGACCTCGAGCGCATCCCGAAGGCCAGCGGCGTGCTGCGCAAGCCGTATCCGCGCGAGGTCCTGTTCGCGATGCTCAGTCAGTTGCTGGAGAGGCGCAACCAGACGGGGGGGTGACAGCGCCGCGCGCTTGCGCGCGGCGCCACCAGTACGGCTCGGCCGGCGGCAGCCGCTCTCGGTTGGGCTTTTTCCGCACCCGAACGGCCGGCGCTTCCAACCTGGGAGCCAGTGGCCTCTAATGTCGGGCCGCTGAGTCGGCCTGACGAAGCCCCGAACTGCACGGGGCTCTCATGCCGGAGGGGCGTACCTCGCATGGCCTTCGACTGGGACAAGATCACCGACCGGCTGGGCTCCTTGGGGGAGGGCGTCGGCAAGACGCTGAAGGGCGTCTTCGGTGCCCGCAACGAGCGGATGGTCAAGCGGCTCGAGCCGCTCGTCCGCAAGATCAACGCGCTCGAGACCTGGGCCAAGAGCCTGACGGCCGAGCAGTTCCAGGAGCAGACGCGGCTCTTCAAGGAGCAGGTCGCGAAGGGCGAGAAGACGCTCGACGACATCCTGCCCGAGGCCTTCGCCCTGGCGCGCGAGGCCTCCGTGCGCACGCTCGGCATGAGGCCGTACGACGTGCAGCTCGTCGGCGGCATCGTCCTGCACGAGGGCAAGATCGCCGAGATGATGACGGGCGAGGGCAAGACGCTCGTCGCGACGCTGCCGCTGTACCTGAACGCGCTGTCGGGCAAGACCGTGTACCTCGTCACGGTCAACGACTACCTGGCGCGTCGCGACGCGAACTGGATGGGGCCGATCTACGACTACCTGGGCGTGGCGGTCGCGTCGATCCAGTCCGACATGTCGCCCTGGGAGCGCCAGCCGGTCTACCTGTGCGACATCGTCTACGGCACGAACAACGAGTACGGCTTCGACTACCTGCGCGACAACATGAAGACGCGCGCGGAGGAGCAGGTCCAGAGGACGCTGTCCTTCGCGATCGTCGACGAGGTCGACTCGATCCTGGTCGACGAGGCGCGCACGCCGCTGATCATCTCGGGTCCGGCGTCCGACACGAGCGACAAGTACAAGCTGGCCGACGAGATCGCGCAGAAGCTCGTCAAGGACGAGCACTTCGAGGTCAAGGAGAAGGAGCGCGCCGTGGCGCTGCTCGAGGCCGGCATCGAGCTGGCCGAGAAGCTGGTCGGCGTGCCGAGCTTCTTCGTGCCGCCGCACGAGGATTGGCTGCACTTCATCGAGAACGCGCTGCGCGCGCACCACATCTACCACCGCGACACGGAGTACGTGGTCGAGGGCGACGGCGAGGTCGTCATCGTCGACGAGTTCACCGGCCGCAAGATGTCCGGGCGCCGCTGGTCGGACGGCCTCCACCAGGCGGTCGAGACGAAGGAAGGGCTGAAGCCGCGCCAGGAGAACCAGACGCTGGCGACGATCACGCTCCAGAACTACTTCCGCATGTTCAAGAAGCTGGCCGGCATGACCGGCACGGCGATCACGGAAGCTGGGGAATTCCACAAGATCTACGGCCTGGACGTGGTCTCGATCCCCACGAACATGCCGATCACGCGCGAGGACCACGAGGACGTCGTCTACCGCACGGCGGGCGAGAAGTGGAAGGCGATCGGCAACGAGATCACCGAAGTGCACCAGAAGGGCCAGCCCGTGCTGGTCGGCACGACGTCGATCGAGAAGTCGGAGACCGTGTCGAAGCTGCTCACCGGGCGCGGGATCCCGCACGAGGTGCTCAACGCCAAGAACCACGAGCGCGAGGCCATGATCGTCGCGCGCGCCGGCGAGAAGGGCTCGATCGTGGTGGCCACGAACATGGCCGGCCGCGGCACGGACATCAAGCTGGGCGGGAACTTCGAGTACCGCCTCAACAAGGCGCTCGAGGAGGCCGGGCTCGTGGCCGGCGACCTGGAGAAGCTGGACGAGATCGCCGCGATCCGCGAACGAGTGCGGGTCCAGTGCAAGGCCGACGAGCAGGTCGTGCTGGGCCTGGGCGGTCTCTACGTGCTGGGCACGGAGCGCCACGAGGCGCGGCGCATCGACAACCAGCTGCGCGGTCGCACGGGCCGTCAGGGCGACATCGGCAAGTCGCGCTTCTTCCTGTCCTTGGAAGACGACCTGATGCGGATCTTCTACCGCGACTGGGTCAAGAACGCGATGGAACGCCTCGGCATGACCGAGGACACGCCGATCGAGTCTGGCATGGTCACGCGCGCGATCGCGCGCGCGCAGAAGAAGGTCGAGGATCGGAACTTCGAGATCCGGCGCAACCTCCTCGAATACGACGAGGTGATGAACGAGCAGCGCAAGGAGATCTACGGCACACGCCAGGACGTGCTGGAGAAGATCGAGCTGCGCGAGAAGGTCGAGTTCATGTTCGCGCGCGCGATCGAGCGCCACGCGCGCCAGGTCCACTTCCAGGACGCGGAAGGCTTCCGGACCTGGTTCCAGCGCAGCTTCGGCTTCGAGGTGCCGCCCGAGATGGCCGGCGACGCGACCGCCAAGGCCGGCAACCCAAAGCCCGTGATCGCCCTCGTGCTGCAGCACTACGAGGAGCGCGAGAAGGCCCTGGGCGGCGAGATCATGCGCCAGGTCGAGCGCTACCTGCTGCTCAAGGCGCTCGACGACAAGTGGCGCGACCACCTCCTCGCGATCGACTCGCTCAAGGCCGGCATCGGGCTGCGCGGCTACGCGCAGGTCGATCCGAAGACCGAGTACAAGAAGGAGGGCTTCCAGCTCTTCGAGCAGCTCCTCCACGCGATCGAGGACGAGGTCACGGGCCTGATCCTGCGCATCCAGGTCGACCCGGCTGCCAACCGCGGTCTGGGCACGCCGCCGCCGCGCTACGTCTCGCCGGTCGGCGCGGGCAAGCTGCCGACGAACCCGGCGCTCTCGGACGGCACCACGCCGCCCGTCGCGCAGCCGACCTCGAACTCGTCGGACGGCTCGTCGAACACGCCTTCCGGAACGACGCCCGTCGCGCCCGTGCGACCGGCACCCCAGCCGGCCCGTCCGCCCGCTCCGCCGCCGCCTCGCCGCCCGGCCGCCGGGGGCTTCGTGCCGGCCTCGCAGCAGTTCGACATGGCCCGGCGCCAGCAGGCGCTGGCCGCCGCGCGCGAGAAGCAACAGCAGCAGAGCCAGCCCGAGGCGCCGGCGGCTGCGAGCACCGGCGGGGCCCGCGGTGCTGGCAGCGGTACTGGTGGCGCCAACGCGTCGAAGCGCGTGCTGACGCCCAAGGACCTCGAGGGGGTCGGCCGCAACGACGTCTGCCCGTGCGGGAGCGGGCAGAAGTTCAAGAAGTGCCACGGCCGCGACCTGTGAATCCAGGCGGCGCGGCCCCTTCCAGCCGCGCGGGGGACGGCGCCGGGAGGGCGCTGCCCGACCCGATCCTGCACGACCGCGGGCCGGGCTTTCCGGCGGTCGTGCTCTACGCGCTCTACGACCTGGCCTGGATCGCGGCGATCGTGCTGCCCGCGCCCTGGTGGCTCGTGCGCGCGCTCACGTCGCAGCGCTTCCGCGCGACGGCGCGCGGCCGTCTTGGCGGCGGATTGCCGCGGCCGCGAGCACCGGGTGACCGTCCGCGCATCCTCGTGCACGGCGTGTCGGTCGGCGAGGTCAAGGCCGCGCAGGCGCTCGTGCGCGACCTGCGCCAGGCCCGCCCCGACCTCGACGTGGTGATCAGCACGGTGACGACGACCGGCTTCGAGGTCGCGCGGCGCCTGTATCCCGACGCGACCGTCGTGCGCTTTCCGTTCGACCTCTCGTTCGTCGTGCACCGTTTCCTGCGGCGCGTCGATCCGTGCGCGGCGGTGCTCGTCGAACTCGAGATCTGGCCCAGCTTCCTGCGCGTCGCGAACCGCCTCGGCGTGCCGCTCGCCGTCGTGAACGGCCGCATCACCGAGCGCAGCTTCCGCCGCTATCGCTGGTTCAAGAGCCTCTTGCCGCAGTTCGCGCGCATCTCGCTCTACTGCGCGCAGGACGGCGAATACGCCGAGCGTTTCCGCCAATTGGGCGCCGAAGCCGGGCGCGTCGAGGTCATCGGCAACATCAAGGCCGACGGCCTGGCCACGGCGGCGCGCGAGCCCTCGGAGGAGATCGCGCGGCGCGTTGCGGCGCGACCCGGTCAGGCCGTCGTCGTCGCCGGCAGCACGCACGCGACCGAGGAGGCCGCTCTCGTGCGCGCCTGGCGCGCGAGCTTCCCGCAAGCGCGTCTCGTGCTGGTTCCGCGTCACCCCGAGCGGGCCGCCGGCCTCGTGCGCGAACTCTCGGCGCTGGGCCCCGAGCCGCAGCTCCTCACGCGTCTGCGTGCGGGCGAGGGCGTCGATCCCAAGCGACCTCTCGTCGTGGACACCATCGGCGAGCTCGAGCAGGTCTACGCCGCGGCCGACCTCGTGTTCGTGGGCGGCTCGCTGATCCCGCACGGCGGGCAGAACATGCTCGAGCCGGCGGCGCAGGGTCGGGCCGTGGTCTACGGGCCGCACGTCGGGAACTTCGTGCAGGAAGCCGGGCTGCTCGAGCGCGCCGGCGCGGCGCAGCGGATCCGCGGCGAGGGCGAGCTGGGTCACACGCTGCGCACGCTGCTGGAGGACCCCGTGCGGCGCAGCGCGATGGGCGCCGCCGGCCGCGCGGTGGTCGAGGCGCAGAAGGGGGCGACGGCCCTGACTCTGCGGGCCTTGCGCGAGCGGATCCTCGACCGCGCCGCGCCTCCGGCGCGTTGAGAGGCCGTCAGAACGAGAGCGCACGCACGACCGGATTTCGTTGGCGCCGCTGCGCGGCGCGGGCCGTGACATGCAGTCACGGCCGGCGGGCCATAGATCCTGCGCGTCGGACCCGGACGACCTTTCCAGGCGGCAGGCCGCCATTCCGCGCGCTATTCTCTAGGTTCTTGGACTGCGCGCGACGTCCCGCCGGTGACGTGGGCCCGTCCTCCCGGAACACCTCCAGCCTCCCGTCCGCCCTTCCGATCAGGAAGCCATGTCCCGCCAACTCTTCACTTCGGAATCGGTTTCGATGGGCCACCCCGACAAGGTGGCCGACCAGATCTCGGACGCCATCCTGGACGCCATCCTGGCGCAGGATCCGACCAGCCGCGTCGCCTGCGAGACCCTGGTGACCACCGGCCTGTGCGTCGTCGCGGGCGAGATCACGACGAACGCGCGGATCGACTACGCGCAGATCGCGCGCAACACGATCAAGCGCATCGGCTACACCGATGACAAGTTCGGCATCAACGGCGACACGTGCGCCGTGATGGTCACCCTCGACCGCCAATCGCCCGACATCAGCCAGGGCGTCAGCGAGGGCGAAGGCCTGCACAAGGAACAGGGCGCCGGCGACCAGGGCCTCATGTTCGGCTTCGCCTGCCGCGAGACCGAGAGCCTGATGCCGTTCCCGATCTACTACGCGCACCGCCTGATGGAGAAGCAGGCCGAGCTGCGCCAGAAGGGCGTGATCAAGTGGCTGCGCCCCGATGCGAAGAGCCAGGTGACGGTCGAGTACGACGGCAACAAGCCCGTGCGCGTCCACACCGTGCTGATCAGCACGCAGCACGATCCGGATGTGTCCTACGAAACGATCAAGAGCGAGGTGATCGAGAAGATCATCAAGGCCGTGATCCCGGCGCAGTTCCTCGACGCGAAGACGATCTACCACGTGAACCCGACCGGCCGCTTCGTGCTGGGCGGGCCGCACGGCGACTGCGGCCTGACGGGCCGCAAGATCATCGTCGACACGTACGGCGGCATGGGCCGTCACGGCGGCGGCGCGTTCTCGGGCAAGGATCCGACCAAGGTCGACCGTTCGGCCGCGTACGCCGCGCGCTGGGTCGCGAAGAACGTCGTGGCGTCCGGCCTGGCCGAGCGCTGCGAAGTCCAGCTCAGCTACGCGATCGGCATCGCGAAGCCGCTCTCGATCCGCGTCGACACGTACGGCACGGGCAAGGTGTCGGACGCCGAGCTCACGGCGGCGGTCGAGCGCACGTTCGACCTGCGTCCGTCGGCGATCAGCCAGCAGTTCCAGCTGCGCCGCCCGATCTACGAGCGCACGGCGTACCACGGCCACTTCGGACGCGACGGGTTCCCGTGGGAGGAGACGAACATGGTCGCGGCCCTGCAGGACGCGGTCACGACGAAGGCGCGAGCCTGACGCGCTTGCGCGGCAGGCCACCAGGACTTCTGGGGGTCGAGACCGTCCCCGGTCCCCGCGCGCAAGCCCGCAAGACCTCCATCCGGGCGCATCCCGGACCCCTGCACGCGGCGCCGGACGGGCGCCGCGCGCGTTTCGGGTGACCGACCCGACGGGGCGGTGTACAAGAACCGCGATGCGTACCCTTCACTTGCGCTCCCGAGCCGTTCTGCGGGCCGGTTTCACCCTGGTCGAGCTCCTGGCCGTCATCCTGATCATCTCGATCCTGATGGTCTTCCTGCTGCCGAAGATCCCCGAGGCGATCGACGCTGCGCGGGTCGCCGCCTGCAAAAAGAACCTGACGGGGATCTACGAAGGCCTCGTGATGTACGACACGAAGCACAAGGACCTGCCCAGGGAGGGCGGCGCGAAGTTCATCGCCGCGCTGATCGCGAGCGGCGTCTGGAACAACACGAATCAGAACGCCGAGAGCCTGTCCTGCCCTGCGATCAAGAAGAGCGCGCTGACCGGCCTGACCGCCGAGAACCCGGAGGACTGGTACAAGAACCTCGACGGCGTCGACGGGACGTACACGGCCTACGCCGGCCGGGACATGAAGCGCTTTCCGATCCGGCGGTTCCCGGACGGACCGGGCAACGAGCCGCTCGTCGCCGACGACAACGACGGCGGCATGAACCACCGCACGACGACGTGCGTGCTGTACGACAGCGGTCACGTGGTCACGCTCGAGCTGAGCGAGCTGCGCGCGAAGGGGATCCTGTCGGAAGAAGAAAAGGTCTTGGTGGTGGGCCCCGACTCGCCGGTCGAGGACCTGCGCAAGCTCAGCCTGGATTGATCCGGAGCCCGCAGGTTTCAGCGCCGGCGCGCGTCCGACGCTGCAGACAGCGATCCGGCGGGTTTTCCACAGGGCCGGACCCCCGTCGGGCCGATCTTCTCGGATTCCTGCCGCTCCCCACGCACATCCGATGGAATTGAAGGCCCTGATCGTCGCGCTGCGCCCGCACCAGTGGGTCAAGAACGTCTTCGTGTTCGCGGCGCTGGTCTTCGCGCGCGGCTCGCAGGGGCGGCTCTTCCAGGGCGACATGGACGAGGTGCGGCGGACGCTGTGGGCGTTCGCGGCGTTCTGCCTGGGCGCGAGCACGATCTACCTGATCAACGACATCGTCGACCGCGAGTCCGATCGCCGTCACCCGACGAAGTCGAAGCGACCGATCGCGTCCGGCCGCGTGTCGGTACCCACCGCGATCGCGATGTCGATCGTGTGCGCCGCGCTGGCGATGGCCTGCGCGCTGCGCGCCGACGGCTCGCCCGTCCCCGTGTGGCCGATCGTCCTGGGCTACATGGTCCTGAACGGGGCCTATTCGTTGCGGCTCAAGCACGTCGTGCTGGTCGACGCGTTCTGCATCGCGGCCGGCTTCCTCCTGCGCGTGATCGCCGGCGCGCTGGCCGTGCCGGCCGAGATCTCGCACTGGCTGCTCCTGTGCACGATGTTCCTGGCGCTGTTCCTGGCCTTGAGCAAGCGCAAGGCCGAGATGGACCTCCTGGGCGACGGCCGCGGCGAGCACCGCGCGATCCTGCGCGAGTACAACACGCCGTTCCTGGACCAGATGACGACCGTGCTGGCCTCGTGCGCGATCGTCACCTACACGATGTACACCGTGGCCGACGAGACGATCGCCAAGTTCGGCGGCGACGAGCTCGTGTTCACGGTGCCGTTCGTCGTGTTCGGCCTGGGCCGCTACCTGTTCCTCGTGCACACCCAGAAGGGCGGGGGCAACCCGACGAAGATCCTGCTGGGCGGCGACCTCCTGTTCGCGATCAACACGCTGGGCTGGATCGCGACGGTCGCGTGGGTGATCTCGAAGGGGTAGACAGCGGTGTCAGACACCTTTGCCCGCCGTGCGAGCTCGGGCAAAGGTGTCTGACACCCCTGTCCACCGTCAGTGGATCACGCGCCCGATCAGGTTCGTGACCGCGCCCGCGCCTCCGTCGATCACGGCGCCCTGCAACAGGAGCCGGGTGCCGATGAAGATGGGGCTCGAGGGCAGCGTGTAGAGGCGCACGGCCTCGCCCGAGGCGGGGATCACCGCGCTGTTCAGGATGCGACGCTGCGCGCCCAGGTGGTACCAGCCGAAGGCCGTGTTCGTGTGGACGTTCTGCGTCGAGAGCCCCACCGTCGCGAGAGCGCCCGGTTTGCCGACGATGCGCACGTCGACGGTCGCGCCCAGCAGGAACTCGCCGTGCGTGTGCAGGCGATTGCCGCCGTCCGTCCAGCCGCTGCGGTCGACGTCCTGGTGGTACGCGCCCCAGGGGATGCGCGCCGGTGACCACGCGGCCGGCATCTCGAACAGGTTGACCTTCACGGTCGCGCCGTTGTGCGAGAGAAAGAGCAGCTCGAGATCACCGTCCCCATCGACGTCCGTCACGACCGGCCCGTTCATGTACGTGAAGCCGTCGACGCGCAGCGGGAACCCTGCGGCCGCCGCGCCGTTCGGCGCGACGCCGTACAGGTAACCCTGGTTCGCGTTCATCACGTTCGCGTCGGCCAGGATCTCGCGCGATCCGTCTCCGTCGACGTCGGCGACGCTCAGGCTGCCGCCGCAGCCGCCGGCGAAGCCCGGGTTGAACGACTGGAACGGGAAACCCGGACGCGTCGCGCCGGCCGCGTTCCAGGCGTAGACGACGCCGCTGGGGGAGACGCCCGTGCCCTCGCGTCCGCCCACGATCTCGAGCGCGCCGTCGCCGTCGAGGTCCGCGACCGTCGGCGGCACGTAGGTC
>Ga0163152_10006804_pt1 | contig 12742 bp, 18 predicted proteins | sample OliLakLV19MP8IB2_FD_148635 | JGI IMG/M metagenome (GOLD analysis project Ga0163152, IMG submission 148635) | Freshwater microbial mat bacterial communities from Lake Vanda, McMurdo Dry Valleys, Antarctica - Oligotrophic Lake LV.19.MP8.IB-2 | ecosystem: Environmental > Aquatic > Freshwater >... | reverse complement strand
GCGGACAAATATTTTATACTGTTAAATATCAACTTACCAGGCATTTTTTGATCAAAATAGGCACACAATTGATAAGGGTTAGTCTTCTATGACATTTCGAGCTCCTTATGCTGATATGGAATTTGGTGAATATAGATTCAGTGCGGATAAAAAAAAGATTGATTTATCCTACGTTTATAACTTGTTATGTGTGCCTTCGCGTTATTCAACAGGGGTGCCGCCGGAACGCTTTGTGCTGATTGTTGAAAACTCCCTGTGTTTTGGCGTGTATTACCAAGGAAAACAAGTCGGTTTTGCTCGTGTGATTACAGATTATTCTGAGTTTGCCACCATTTGGGATGTCTATATTGATGAGGAACACCGAAAAAAAGGATTAGGTAAAAGCATGATGAAATACCTATTAGGTCATCCTAGATTAAGGGGCATTTTCCGTTATTTCTTAATGACTGAAGATGCGCATGGTTTGTATCAGCAATATGGATTTAAAACGGAAGCTTATAATCCGTATGTCATGATGCGAGTAGGGTTAGGAGGCGGGCAAAGTTAGCCGCCCATCTTTAATTTTTCCCAATATTTTTCATAAACACTCAAGGTTTCATCGCTGATATCACTTTGATATTGACCGTGTTTTAAGGTCTTATGAGAAGGATAAGCGACAGGATTATTTTGAAGCGCTTCGGGTAAGCGTTTTTGTGCGGCTAAATTGGCCGTGGGATAGCCACTCAAAAGAGACGTTTTTTCTGCAATATCGGCACGCATAATAAAATTAAGAAATTGATAGGCATTCTGGAGATGGGGTGCATATTTGGGAATAGCGAAGCTATCGATCCAAATAACGAAGCCTTCTTTAGGGTAGACAAAATTGAGGTTGGCATTTTCTCTGCTTGCTTTATAAACATCACCATTCCACGCCATACCAAGTGTGGCATCTTCGTCAATTAAAACAGAAATGATGGCATCACTATTAAATAATTTTACATTAGGCATGAGTGCTTGCAGCTTAAGATAAGCTTGTTCAATGTGTTTGGGGTCTGTATCGTTAGGTGAATAACCCAATGCAAGTAATGCAATTGAAAAAACTTCGCGAGAATCATCTAGCAACATTAATTGATGTTGATATTTTGCATCCCAAAGATCAGCCCATTTTTGAATGCTATTAGGTGAAAAAAAATCTTTGTTTACAAAAATACCTGTCACACCCCAATCGAGAGGAATACTGTAGCGATTATTCGGATCATAAGGATGATTTAAAAATTCAGGGTTAATATTATGAAAATTAATTAATTGCTGTTTGTCCAAGGGTTCTAGCATGTTTTGTTTTCGCATGCGGTCAACATAGTAGCTGGATGGTTGAATCAAATCATAACCGGCTTTTTTATTAGCTCTGAGTTTGGCATAGAGCATTTCATTGTTATCATAGGTTGAGAAATTAACTTTGATATGCGTTTCTTTTTCAAATTGTTGAATGACAGCATCCGGTATAATTCCAGACCATCCGTAAATATTAAGGACATTGGGATCAGCAGCCCATGTGAGAGAGCTAACGATGGAGAGGAAAGAGATGGCCATCCATTTCATGATTTTTTTCTCAGTAGGAATTGTGAATAAATAACGAGTAAAAGAGTGATGAAGAAAGTCATCGCACACAGCGCATTAATTTCAGGTTTGATGCCTGTGTGAATCATGGAGTAAATTTTTAGCGGTAAAATTTGGAATTCAGGCCCTGTCACAAAGTAACTAATGATGACATCATCAATCGATAAAGTGAAACTTAACACCCAACCTGCGAGCATAGCGGGCCAAAGCAGTGGCATATTGACACGTTGAAAAATAACCCAATCATTCGCACCTAAATCTTTTGCCGCTTCAAAAATATAATTATCAAAGCTTACTAAACGACTATAAACAGTTACCACCACAAACGGAATGCAAAAAGTAATATGCGCAAACAATAAGCTCCAAAAGCCTAAGTTAATGTTGGTTAAGCTAAATAAAATAAGCAAAGAAATAGCGGTCACAATATCGGGCGTTAAAATTAAGATAAAAATCAAGGCATAGAGAAAATTTTTCCCTAAAAATTGGTAACGATAAAGGCAGTTTGCTGCCAATGTTCCAATGATCATCGCAATGCTAGCTGCAGAAATACCCAAAACTAAGGAGTGAGCAACGGCCACCCATAAATCTTTGTCTGTGAATAATTCTTGGTACCAATGCCATGAAAAACCATGCCATACCAATGAATATTGTGCACCGTTAAAAGAGTAGATGACCAAGACAGCAATCGGAATATAAAAGAATAAATAAATAAATGTTAAATAAGAAGCAGTCCAAAATCGGTTCATAATAATTCCCCCGCTTCTTTATCACGCTTGCTGCGCCAATAAATGATGAGCAAAAAGCCTAACAGTAGGGTTAATACAATGCTCATGGCAGAGCCCGCAGGCCAGTTTTGTGAAACAAGAAATTGGCTTTGGATGACATTACCCAACAAAATGGATTTGGCGCCACCTAATAAATCAGGAATATAGAAAATGGTCATAGCAGGCAAGAACACTAGAATGCAACCGGCTAGTATCCCTGGCATGGTGAGGGGAAGAATAATGCGGATCAATGTTGTTAATCGATTGGCGCCCAAATCACGAGCCGCATCGATTAATTGATTATCCAAGCGTTCAATATTGGTAATTAACGGTAATACCATAAATGGCAATAAATTATAAACCAGACCAATCAAAACAGCCGTGTCGGTATAAAGAAGCGATAAAGGTTTATCAATGATATGTAATGATAAGAGGATAGTGTTAATCACGCCTTTCGATTTTAAAAGTGTCATCATGGAATAAGTGCGGATCAATGAGCTTGTCCAAAAAGGAATGATAATTAATAGAATTAAAAAATTTTTCCAACTATTTTTCAAGCGCGCAATCAAGAATGCGAAAGGATAGCCTAGCGCTAAACAAATCAAGGTGCAAAACCCTGCCATATAAAAAGATCGTTCAAAAATTTTAAGCGTTAAATGTAATGGATTAAATAAGTTGAGATAATTGGTTATGGTAAAAGGTAATCGCACTAAGCTATCTTGATCATGGCTTAAAAAACTAGCCAGGGTTACTAAGCAAAGTGGAAATAAAGCAAAAATGGATAGCCAAAGCCAAATGGCAGACAAAGAAAAATATTTAAATCCGTTATCATGTTTCATAAGGCAAAACAACCTCCCATCCAGACAACCAAGTTGTCCAAACAGGTTCACCCATGGCGTATTCGAGTCTATCGTCATCTTCATCGAAAAATTGTGTGGAAGCGACGAGTGTATTGTTGGAAAGGCGAACCATCAAATCAACTGTGGTGCCTTTGTAAATGACTTCTTCAACGACACCCGGGAACATATCGCTGGTGTCTTCAACTTCAGATTGTCCCCAGACACGTAAATCTTCGGGACGGACCAAGACATGGACTTTTTCGCCTATTGAGAAAGTGCGACCTGTTTTAGCAATACGACGTTTGCCTTGAATGTCGACAGTGACGCGTTTGCCATCAATGGCGATAATTTCACTGTCGAATTGATTAACTTCACCGATGAATTTGGCAACGGTTAAGTTTTGAGGTTCTTCGTAAACTTGTCGAGGCGTACCGATTTGCTCAATGCTACCTTCGTGCATGATGACAACGCGGTCAGACATGGAAAGGGCTTCTTCTTGGTCATGTGTCACAAAAATGAAGGTAATACCTAGTTTACGTTGTAATTGTTTTAATTCAAGTTGCATGGTTTTTCGTAATCGATAATCCAATGAGCTTAAAGGCTCATCAAGCAGCAAAACCAAGGGGCGGTTAACGATGGCACGGGCAATGGCAACGCGTTGTTGTTGGCCACCACTTAATTGATCGGGTTTACGCTGGATATATTTTTCAAGTTTGACGATTTTTAAGACTTCTGCAATGCGGTGCTCGATTTCATTTTTTGGAAGTTTTTGGCAGCGCAACCCAAACGCAATATTCTCAAAAACAGTCATATGAGGAAACAAAGCATAGCTCTGAAAAACAGTGTGAACATGTCGTAAATGAGGTGGTTGACCTTCAACGTCATTCCCATCGATGAAAATTTTGCCGGTGGTGAGGTCTTCAAAGCCAGAAATTAGGCGCAACAAAGTCGTCTTGCCGCAGCCAGAAGGACCTAATAGCGTTAAAAATTCGCCATTACGCACTTCAAGGTTGATGCCGTGCAAGATAGTATGATTATGGATAGATTTGGAAACGTCGTGTAATTCGACTACGTTGTTTGCCATTGCTACCGTTTTTCCTCTTTAAAAGTTAGTGATTATGGAGTTTGTGGTAGTGGATGTCTAGCGGTTTTATCCCCTTTCATTTCATATAATTTATCCAAGATTTGCCGTCCTTGCTTATCGTTTGGATTGGCAGCCAATTTTTTCTTGACGCGCTCGATGATACCGTCAATGCCACCCAATTCGTTATACTCAATCAATAGTTGATAATGTTGTTTGCCCTTAGTTAACCATTGATGAAGGGCGGGTTGATCGCTGGTGAGGGCATATAATCCAGTAGCAGCTAATAAAATAAATAAGGCACCTGCCAGAAAATTTTTTGATGATAGCGCTTTATTTTTTAAAAACGGTATGGCCAGGAGGCTCAATGCGGCAACCAGCATGAGAATGAGCAGTAAATAGAGTATAAACATGTATTTTATTCTCGTTTTTTAATATAAAAAATGAGCCCGCCAAGGCCCAAGATAAGCAATAAAAAAGGTCCGAACCAAAGTCCTATTGTCATTACATTCATTGGTGGTTGATACAGAATAAAGTCACCATAGCGTGCGACGAGATAATCAATAATGGTTTGATCGGATTGACCTTGTTGTATTTTTTCATACACTTGATTTCGCAAATCATTAGCCAAGGGAGCGTTGGATTCAGCTAAATTTTGATTTTGGCAAACGAGACAGCGAAGTTGACTGGTGAGAGCATTAAAACGATTTTGTTCTTTTAATGAATCAAAATGATAATAGTCTTGTACCGCGCTTGCGATGGAAGGCAATAATAACAAAAAAAAGAGTATTTTTTTCATAACGATTCATTTTGTAATTGTTGAATGAGCGGTTTTAACGTTTGTTCCCAGACTTCTTGAGTGAGAGGCCCTAATTGTTTGTAACGGATGATTCCCTTTTTATCAATAATAAATGTTTCTGGTGTTCCATAAACACCCCAATCAATACCTATTTGGCCTGTTGGGTCATAAGCGACTAATTGATAAGGATTCCCTTGTTGTTTGAGCCAACGAATAGCCGCTTTAGGATTATCTTTGTAATTTAATCCCATAAGAATGACTTCTTTTTCGCGCGCCAGTTGCAAGAGAAAATCATGTTCTTCAGCACACGCAGAACACCAAGTCGCCCAAACATTGAGTAATGTAACATGGCCTTTAAAATCGTTGGAAAAAGTCGGCGCGGGTTTATTCATTAATGGCGAAGGAATTTGATTAGGATGTAAAGATAGTCCGCGCATCAGTAAAATAACAATGAATAAAAATAAAATAAAAGGCAAGGCAAAGCGTACTTGCTTAAAAAGATTCATGTGAAGATTCTCGTCTTTTTAAATAATGTCGGAGCAATGATAACATTCCACCGAATAATAGAAAAAATCCACCCGCCCAAATCCATCGAACAAAAGGTTTGTAATAAAGTCGAACGGACCAACTGCCATCAGAGAGAGGCGCTCCTAATGCCAAATAAAGATCACGCCAAGGATTCCATAAAATACCTGTCTTGCCCAGAAGTTGATTGTGAGGATAAATGCGTTGTTCTGCCGATAGAGCTTGAGGCGCTTGATGATTTTTTTCGACGGTGAAATGAGCGGTAATGCTTTGATAATTAGGTCCTTGCGTTTCTTCGACTGAATTAAAGATAAATTGATAATTGGCGAGTGTCACTGTTTCACCGGGCAGCATTTTTACTTGTCGTTCTTGGCTATAAGATTTGTTAACTACAATGCCGAGTACAGTGATGGCAATACCAAGATGTGCAACAACCATAGCACAATGCCGTAATTCTAAGCGGGATTGAAAAGTGGATAAAATAATCCACACGCCAATAGCTATCCCTAATCCCGTCGATACATAAAAAGGAAATCCAAAAACCCAAGGACTCAGCAAGCCGACGACTAAACTAATGAGGGCAGTGTATTTTATTTTTTTCCATAATTTGTTGAAAGCATGTTCATGCCAATTAACGTGAGGCGCTAAGCCCATTAATAGTAACAAAGGTAAAATAATCGGCACAAAGACGAGATTAAAATAAGGTTCACCCACTGAAATTTTTCCCTTATTGAGTGCATCTAAAATAATAGGGTACAACGTACCAATCACAATGGTTGCAACAGCGGTGAGAAGAATGACGCTATTAATTAATAATAACGTTTCTCGCGAAAATAATTTAAAAGAATGCGATCGATAAAAAAGATGAATTCGAAAACCATAGAGCAATAAAGCGCTACCAATAATGAATGCTAAATAAATCAGTAAAAACAAACCTCGACTAGGATCATTTGCGAAGGCATGGACGGAAACCAATACGCCTGATCGCACTAAAAAAGTGCCTAGTAAGCTGAGCGAAAAAGTGATGATAGCCAGTAGAATGGCCCATCCTATAAAAGCAGACCGTTTTTCACAGACCGCTAAACTATGGATTAAAGCAGTGGCTGACAGCCACGGTAAAAGTGAGGCATTTTCTACAGGATCCCAAAACCACCAACCGCCCCAACCGAGTTCCCGATAAGCCCACCAACTGCCGAGCACAATACCACAGCTTAGAAAAGACCAAGGGAGTATTACCCAAGGTCGACAGGCTCTAGCGGATGTTGGATCAAATTTTCCTTCCAGTAAGGCAGCAATAGCAAAAGAAAATCCAATGGCAAATCCCACATAACCCAAGTACAACATGGGAGGATGAAAAATCAGGCCTGGATCTTGTAAAATAGGTGTTAAGTCATTGCCTGTGATGAGAGTATGGGGAAAATCGCGTTTAAAAGGATTGGATGTTGCTAATAAAAAAGTAATGAAACCCGCGCTAATGCAACCCATTATTTTCAGTATTTTTGAAAAAAAAGAACGGGAGAGCGCTGCATCTGAAAACACAATAAAAGCAACCGTCCATCCACTTAAAATTAAACACCACAATAATACCGAGCCTTCATGGCCACCCCACGCTGCTCCTATACGATAAATCAACGGTAGCATGGAGTGCGAGTGTTCGCGCACATAAATAAGCGTCATATCATTCGTTAAAAAACTTAACATTAAGCAAGCCATGGCAAACACTAAAAAGAGGCACTGCCCCATTGCGGCTGTTTTTTGCATGACGCCTGTTTTGATTTGCACTAACGAAAAACAAAGAGCCAATATAATCGCAAAATGACCTAATTCAGGTATCATAAGGATGTCCTCTGTTTTAACTTATCGGCAAGAGGTTTTGGCATGTATTTTTCATCATGTTTAGCAAGCACTTGGTCTGCCATCAAGTGATGCGCTTCGTTTAATTGCCCTGTCACAACCACCACTTGCCCTTCTCTAAATAAGCTCGGTAATATGCCATCGAAACTGACACTCAATTCTTGTACTCGATCCGTAATGATAAATTCAACGCGTTCACCCGTTGCATTGTAATGAACGCTGCCTTGTTTAACATACCCTCCGATGCGCACAGATTGATGAGGAGGAAATTGTGCCTGCATTAATTCTGTCGGCGTATAAAATAAATTAATGTTTTGCTTTAAAGCATACAAAACAAGCCCAAGAGCACCACTTAATAAAATAAAGATGCTGATAATGCCTATTAATCTTTTTTTTTGTTTATTATTCATTGAGATCGAATTATCTTTTTGATGCGACGTTGTTCAAGAAGGCTCAAGAATAGGTTAATACTTAAGACACCCATCGTAATTCCAAAGGAAGACCATACATAAATTCCATAACCACCCATTGCTAAGTTCATGTTTTTTTTATCTCGCGTAATAAAATTTGGTTTTGCATACGTAATATTAAAATTACGCCATAAAATAAGAAAAATGCCGCAATCATAGCCAAAAGAGGATAAAGCATTTCAGGCGCAATAGCCGGCGCCGCGAACCGCGTGATGCTAGGCCCTTGGTGCAGGGTATTCCACCAAATAACAGAATAGTGAATAATCGGCAAATTAATGACGCCTACAATAGCAATCAATGCGCCCGCGCGATCTCGAGTCTCTGGATTAACAATAACAGATTGTAATGCAATAAAACCCAGATAGAGAAAAAAAAGAATAAGCACGGAGGTTAATCGCGCATCCCAAATCCACCAAGTTCCCCACATAGGTTTTCCCCAAATGGAGCCAGTCACCAATGCAAGAAAAGTAAACCAAGCGCCAATCCGAGCGCTGCAAGTCATACAGATGGCAGCAATTTTGAGACGAAAAACCAATGTTAGGATGCCAGAAAAAGCCATCACAAAATAAATCATCATCGCCGTTAAGGCGCTAGGAACATGGACATACATAATTCGAAAACCATCGCCTTGCTGATAATCAGCGGGTGCAATAAATAAGCCAGCGATTAATCCATAGGAAAAACAGACAGTAAATGCACCTACAAGCCAAGGCAACAGCAAAACACTGGTTGCATAGAATGCTTTAGGGGATAAAAATTTTTGATTGAACCAGAATAACATTTATTGATTCACTCCCATGCGTAATGCAATGCCTGTAAATAAAGGCGCAAAACCTAAATTGAGTAACAGCAAAGCACCTAAAATAGCGAATTGGCTATTGATGGATTGATGTAAGCTTGCTGCCACGGCAGCATTTGTCCCAAAAATCAAAACAGGAATATACAGCGGCATAATTAAAACAGGCAATAATAAACCATGACCTCGAATACCAACCAGTAGAGCCGCACCAATGGCGCCCAACAAAATTAAAACGGGAGTACCTAATAAGAGGGTGAGCATCAGTATACCTATTTCATGAGCAGGTAAGTGCAACGATAATCCCAATAAGGGAGTGATGAAAATCAATGGGAAGCAATACAAAATCCAATGACTAGTTATTTTACACAAAACTAATAAAGTCAGGGGGTAAGGGCTCAGCAGCAGTAAATCAAGGTAACCTTCTTCTGCATCTTGCCGAAATAAATTGCTTAAAGAAATAATGATAGCCAATAAAGCTGCGACCCAAATAATGCCCGGGGCCATTTTATGGAGTAAGGCATCATCGGGACCCACGGTGAGTGGAAATAGGCAAACAACCATCACAAAAAATAAAAGAGGCGTGAGCCATGCAAAAGCCTGACGTCGGGTAAGTTGTATTTCATGATGCATCATGGAAAAGAGAGCACTAATCATGTGTACGCTCTACTTGAAGGGTATTTCCAGTCAGTGGCAGCGATTGGTGTGTTGCCACAACAGCCATACCACCCTGAGATAGATGATCCGTTAACAGAGTCATTAAAAATTGCTGACCCTCCCAGTCGAGCGCCGTTGTTGGCTCATCTAAAATCCATAATGGGGTGGAGTATAATAATAATTTAGCCAAGCTTAAGCGACGTAATTGACCGGCGGATAAATAAAATGCTTGAGTGTGCATGGCATGCTTTAAATTTATTTTTTCTAAAATCAAATGAATAGCGGCAGGAGTGGTAGGCTTGGCGGCTAATACACTTTGCAATGTTAAATTTTCAAAAACAGTGAGATAAGATTTAATGCCATTTTGATGGCCTATATATTGTAATTGTTGTTGATAATAGTCTTTTTGGCCGGCAATCGATTGATTTTCCCATAAAATGGCGCCATGGTGGGGTTCAAGCAAGCCTGTTAATAATCGCAGTAATGTTGATTTGCCGCTACCATTGTCACCGCGTATTTGCAGTACTTCGCCTTTTTTTAAGTTGGCATTGACGGGATTAAACACTTTGTATTGATTGCGCTCAAAGGCGAGATTATGGAGAGTTAGCATAAATTGCAGATTTGTTTGCCATCAAAAATATCATGCCTAATAAGGCTGCTGCGCAGAGTGATAACATCAGTGATTGCGCCCGCTTGAAAAAAAGATGTTTAGTGGTTTGAGATCGAGTGTCAACCAATTGCTGCGACACTAATAAAAAATACATGAATGAAAACCAACTGCCTATCACAATAATGAATCCAATGACGCTGCCGCTGATCCACCATTGCGAAAAAGTATTATGCTGAAGGCTAATCATCGTAAAGCCCGTGGCTAATTGGATTAAGGCAAACGGGATGATAAATAATAAAGTTTGTGTCTGTATGCGCTGTGAAATAAAGACAGCTTGCTTGCCATAGCGAATTTTTTTCCATAGGTGATAACTATAAACCATGCTTACCAATAGGAAAGCAGCGCTGAGGATGTGTAAGATTTTTAGGCAGTTATACCACATGGCGTTGATACGTTTGTATTCAAATTGGACAAGAAATTTAACACATTTGAGGTATGATTGAAAGTACCCGTTTTTGGTATAAGCTTTAATGATGGACTAAGGAGGGTCACCCCATGAAAAAAACCTTTGTGAGTATGCTCATTTTAATGGGCAGCTATTTAATGCCTTCGCTAGGATGGAGTTATGAATTTAATTTCTTAATCGATTCCCCCGTTGCTTATTACAATGACCAAGATTGGAAGCTATACAAAGCCGCCGCAAAAGAGGCGCTTGAAAACCGTAAAAATGGCTCAAAGGTCGTTTGGCAAAATCCGGCCAATGGCCATGGTGGGTATTTTATTCCACTCAATACTGAAAAAAAGAAGGGCTTAACCTGTCGCCAACTCAAAATTTTTAGTTATGGAAACCATAGAACAGATGGCTCTACGTTTGAAGTATGTAAATTTCCGAGTGGATGGAAAATTGCAGGGGATGATGAATCATAAAAAAACCGTTTTCATCACTGCATCATGAATAATGATAGCCAATATGGCTATTAATACTAAATAAATTAAGCGCCAGACCCAAAGCGGTAATTTATTTTTTTGTGCGCTGATCCATAGTGTCATTAACACAAACACTAAGAGCAAACTATAAGCCGCTTGAATCCAAGGTGTGTGAAACGTGAAATGTTTTGGATGAACCAAGAGAGTGCCTGTTAATAAGGCGAGAACACTGAGGCCGAGAATAATTTTGCGGGACAGGGGTTTGCTGGGGTCTATAAAACCATAAACAATCAAGCCTAATAGACCCAAGGCGCATAGCACATGGACAAATTTTAATAACGCTACTGTTATAGCCAATAGACAAACACAAATAATAATAACCATACCACATCGACAAAATGCCAATACCAAGCGATGGCTTCAAAAGCAAAATGATTATGTGAATTAAAATCGTGTTTCAACATACGGTATAAAATGACGCACAAGCCAATAGTTCCAATGGTAACGTGCAATCCATGAAACCCTGTTAACATAAAAAAGGTAGTTCCATAAATGCCTGAACCTAGGGTTAATCCTTTTTCTGCATACGCAACCATATATTCATGGCCTTGCATGATAAGGAAGCCTATGCCCAGTAATGCCGTGAATAATTGAAAGGATAACATGATGGCACGTTTATTTTTGAGAAGTGCCCAATGTGCTATCGTAATCGTGACACCACTCGTTAAGAGAATAAACGTATTGATCGCTGGAATGCCCCATGCTTCCATGATGGATTGCGGGCCGATGAAGGCAGCGCCAGGATTTTTTAATAGTGGCCAAGTGGCCTGAAAACTAGGCCAAAGCAATACATGGCTCATAAGGCCTGTGCCAGCACCGCCGAGAGCCGGTACGACAATGACTCGCACATAAAATAATGCGCCAAAAAAAGCGCCGAAAAACATGACTTCTGAAAAAATAAACCAACACATAGCCCAGCGGAATGAACGGTCAACTTGTTTGTCTTGCAGTAATCCTTCTCGATTTTCATGGATGACGGTTCCAAACCAACCATAGAAAATATAAAGAATCATGCAAAAACCAAAACAAAATAGATAAAAACCAAACCAGGTATCATGTATCCAATTAGCGGCACCCACCAGGGTGCAAATCAGAGCGATAGAGGCTTTTAAGGGCCAGCTGCTGGGTGAGGGCAAATAATACCCTTTGGGCTTGTGGTGACTCATGATGACCTCTTAATTAATTACCATAAACGGAAGTTTTCATTGGCTGAACTTCCTTGCAGCATATATTTCATGGCAGCAATCAATTCAGCATCGGAACAATGAGGGCAAGCGCCTCGAGGCGGATGACCTTTTTGTCCTGAAACAACCTCTTCATACATTGAGACAAACCCTTGAGAAACAAAGGTGTGCCAAGCTTCTCTATCGCCAGGTTTAGGAGCGTTTTTAAAACCTGTGTTATGACACACACTGCAATTAGTTTCGTAAATGCGTTCACCATCTGCGATGGTTAGTTTTTTAGGTTTTGCAGCAACGGCAGCCACTTTTCCTTTAACGGGCGAAATCATGTAATCAACGGCCATTTTAATTTCATCATCTGTACAAGAGAGGCAAGTGCCTTTCGCGGGCATCCCACCGTAACCTTCAATAGCATCCAGATAGACTTTATCCATGCCTACTTTGAGCAGTGGTGCCCAATCCGAAGCATCACCATATTTAGGTGCGCCACCGCCACCAGAAGCATGACAGGCTGAGCAATATTCTTCATAAATGCCTTTGCCAGGACCGCCTCTGCCGTATGAAGGCTTCGGTGGTTCTTCGC
>Ga0163152_10006803_pt1 | contig 12744 bp, 18 predicted proteins | sample OliLakLV19MP8IB2_FD_148635 | JGI IMG/M metagenome (GOLD analysis project Ga0163152, IMG submission 148635) | Freshwater microbial mat bacterial communities from Lake Vanda, McMurdo Dry Valleys, Antarctica - Oligotrophic Lake LV.19.MP8.IB-2 | ecosystem: Environmental > Aquatic > Freshwater >... | reverse complement strand
GTCCCCAGTCCCCAGTCCCCTCTCTGGTTTGCGAATACTTGTTGTTGATGACGAAGCTGATACGCGAGATTTCCTCACTACAGCACTCGAACAGTATGGGGCTAAGGTGATCGCTGCGGACTCGACGGAATCGGCGCTGGAGGCATTGCAGGAGTGGAAGGCAGATGTGCTGGTAAGCGATATCGGGATGCCCGGTGAGGACGGTTATGCTCTCATTGGCAAGGTGAGAGCCTTGGAGTCGGAGCGTGGGCGATCGCTTCCTGCTGTAGCGCTGACCGCGTATGCGATGGAAACAGACCGCAGCGCGGCTCTTTCTGCGGGTTTTCAGCGGCATTTGTCGAAGCCGATCGATCCTATTGAGTTGGTGAGTGCGATCGAGCAACTTGTGAAAACTAAAAGTTAGAATTTGTCATTGTTCATTAGTCATTGGTTAATGGAAAATACCAATAACTTTTAACTAATGACCAATCCCCAATACCAATCCCCAGGCCGAGTAAAATAGATATAGAAGAGTCTTTTTAGGAGATTTACCAGATGTTTGTCAGCGAAAGCAGTATTTATATTTCCCACGAAAACTATCTAAAGGGTGAAGAAATCAGTCCGATCAGGCACGAATATATTCGAGGAGAAGTTTTTGCAATGGCTGGTGGTACTCAAGCTCACAATACAATTGCGATTAATGTAGCTACTTTGCTGAGAAACCACGTTCGGGGAACAGGATGTCGAGCTTTTGTAGAAAATATAAAAGTATTGATAGATGCTGCTGATATATATTATTACCCCGACGTAACAGTAAGTTGTGATGAAAGAGATAGAAATTCGTCAGATTCTTTCATTCGCTATCCTTCCTTAGTTGTGGAAGTTTTATCGGATAAGACAGAAGCTTTCGACAGAGGCGATAAGTTTGCTGATTATCAACAAATAGAAACTTTGCAAGAGTATGTATTAATCAGTCAAAAACGTCAAAGAGTCGAGTGTTTTCGCCGCAATTCTGAGGGACGTTGGGAACTGTATACGTATCAAAAAGGGGAGGAAATTTATTTGGCTAGTGTTAATTTTAGTACTGCTATTTCGGCTTTGTATGAGGATGTGGCGGAATTGAGTTAAGATGGTAGCTGTGCCTGGTTGTAGGGACACGGCATCATAAATATGTCGGTGGATTTGGTATTGTCGTAATGCTGGACATTTTTGGGGAATAGATATAAAATTGTATAATTAGCTAATCAAGCAAAAGTAGCTTATGAATATAGCATTGACACCAGAGCAAGAAGAGTTTGTTAATAACCTGGTAGAAAGCGGTAAATACTTATCTGCTAGTGATGTTATTCGTGAAGGAATAAGGCTTTTGGAGGATCGCTATATTGTATACCAAGCGCGACTTGCTGAACTCCAAAAGGAAATCGATATTGGCATGGAACAGCTTGAGAGAGGAGAAAAAATTGATGGGAGAGAGTTGATCAAGCGGCTACATGAGAAAAACCGGCAAAGTGCCGAAGGTAAATTGGAATGAAAAACTATTATGTGTCGTCGCAAGCAGCTAGTGAAATCGCAGAAATCAACGATTACATTGCTTCTAAAGATCCTGCTGCTGCTGATCGATTCCTGAGAGCGCTTACACAAAAATTTGAGACTTTGGTAAATTTTCCAAATATGGGTCGCAGATGGGATAAACTATCTCCCCCATTACGGAGTTTCCCGATAGATAATTACTTGATTTTCTATCGTCCGATAGAAGACGGTATTGAAGTTGTGCGTGTAGTTAGTGGCTACCGTGACCTTGAGAATCTGTTTTCTGGCGAGTCAGATAGCTAAAGTGCTGTCTGAGTTAATATTTCCAAAAAGTCCTGCACGACTTGCTCTGGTTGTTCCCTGCATTGGGTAGCGTGGTAATGTTGAACGATCGCAATTCCGTGAGTTAGAAAAGTGCGATCGCGCTCTTCTAATTTTACCGCATCTTGCTCGAATAATTCACTATCAATTTCAAGAATACCCAATTTACCTTGGTGGAAGATGAGAAAGTGAGGTTCTTGGTTTTGTCTACCTTCGGTCGTTGTCAGTCGCGCTTTGGAGTTGGGGATAAAGAGGACGTTGGCCCGATCGAGTACTTCAGCTATTTTTACTTGTTCGGGGGAACGAAGAGGTAAGTCGTTCCAGTAATAGATTTGGTTTTCTGAGTTACATTGAATTTCTTGGTTATTTGCTTGTTCATCTGATTGTGTTTTATCTTCGGGTATTATTGTTTTATTTAAATCAGCTTGACAGGAATCTACTTCATTTAAGTTCGTCAATAATAATAGCCTCGCTCCACTTAGGTTAGCTCCACTGAGATTGGCTCCAGTTAGGTTTACTTCAATTGCTAGATTTCTCTGTACATTTAGTTTAGTTCGCCGTGAATATCGCTTTAGAACTGATTTAAGATTATCTTTTTTAACTTTCTCCCCTAATACCTTTGATAGTAGTTTCCAGAGTTTAGCGCCAGCATCTTTGATATAATCGGGTTCATAGTCGGAGCTTTTGGCAATTTCTATATATGACCGTCCTTCCCAGGATTGACGAAACACTAGCTCTTGGACTTTGTTGAGGCGTTCGTAGTCTAGGGCAGTTTCGACAATCTCTAGAGCTTCTTCAACGGTCATGTGTTAAACTCCTTTAGCAGTTACGTTTAAGGTTTATGTAGGGTATGTGGGAACCCATGAGATATGAGTTTTTTACCCAAAAATAAATTCTACCGCAGTTCTCAATAAAATATTACTTTTTTATTACTTTTTTATTACTTTTTATGACTGTTAAAACTAATACAGAGTTGCTATAGTGTTTCAAACAAGGAGAAATATGAATTTTTATGGAACCTGTAACACTGACAGCTGCTGCGATCGGAACTCTGGTTTTAATGAAAGCCTCCGAGAAGGCGGGTGAAAAGCTGGGAGATGAAGTCGTTAGGCGAGGTGTTAAGTTGCTATCGCTACTTAAGATCAAGTTGCCATGTACAGCAACCGCTATTGAACTATCTCAACAACAGCCATTAGATTATAGTAAAGCTGTTCTTGAGTTAGAAACTTTCACTCATAAAGAACCCGACATTGCTAAAGCAGTTGAGGAATTAGATGCAGTCGTAAAGGCAGACCCAAAACTTGCTGAAGCAGTCCAAGCTTTGGTAAATGCCCTTAAGTCTCAACCGCCGACTATTCAGACTTTTGGGAAGATAGCCGAGGAAATTAAAGAAATTAAAGCATTATTCCAAGGTACTTTTTTCGGGGGAATCCATATCACTTGAGTGGAGCCGCCCGATGACCGGGTAAAGCCAAAGCCGACTTTTGAAAGGTTTGTTGAAAATATTGCAAGTAACTATCGGTATTTGGAAAATCTACCTCCTTCGATAAAGGATCGGAAATGGAAAGTTTTGAAATCTGTTTCACCAGCAGAATTTGGAACTCTTGATCTAAAGGTTCTCAAGCTGGTTGTTAGTTATTGCTGCTACTTTACGAAAGGGGTTCCCACACCTTCAGCAGAATACAGAGCCAGTAGCCGAGAAGGTTATTATTCCTTGGCACTTCAGATGACTAATGAAGGCAAATTAAGGGGTAGTAATACTAAACTAAGCTCTATCATAAAAGACACCAAAATGGCTGCCAGAATAAAAACAATGGAGGAATAAACATGAGTGTAAATTTATCAGTAAATAGAAAATTAATTAGAGAGTATTTTGAATGCTTAAGCAAGGGCCAGACAACAGTAACTGAAGCATTCGGAAAACAAGTGATTTCAGATTTACTGGCACATTGGAAAGATGGTGGAGAGCCAAAACAAGGTATTTTGGCTTACATTATAATAGGAGTATTATTATTTTCACTTTTAATCAGTCCTTTTATTACTTTCTTGCTAGTTGTGGTAACTTTTGTTCTATTTCTAGCTAAAATAGAAAAGTCGCGCAGTATAATACTGCCAGTTGATGATAGACAAATTGACCAATGGTTGTTAGAAGACAAAAGAAAATTATTCGACAAAGCTCCTAATGAATTAGATGTAATCGTAGTCGGCGAGTCTGAGGATACACCGGAATTGCTTAATGTAGTAATGAATCAAAAACATCCTATAGAGCTTAGTAGTGGATTTACATTAACAGATGAAGAAAAAAAATCTTGGGGTATTTTGATCCGCGATCGAGATTATTTTGTTGAAAAAGGGTTAGATGGTAAAACTAGGTATAGTATTCATGTATTTCTGAATATTTTCTTATGTCGAAACTTTCTTACTTACTATAAGTGTTATTGGAATTTTCTCAGGGGAGAAGAAATTTTAGTTGAAACAGGTGAGTATTTATATGACACAATTGTTTCAATAAATACCCATGAGTCTTCATTATCAAGTTTAGCGAATGGCGAGGGGAAAAAATTGATCATGAAGAAAAAAGTTTTGCGGATTAGCACTACAGACGGAAAAGAAATTGAGTTCCCAGCCTTATCAGATATAAGAGTGAGTGATGAATCAAGTGATGGAAATAATAGTTTAACAGTTAAGGATGCAGCACATATTATTAGGGAAAGGATAAGAGAAAGACGTATTGATCTACAAATAGTTAAACCTTTTGATGCAGATGATTGAGAATCATTAAACTAAAACTGGATTAGAGTATGAGGTCGAAAGCAACACTCACTAAGTCTACGCTACGCGATCGGGCCATCAACACCCACTCCTACCTCAACAGATTAGAGAAAACAGGGAAAAGAGCGATCCCTCCATCAACCAAAGCTTGGAGGATTGTTTCAGAAAAGGGTAACACCCCATTTAAATTCATCAAAAGGGGTGTTTATTCCCTAGCCTTTTTCCTAGTTCAGATTATCCAACCAAACAGTTAAATCTGCTGGCGATGAAAAATCCAACAACGCCTCCGCCAAGTTCTCTAACTGACTAATTGATAAAGCGCGAATTCTTTCTTCCGTGCTAGGTGCGAGTTCTCCCACCCGCCGCCGAACTAGACGCAAAATCACTGATACTTCGCGTTGCAAACCTTGCTGCAAACCTCGCTGCAAACCTCGTTGCTCACCTTTTTCCACAATTTCCTGATAAAACAAAGATTCTTGCATATTATCCTCCCGAAATAGCTGACTAATCAGATTTGGTTTATGCAGTAAACCCGCCATTACTGCCGTACAAACTAATATTTCCCTTCGCTGTGCGGGGTCTTGAATTAATTCTACCTCTGCCGCTACTTGTGCTAACAATTCTCTGGGTGCATTACTGCGAGTTAGAGGTGCTAGCGGTAGCAAAGCGGGTTCGGCTAAAAAAGATGCGGGGTCTTCTTCCCATAACCGAATTACCCGATAGGGATGTACGGTGTTTCCTACTTGAAATCGGTCTAGGAAAACTAGGGGTGAGTCAATGCGTTGCAAGTAAATTACTACTTGTTCTATTCTACATCTATATTTTCCGTACAGGCGAACCCAGTAATTGAGCATCCGTTCGGGAATTGGTGGGTCTGAATAGGGTAATTTTTCAAACTCAAGGTGTAAGATTGTGTTACCGAACCGTAATAAAATTAAGAAATCTGCTCTAATTGGTTCGGCTGGTAATTCGGTTTTGAGGATTTCGACAGTGGTGAATTCATCATTGGGTAATAACCAGCGGACGAAACTGGCAGGATTTTGGGAGGCGATGTATTTGCAGGTGTTATCGTAGGCCAAGGTTTTGGTTTTTGGCGAGCGGTAGTTTATAGTTGTTTATATTATAGTGGCAGCAGATAAAATTGGGTAAAAACAGCGATAATACTACGTATTGCTGTCTCGATCGCTCTTTTCCCTCCCCATCAAACTAAGTTGCAGTTGATAGAGCGATCGGGCCATCAACACCCACCGCCACCTCAACAGATTAGAGAAAACAGGGAAAAGAGCGATCGCATTTTAGCTTTCCGATGGTGGATGCAAACCAGCCATAACCAACAAGCGACGCAAATTAACAACACCCATTCTGTTTAAACGAAGCGCATTAATTGTCGCTTTACCACAAGGAGTTTTGCCAATAACTTCCGTGCAATCATCACTCCAGCCAAAATGATCTGTCCAAACTTGTTGTCGGGGGTTAAACAAAGCCACTTTTTGACCTGTTTCAGGATCGGTATCATCAGTTTTCGTATGCTTGTGAGCGTTACAACCAAAACAAGACCAAGCTAAATTATCTAATGTAGTTTCGCCTCCTGCTTGACGAGGCTTAATATGGTCAACTGTGAAACTTTCAGTAGCAAATTTACCAGGACTGCGGCAATACTCGCAGTAATTTTTGGCTCGCGTTGAAACGGCTTTTTTAATGGCATCTGTAATTCGTTCATTAGACATTAGATATGCTTTCTTCAGATGTAAACTCGCCGCTCAAAGTTGCCAAATTCACCTTTCTAATTTTAGCCAATTCAATCAAGGCTGCCACTCGCAGGGTATCTTGACTCTCAACCTGCTCTACGTAGGCTAATAGTTCATTATATTCTGCCTCAGTTAATTCACCCCATTCATTCTGTTCGCGCAGATAGTCCAATCGTAGCCTGTCCTGTGGAGACAGTCGGCGATCAATGATTTCTAGTAAAGCACTTTCTTCTGGCTTTTGTAGGTCTAGATTTCTTAGTCGCTCGGCTTTTACACGCAAAGATTCGAGTAACTCGACTGCTTCAATTAACATTTCTTTTGGTAATTTTTCAACTAATTCAATCGCTTTTTTACGAATCTCTGTTGGTGTCGTCATCTTACACCTCGTTAGTTTATACTTCCTTCTATTATAGTGGCATATAGTGGCAGGATAGAAAAGTATGAAAAAATAGCGATAATGCTACGCATCGCTGTCGCGATCGCACTTCTCCCTTCCCCATCAAACTAAGTTGCTGTAGCTTGTGCGATCGCCTTCTTTTCCTGACCCATACTAAAACTGCCGTAAACAATCGAAATTTCAAAAATATCTGTATGAATCAAAGCAGGTTTTAGATGTGCTTCTTCACCCAAATGAATACCAATTAAATCTGCTAATTCTGACTCTACTTCCTCTTCATCGTGAACATCCCACCTAATTTCCCGACAATCTTTAAATACTAGCGAATAAGGTAAGCGATCGCCTGTTGGATCGTACAAGCATTCAACTAACAGCTCAGCACCCCAGTGAGAAATTTTCACATTTGTTACCAGAGATGTAAGTCCACCCAAACCTAGCAAATTATAATCATCAGCCATACTAATCACTCACTTTTTCTCCAGTGTTGTGCGTATTAACAATAGGATTGCCAAATCGATCTCGCGTTAGCAACAAACTCCCATCTTTACCCAAGCGGAGCCCCTTGTTGATATTTTGGCCATCTGAGTCATATCTAGGTGCTGGTATGCGTACCACTTCACCATCAGGACGGATGATTACTTTTGAAGTATCAGGAAATTTATATTCAACATAACCACCTTGAGTAATTTTGACATTTGCACCAAGTCCGCATAAAAAGTTATTTACTTGTTGGCGAGTTAGTCCAGTTAAATCTCCAAATTCAGATGCAATACCATTTCCACCTACTCCCGAACTCGACACCCAATTACCTCTATCTATATCTACCCAACGCTTGCTTTTTATTTTTTTGTTTGTAGGGGTTTATTGCCAAATTCACCTTTCTAATTTTAGCCTTGTTCAGAAAAGGGTAACACCCCATCTAAATTCATCAAAAGGGGTGTTTATTCCCTAGCCTTTTTCCTAGTTCAGATTATCCAACCAAACAGTTAAATCTGCTGGCGATGAAAAATCCAACAACGCCTCCGCCAAGTTCTCTAACTGAGAAAGCGATAAAGCCCGAATTCTCTCTTCCGTGCTAGGTGCGATTTCTCCCACCCGCCGTCGAAGTTGACGCATAATCATAGACGATTCTTGTTGGATACCTTGTTGGATACCTTGCTGCAAACCTTGCTGCAAACCTTGCTGCAAACCTTGTTGCAAACCTCGCTGTACGCCTTTTTCGATAATTTGTTGGTAAAACGAAGAATCTTCCATATTATCCTCCCGAAATAGCTGACTAATCAGATTTGGTTTATGCAGTAAACCCGCCATCACCGCCGTACAAACTAATATTTCCCTTCGCTGTGCGGGGTCTTGAATTAATTCTACCTCTGCCGCCACTTGTGCTAACAATTCTCTGGGTGAGTCACTGCGAGTTAGAGGTGCTAGCGGTAGATCGGGGAAACTCTCCAATACGGTAACATCTCGCTTCATCCGCCTTGTCCGAAAAAATTCTAATAAATAAAGAAATTCGCTATCAAATAATCGTTTGTTTAGATGAAATAGGCCGTCAAATTCTGTAGTGTAACCCATGTTTGATTCCTCTTAATGACTATGGTTGCGATCGGCAATCCACCCTACTGCCGAACAATAAGATTAGGATCGGTCTATCTCGCCGTTAGAAAGTTTGCTTTTAAGTAGATAAGTGAGCATATCTCCTCTACCTTTGACATGAATGGTTCCGCGTTCCTCAAAAACATACTGATTTTTTAATATTTCATAAACTTCCTTGGTAACTTGAATGCAATTGGGTATACCTTGAGATTCCATGCGACTTGCTATATTGACGGTATCGCCCCACAGGTCGTAAATAAACTTTTTCAGACCAATTACCCCGGCAACTACTGGCCCGGTATTGATGCCAATTCGGACGCGAAAATCTTGATTAGTTTCGATGTTTACTTTGTTGAGCGCCAGTTGCATATCCAAAGCCATATCTGCGATCGCTTCTACATGATCGGGCCTTGGTATCGGCAGACCCGAAACTACCATGTAAGAATCGCCAATAGTCTTGATCTTTTCCAATCCATGCTTTTCTGCCAGCTCGTCAAACCGCGAGAAAATATTATTGAGCAACTCCACCATTTCCGTAGGCGGTATCTGGGTCGATAGCTGGGTAAAACCAACGATATCAGCAAACAAAACCGTGGCTTCGTTAAACTGTTCTGCTAGAGTTCCTGTAGAGTGTTTTAAGCGATCGGCGATCGACTGCGGCAAGACATTCAGTAGCAGACGTTCCGATTGTTCCTGTTCGACAGTTAGTTGCTGATAAGCTGCTTCCATCAGGCGACGAGCCTTAAACTCAGACCGCTGTAGGCGTTCGTACAAGTAAACTGACAGGTCGCAAACAAAACAAACCCAAAACATATATAAATACAACAAAGCTGAAGTCATCCACGGCGCTGGCATCTGGGCCACCTTACCCAGGAGAAGCTGCACGCCAAAATAGTAGGCAAAAACGCCCAACTGAGAGACAAGGTGCAGCCGCCAGCACACTGGGACGAGGGTAGCCATGCCGAAAAACGCTAGGGGCCAGCTAAGGATATTGGGTTCCAACTTATCGGCGGTGGTTACTATCAGCAGGGGGATTAGGGTGATAGACCAAGAGAAAATCAGGAATATTAAACTTGGGTAACGCCGACCCAAGCGAGTTCTCAGGGATGACAGACACACCAGCAGGCTTAGTTCCGAAGCGATATGCGTTATTAACGCCAAGCGATCGAAATACTCTGGCCTAACGATAAAATTTCTAAATTGCAGGGCGATAAAACTCAAGAAGCCGATGAAGGCAATCCGCAAGCCTAACCGCAGCCGCTTTTGCAGGAACTCCCGCCGCCACGCCTCGTAATCAGCACCTTCCTCCTGAGTCTGTTCTTGGTGCCTCTTCAGCTTCCGAATTAGTGAAGCCAGGAGGGTGTTTCCGAATAATAGTTGCCGCATTATTTTTACTGAACTCAGGCCCATCTGGCTAGTCTTCTCCCTTGAAGACTAGCTTAGTTCACGTCATGCGGATGGGTGAAGTGTCAAGCATTCTGTATGAATTAGAAAGGATGAAGCACAAAGGGAGTTCCATCTTCGCGATTCATGTCCTTTGAGCCGTTCGTATTCTGAAGCGAGTGTGCCGGTTGGCTAAGTGTCCACCATGAGGCGCAGAAGCATCTTGAGCAGGAGAAAGATGCGATCGGGCCGCAGCCACTCAAAAGCTTATCCATCAAGGATTATTCAAAACCTGCCACCCCAGCCGGTTTTCGAGGCTTTAGCAGTCACCTGAGAGAGTGACACACAAGCCCACAAAAAGCAAACCAGAATTTTTTATTTTGAATATAGAGAACGAGAACATTTAAAAGAGGGCATCAAACTTATGCAGAAAGATATTAACCCACAAATGATGGCTATTGTTAATGATTTAGATGCTTTGATAACAGAAATTGACGAAAACCCCTGCCTCTCTTCTTGGGTAGTTCGTTTAGTACTCAAATCGATCAAGGATAAAGCACGAAACACGGTTACCGAGGCTGCGCCTCAACCAGTATCTGCGAATTTTGTGCCTCATCTCGAAGCTTTGGACAACTCATCTACTATTGGTAAAAGACGAGCTAGAGTTTTATCGTAATGTTGCCAAACTGATTAAACAGCGACTGGTTGGTGAAACTGCTCCGGCATTCCGTTACGTCGATACAGGTAGTTTAGCCGTCATCGGACGAAATGCTGCTGTTGTAGACTTGGGTTATGTTAAGTTATCGGGTTTCTTAGCTTGGCCGATCTGGGTATTTGTCCACATTTACTATCTCATCGAATTTGACAACAAATTAGTGGTGATGATTCAGTGGGCTTGGAACTATTTCACGCGCCAACGTGGAGCCCGTTTGATTACAGGTGATGAATCGCTGGGGATGATTGAAGTTGATGCTAACGGTGATTATTCCGTACCTGTAAAAAGTAAATCGCCAGTCGAAGTTTAGTCAATTTCATCATCATCGGGTAACTTTTCCATCTCCTCGGCAATCAGCCTCTGAAAATCGTCTCCACAATGAGTATTTAGATGAATCGCCACAGCCAGAAGTTCAGCCAGAATTTCGGCTTGTTGCGTATAACTCAGGTTAGGTAACTGGAGTTGGTTGATTAATGCTTGGACGTTAGTGCATTCTGCACCCAACTCGGCAATCAAAGTTCTCAGAGTGGGGTTGGTGATAGGAATTGGGCGGTCTTTAATTTGCATGGTTATTTTCCCAATCGTTTACGGGCTTGTTGAATCCCCTTCTCGAAGTACACCCCAGAAACCCGGTTTCTTTGTACCTCATATTATGTCCTTACGCATCGGTTACCTAAAAAAATCGGGCGATTATTCTTATCTGCGTTAATCTGCGTTCATCTGTCTACCCTACGGGAAGGCGAAGCGCCTACATCTGCGGTAAAAATTTAACCAACGATGACAACAGACAATTTGACGATCTCATTTACTAACGATGCAACCGGACACGATATCACACACCTAAAAAGCGCTGTAAACCAAATTTTGCATTTTAAGTACCGCCGGAATCAAATACTGTGTCAGCGTAAAGGCATCAACTCCTAACTCAGTTCGTTCCTTGGCGGCTAAAATTCCGGCTTGAGCGTGCCACATTGCAGCTGCTGCTACTAGACTTTCTACGGGCAGTTGCTGTGAGTTTGCCTGGGCTAAAAGTCCGCTCAATAGCCCAGTCAGGACATCTCCACTGCCACCACGTGCGAGGGCTGGCGTGCTTTCGGAAACAATCCATACTGAACCGGAAGGGTTGGCAATTGCTGTCCTTGCACCTTTTAACAACACCACAGCACCACTCAAGCGAGACGCCTCTCGAACCGCGCTTACCCTGTCTGTTGTGGGATCTGGTGCATCTGGAAATAGACGCTTGAACTCACCTGCATGGGGCGTCAGGACGGTGATTGCCTGCCGCTTTGATAGCTTGGGGATGGTTCCCATTTGGGCGAGGATATTTAAGCCGTCGGCGTCTAAAAGTAGGGGAAGTTCGCTTTCTAACACCGCTTGGACAACTGGCCTAGCATCTTTTGTCAAACCGGGGCCACAAGCGATCGCACTATACGACCCCAAATCAATTTCTTCTGGCAGCTGGGAAATCGCACCGCTTTCCGTCTCTGGACAACCAATAATTAGTGCTTCCGGCAGATGAGATACTAACAGGGATTTCAGAGATTCTGGTACGGCAATTGAGAGCATCCCCACACCACTCGCTCTTGCTCCCAAACCACTTAAAATCGCTCCTCCAGCATACTTCCGGGAACCGCAAATGAGTAGCAAATGCCCCATTTTATACTTATGGGTTACGGGCGGACGGGATAGGGGCAAATGTGCGATCGCAAATGCTTCCGTCACGCGCTGTATTTCAGCCGTTTCACCGAGTACCGCCGAGATATCCGCCAGCGGAATATCAAAATCAATCAATTCAGCTTTGCCAACATATTCTAACGCTCGATCTTGTAATAATCCTTGCTTCCACAAACCCAAGCAAAGAGTATGAGTGGCACGAATAGCTGTTCCCAGCACCTCACCCGTATCCGTGTGCAAACCAGAAGGCAAATCGATGCTAATAATTGGTTTAGACAACTGATTGATTCGATCGATCGCAGCAGCAACAGGATCGGTAATAGCCCTTTCCAACCCAAATCCAAATAACCCATCAATTATAAGATCGCAATCTGATAACAGGGAAATTTCTTCAACAAATGGAATGCCTAAACTATTAGCATACTGAGCGTGTTGGGCTGTCAATTCCTTTAGTTTGCTAAAAGGATGATAGATAACAATCTCATAACCCTGGAAATGCAACTCGCGGGCAACTACCAACGCATCCCCACCATTGTGACCCGGCCCCACCAGAATGCCTACTCTTGACGATTTTGGATGATTGGAAATTAGGGATTGGTAATTGGGGATTCTTTTTTCTCCCCCACTCCCCC
>Ga0163152_10006802_pt1 | contig 12745 bp, 13 predicted proteins | sample OliLakLV19MP8IB2_FD_148635 | JGI IMG/M metagenome (GOLD analysis project Ga0163152, IMG submission 148635) | Freshwater microbial mat bacterial communities from Lake Vanda, McMurdo Dry Valleys, Antarctica - Oligotrophic Lake LV.19.MP8.IB-2 | ecosystem: Environmental > Aquatic > Freshwater >... | reverse complement strand
AGGCAACGGCACCGCCCACAATTGCTGCCCCTGTTCCCTCAAGTATGGGACGCGCAAGCGAGCCCGCCACCCCGGGCGCAACCGTCTGTAGCGTGGCAATGGCAATCGCTCCCATCACGAGCTGCCCAAGGGCAGCACCGAGCGCAATGAAGAGAATGTCAGAGCCCGGCACTCCTTCAACGCGCATCAACGCCTCTATGAAGTCGCGAGCAAACGGATAGGTGTGTGCGAGCGCGAGCGTACCCGCTGCAGCACCAATGGAAATGACGAGTCCAATAATTTGTATAAGAAACGGCATCCACGAGCGACCTGCCGCATAAAACGCACGTGCAGCCAACAGAACGATGCACTGCGCAACGAGGGCGAGGGCGAGTATTCCCAACACTGCAGCGGTAAGACGTGTGTCGTCCCAGTTGAACGCGCCGGTACCCAACACGATACGCACAATGTGGGCGCGCAACACAATAGTCAGTACCGCAAGAATGGCAGACCAGAAAATAAGGTGGCGCGCTGCAGCTGCCAGAGTCGCAGCAAAGGCTTGCAGATGTCCGTCATTCATTTCCTTTGCAAGAACTGGGAATGCCGCGGTGGCGTAGGACGCACCAATGAGCGCGAGTGGCACTGCCTCAAGGTTGCTTGCAAGTGAAAAAATAGAAATACCACCAGTACCTGTGAAGGCAGCAAGGGCAGCAAGAACAAACGTCGTTGCAGCCCCCATCGATAGCGCAAGTGAGCGTGGGACTGAGTCCTTCATAAGACCGAGAAGCACGGCGAACGATGGAAGAACAAATCGTGGGAACACCTTGGCGCCTACTACCACCGGCACGTTGATAAGAAGATGCGCAATGCTTCCTATGACGACGCCTACACCGATACCCGGCAGCCCCATAATTGGGTAGAGGAAGAGCGCGCCAACGATGATGCCGATGTTGTAGAGGATTGGCGAGAGCGCAAACAACAGGAACCGGCGATGTACCTGCGTCACGCTCGCAAGTATTCCTGAGACTCCAAGCAGAATGGGCTGTATGAGGAGCAGCCGCGCAAGTGCTACGAACTCATCAGCGCGTGGAGAATCTGCAAAATTCGGAAACGCAAGGAAAAGCGCCTGTGGCATCACAAAGAACAGTGCGGTGCATACGACTCCCCCGCCAATAATGAGGAAGGAGGTGGCCTGCGACAGAAGCGCCCGTGCATTCTCTCCCTTGTCCCCGGCAATTCGGGGAATGATGACGTAGGCCGAGACGAGCGAGGCGACGAGCGCAAACACCAGGTCCGGAATTTTGAAGGCGGCGTAATAGAGGTCCAAGGTCTCCCCTGCGCCAAAGGCGCCCGCAAAGATGCGGTCACGAAGAAGCGCTAAGAGCTGAGACGCGAAGGTGAGTCCCGCTAAGAGATACGCGGCCTGGTGGAGGCCGCGTATCGGCGCCGTCAGGGTTCCGAAAAGGCGCTGTACCATTTACGTATTCTACTGCGCCGGCACGACACCTGCGGGACGTGGCTCAGCTAGTGGAGCGTACGGAATGCCGAAGGCTGCGAGCCGGGATGCTGGGAACGGATTCTTCCCTTGCTTCAAGGTCTCGAGGTCTGCCGCCACTGCCGTAGCGTTCTCCGGAGAGAAGCTTGCAACAGCGCTAATCTCTGCAACCGCCTTCTCATACTCTCCTGAGACGGCATACATAACGCCGAGGAAGAAACGAGCGTTGGCGAACTGAGGGTTAATCTCAGACGCACGCGCAAGGGCCTGTATAGCGCCGGCCGTCTCGCCAGCCGCCGAACGAAGTAGACCCACCTGCAAGAGCACGCCTGGGTCGTTTGGAGCGAAGTACGCAGCTGCTTCAGCTGCCTGGAGCGCCTGCGCGGTCTTGCCGCTTGAGACTTCTGTTTGCGCGAAGAGAAGGATTGCCTGCGTGTAATCGCGCTTCAAGTTAATAGCTTCAATAAGATACGCTTCCGCCGCTTCTGTGTTACCGCGCGCAATCTCAAGTTGCCCCAGAACGTACGGTAGGCTCGGGTTGGTAGGAGCAAGCGCTACTGCCTTCTCGTACGCGCCCTTCGCGTTCTCATACGCACCTTCAATCTTAAGCGGCACCAAGCTGCCGTAGATGTTTCCAAGCATTGCCCAGTTTTGGTAATCGTTCTGGTCAAGTGTGGTTGCTTGAAGTGCAGACGTGATGGCACTACCAACGGCAGTTTGGAACTGGTCACGTGCTTCAGTCTGGGTGAGCGAAGAGTTATTCACTACCTGGCTCATGCGTGCATACCCAATAAGCGCTGCAAGACGGTACGTACGGCTTTCAGGAGCCAATGCAATCGAGCGAGTGACGGCGCTCTGTGCAGCATCGAAGTTTCCTGCAGACAGTGCAGTTCCTGCTTGATTGAACGAGACGTCAGCAACATAGCGGCTGACCACCACGTAACCGTATGCAAGCGATGCAATAAGAAGTAACGTAAGCGTGAATACCAGCGCGAACCCTATGCGCGGATTCTGCGAGAACGTAAGCATTCGTCCCTCTGCTTCAGGTCTCGAAGCAATGAAGAGGCCGAGCAGCAAGAATCCTATACCGAGGGTAACGGGGCCCGGCAGCGCAGCTATCGCGAGTATAAGCACATAGAGTGCGCCCGTGAAGGAAGCAATCGAGATGAAGCGCGGCCATGGTTCAGTCGGTAAGCGCATGAGAAGCGAGCGAAGACCGAAGAACAGGAAGAGTGCGAAGAAGGCAATCCAGGCAAGAACGCCGATGACGCCAGTGGTCACAAAGGACGTTGGCACGTGCCCGATGCCCGAGGTGAAGTCGACGCTCCAGAAGATGCTGTCGTTAATTGAGCGGTCACGGTGCTCGAGCCACTCCCTTCCGAAGGTACCTGGTCCGGTGCCAAAGAGTGGTGAGGAAGCGTACGTGTGCGTACCTACCTGGAAGGTCGACTGCAATGAAGGACGAGCATCTATATAGGTAGTGCCAGCAAGCGTCGAGAGAGCGCTTCCTACTGTTGAGCTTCCGAGCATGAAGAGGAGGCCTGCAGCAAGCGTGAGTAGTGGCAGGGCGAGCGAGCGGCGTACCGGACTCTCGGTGCGCGACTGCATGTACATCACCGCCTCTACAAAGAGACCAAACGCAACGAGAGATACGAGGGCCCAGGCAATGATGGAGTTAGCGAGAGCAAGAACGATAAGCCCAAGAACGACCGCGACATATAAGACTACCTTGCGCTTCACGACCATGAACCGAGCCCAGAGAAGCGCCAACGAGACACCAAGACCTACGAAGAAGCCGAGGTCAACGAAAGAACCAATGAGGTTTCCGGTCGGAGAAACCAGCGCTGGGAAGAATTTTCCACCCAGAAGGAACACAATCTCCGAAACAAGCAGGAGGAGGAACGCACCTATCAGTCCCTTCACAAAGCGCTTCTGGAACTGAAGTGTCGAGAGAACGAAGGAAGCCAGTGTTGCAAGAAGGGCGAGAAGGAGGAAGAGCCCGAAACTGTCAGGGGAGAAGCCGGTGCCGAAGAACGCAGCTGCAGGGTTAGTGCCGGAGAAGAGTGTGGAGAGAAGGTACGCCAGTGGCACCAACCAGAGAGAACCGACAAGCGGAAGATGCGGGAGCGTGATACTTCCGCGCTTGAGTGCGCTGAGCACAAAGAGCACGAGCGTGAGCAACACGCCGAGCGTGAGTACCAGCACTTTGGTGTGGACGAATGGCGCCCAACTGAACGGAAGGAAAATAAGAATGGCAATGACTGCAGTTGCGGTCAGCACCCATGCCGCAGCACTGTCGAGCGAAAGACGGCGAATGCCGGTTGTTGAATCGTGCATAGTAAATGTACCTAACTACCCCTAGTAATACCTTTTGAGTATACCGTAGTCCTTCTGTCCCTTTACTTCTAACGTGGATAGGCGAAACCCGCCTCGAGGGCGGGTTTCGCATGTTGTTGGATCGATACGGTAAGCCGAATTCTGTCGCGGACAATCATTTATCTGGGAGCGTCGTTACCGACGCCCTCAAGCGGCACTCCTCTTGCGGGGCACGGCCTTGCACAGGGGTAAGGATTTTGCCGTTTCATCTTCACCTTACGATGAAGTTCATCCCGAAGGATGTCGCGGACTTTCGTCGTTGACGTCACTGTTCGCACCTCGCGCATTGCTGCGGACGGGCGTTACCCGCTACCTTTCTGCAGCTTTCGCTGCCTGTGTTCGGACTTTCCTCTCTGAGAAACTCAGAGCGATTGCCTGTATCGGTCCGGGAGGACTATAGCACGGCTACAGTGGCAGTGCGACTGAAGTGCCTGGCACCCATCCGAGGACCTTCGCCTGCCCTGCAGCAGTCTCAAGCACGTAGCGCGTTGGGGTCGGTGGATAGAAGAGGGTTGGGAACGTGCTTGGAAGAACCGCTTCGTCTACCTTTGTTACCACATGATTCTCATCGAGCCAGATAATATCGATAGAGGTGCGCATATCCTTCATCCAGAAGCCGTATCGGCCAGGAGTATCAAAGACAAAGAGCATTGCGTAGTTATGAGGGATTTCCGCGCGTCCTGAAAGGCCGCGTCCGCGCTCCTCGTCTGTATCAGCAAGCTCAAAGGTAACCGACTGAGCTACAACACTCAATTCTTCTTCAGATTCCTGCGGCAACGAATGCATGTACCACACGAGCCCAACGATGGAGACCACCGCAAGTCCAATGGCAGCTACCAGTCGTGTAGGAAGTGGCATTAGGGAAGAAGCGCCGAGCTCATGGCAGCAATGGCTGCCTCAACGCCCTTGTTGTGCTTCCCTTTTGACCGCACGCGCGCCTGTGCGAGTGAGTTGGGCGTAATGACGCCGAAGGAAATAGGAACGCCAGACGCAATCGTGAGGTTGGTGATGCCTGCTGCAACCGCATGCGCAAGGTACTTATCGTGGTCAGTCTCTCCTTTAATAATGCAGCCGAGTGCGACGATGGCATCCATCTTCTTGTTTTTGAGAAGCTTCATACAACCGTAGGTAATCTCGAAGCTCCCTGGCACGCGCACGATGCGAATCTGCTTCTCCTTCACGCCCCACTGCCGGAGCGTCGTCACTGCTCCCGTGAGCATCTTCTCCGTGATGTCGGTATTAAAGCTTGAGACGACGATTCCCACCGTGAGCCTCGAGGCGTCCTGGGTCTTAGCGGCCTTTTCGTAGTGGCTTCGTTGCATAGGATTTCACTCTAGCACGGGGCTTTATGAGCGCACGATGACGGATATCGGTCTCTAGGTTGATGCTGTCTCCAACAGAAAGCTGCCCAAGCGTGGTGTGTGAAAGCGTGTGCGGCACCAGCGCGACCGTGACCCAGGGCCCATGCCTGCGGGCGACAGTGAGCGAAACACCGTCGATAGTAATTGAGCCGCGCTCTAGTGCGTAGCGACCAAGAAGAGCCGGGACCTTAATCGAGAGAAGAAGTGAACGGCCTTCTTTCTCTACCTTTCCCACTTTCCCCACTCCTTCTATGTGTCCCGATACCAGATGTCCATCCATACGGTCTCCGTATTTGAGCGAACGTTCAAGATTCACCTTCGTTCCTTTTATAAGAGATGCAGCCGTCGTGACACGCAGCGTCTCCGGCATGTACTCAACAGTGAGGCTCGTGGCACCGGAAGAAACGACAGTGGAACAGATGCCGCTAACGTTCACACTCTGCCCTTTCTTCAGTTTCCAGCTCGCAGGCTTTGAGAGCGTTACTACTTTTGCACGCCCACGCATTGCAACATTCTTCACCGTTCCTGTTTGCTCGATGATGCCGGTAAACATGGATTACAAAAGAATCTTCTTCGCTTCCTCGGCATCTTCCTTCATAGCTGCCTTGAGAGACTCGTCATCAGTGAATTCCTTGGTCTCGCGAATTTTCTTCACGAGCGAGATAGTGATTTCCTTTCCGTAGAGATTTCCAGAGAAATCAAAAAGGTGTGCTTCGAGCACAGAGCGTGCTGGGTCCGCGAATGCGACTGAAGGGTAGTCCGTATCATCGAGACGAACGCTCGCTGCAAAGATGCCCGATACACTTGTATCGGTAAGTGGGATGTTGGCTGTGGGGTAGCCAAGCGCATTAGCTTTGGCGCTTCCTCCTGCGACGACACCGATGAATTCCATACTATTGCTCAAGCAGCAACGAATATTCTATGCCCTTGTTCGTTGATGCGAATGCAGCGATGGCGATCTTGCCGTTTATAAGCTCGATGTAGTTGAAGCCGTAGAATCCATGACCGATTTTCTCTCCGTCGTACCATAGCAACGACATGCCGTTTTCTTTTATCCAGAACAAGAGCTTTTCCCCATAAAAGCCGTACGGATTGCTGGTGCAGCCTTCATACACTTTTTCACCATCAAGGTATACCGCTCCGCCAACAGCACTACACTTTGAACCGTCTTCGACTTGGATTGCTACTCTCCCTCCTTCCGAAACCGCTATGTTATGAACCCTGCCTGCTATGGCCGGACCAACCGGCTGTCCGTCTACCATAAGCTGCGCTCTATTGTCTGGGAGCAGAGCCACATACCCTACCTTTCCATTAATCTCAAAGGGTCCTCCTTCAGAGTTAACGGCTCTGCCAACCTCTTTGCCCTGGTACATGATTAATGGGTGCTCTAAAGATGCGGCTCCGTACGCGAACTCATCGTTCACAAAGACTCCCTGACCGATATCGTTTGTGGGAACCGCAGATAGCACACCGTCAACGATGTAGTACGTGGGATTGTTGCCGCCTTTGGCTACCCAGTGTCCGTCTTGTACTACCAGAGAACTGACATAGCCGTAGGGGCCGTAGCTTGTATCGCCAACGACAACATAATCGCCGTTTGCTCCTTTCGCTTTGAATAGCGGTTGGCCAGAAAAATCGCGAATATCGTTAGCTTGCTGAAACTGAGTTCCATACTCTTTGCCGTCCCAGACGACGAATTGGTGCAGTCCGGTTTCTCGCGTGCCCCTCCGCGCGAGAAATGCGAGCTTTCCGCCGACATCGGTCGGGCTGAGTGCTATGTCGTACTCGTTCCCATACTCCTTACCGTCCCAGACGATAATCTGTTTTCCGTCCTTATACGCTTCGTATGCCAGTGTGCCGCCAACCTCTGCGATAGGAAGAATACCTACTTTTTCATACGCCCCACTCACTAGCTGGCCGTCGTACACAACACCTGATGTGCCGTCATGTCGCTCAAAAGCGTACGCCAACTTGCCACCAACATCCTTGAGATTTTTAATTTGTTTGTAGTCAGTTTGGATGACGGTGTACTTAGAGGAAGCAGTACTTTGTGATTGGGCATCAAGGAAACACTCAGCCTTGGCGCGGCTGCTATAGGCCAGGTTGCAGAGCCAGGGTTGGTTCAGCGCCATACCAATCGGAACAAATGCGTTCAGTGCATACAGAGAAACGAGGAAGACTGCAATGATGAATCCCCGACGCAGCAACGATGATCGCACGGTGCCGGGCTCCTGCCTCGGCGACCGGAACGCCACAAGCATCAGTGCCATCGTTACGAGGAACCCCAGATATAGCGTTGGTAATGCCCCAGTCACTGCGTATGCAAATAACAATCCGAATACAAAACCAGCACTACCAGCGCCACTTGCTGCAAAGTAGAGTACCCCCGTCAGAATGAGGTACGACGCGTATACGAGAAAGAGATACACTGCACAAGCAAAAATAAACGCCTCAATAGGTTTGAGTTCTTCTGAGAAGAGTTTTTTTCCTCTGTGCAAACTAATGCGCGTGAACACAAACGCTAACAGAACGCCCGGAACCAGGAACAACCAGCCGCCTGGTCCAGCGAAGAGCGTCTTTAGAAGCTGTGCACCCAAGTGTTCCCCCGGCACGATAGAACTAACGCCGAAAAACACCAAAACACCCAGCACTACGGCAACACCGAGGAGAAACCACCAGGTACGAGTAGGCGTGCTCATAGTCCAATCCTAACATTCAAAGAACGGGCTACTCGAGCTAAGTACCAAATTTGAGGCGTAGGTAATAGTCCTTGCTCCCATAGAGGGTGTATCCCTTCTCTGTGGGTTTCGCATACACCTCCACTTGGCTACCGATGTACTTTTTCAAGTCACCAAAAGATGCGACACCAACTACCGATCCGACCTCTTCCTGTCGACGGCCCGTAAGTACGGTCACCTGTACTCCGCTGACCACCGCATAGCAAGACGCATCGTAATAACATCCCTCATGAATTGATTCGAGCGTTCCTGTAAAGACGTTCCGGTCCTGGGTCACGACGGGCGTCTCCTGCGTAGGAGACGGTTGTTCTACATTCTCCGGCGCTACCTGCTCCGGTGCTACCTGTGGGGCCGAACCTGCGTAGATACTGAAAAAGAATACAGCCGCGAGAATGAGAATGATGATTCCCGTGATGTTCATGGCGGAGGCGGAGAGATTCGAACTCTCGGAACCTTGCGGTTCACACGCTTTCCAAGCGTGCGCACTAGACCACTATGCGACGCCTCCGTAGAGCCGTTATACCACTTCTGCAGGCCTGCTACCAAGCAGGCGTAGAACGCGGTCTTCCACTGGAGGGTGGGTGGCAAAAAGCTTGTTTACGAACTTCCCTGCCTGAGCCCCAAAGGGATTAGCTATAAAGAGGTGCGCAGTGGCGTGATTAGCTTTCTTCATGGGACCAGCGTACGCACTTATCTTCTGGAGTGCTGACGCGAGACCATCTGGGTAGCGAGTGAGGAGCGCGCCTGAAGCGTCGGCAAGATATTCGCGTCTGCGGGAGATGGCGAGCTTGATGAGCTGCGCTGCAATTGGTGCAAGGATAATTGCAACAATCGCGAGTACTGCAAAAATAATGCCCGCCTTCCCGTTGTCTCGATTACCGCCACCATGCAATGACATGCGAAGGAAAATGTCCGCGACAATGGCGACCACTCCCGCAAGCACCACCGCAACCGTCATGACGAGCATGTCTTTGTTCTGGATGTGTGAGAGTTCGTGCGCAATCACGCCCTCAAGCTCCGTGCGATTGAGCGCTGCAAGAAGTCCCGTCGTTGCGGCAACTACCGCATGCTTCTCATCGCGACCGGTAGCAAATGCATTCGGAGCTGGGTCCTCGACGACATAGAGCTTCGGCATTGGGATGCCTGCGGTGATAGAGAGGTTTTCGGTGATCGTGTAGAGGTCAAAGTATTCTTCACGGCTCGCTGGCTTGGCTCCCGTCATCGAGAGCACAATCTTGTCGGAGAACCAGTAGCTTCCTACGTTCATAACGAGCGCGAGCCCTACCGCTATATAGAGGATAGAAACATCCCCGTAGTACCAGGAGATAGCCCAACCGATAGCTATGACCACCAGGAAGAACCCGAGCATGAGTGCCCAGGTTCTCGCAACGTTATTACTTCGCTCCTGGTAAAGGTTCGACATCCTTAGAACGCGACTTTTACCGGGTTCTTTGCTGCCTGCTCATCCTCAGCAAGCTCGAAGAACTCGCGCTCCTTGAAGCCAAACATTCCGCCGACGATGTTACCTGGGAACTGCTGGAGTCCAGTGTTGAGCGCCATCACCGTCTGGTTGTAGAAGCGGCGTGCAGCCTGAATCTTGTTCTCAGTGTCAGAGAGTTCGCGCTGGAGCTCAAGGAAGTTGGTGTTCGCTTTGAGGTCTGGATACGCTTCAGCAATAGCGAAGATGGACTTGAGGGCACCGGTGAGCATGTTCTCTGCCTTGCCGTGCTCTTCAACTGACTGAGCACCCATAGCGGCAGCGCGCGCGTTGCTGACGTTCTCAAACGCCTGCTTCTCGTGTGCAGCATATCCCTTCACCGTCTCAATAAGGTTCGGGATAAGATCGTAGCGACGCTTCATCTGCACTTCGATGTCGCTCCACGCTTCCTTGGCGCGGTTAACGAGCGTAATAAAGCCGTTGAAAGCGGCGATGACCCAAATAACGATAAGGGCAACAATTCCGAGCACAATCCAAAGGATAGTCATGTCTGTGTGGGTTAGTCCTTTTATTATAGCAAAAACCCCACTTCCGTGGGGCTTTTGGTTTAGAACATTCCTCCTCCCATCCCTCCCATATCGGGAGCTTCGTCCTTCTTAGGTTCCGGAAGGTCAGCAACTGCTGCCTCGGTCGTAAGGAGAATGGCGGCTGCAGAGACTGCGTTCTCAACGGCGCTGCGAGTCACCTTCACTGGGTCGATGATTCCCTCCTCCATCATGTCGTCGACCATGACGTCCTTAAGTGCGTCATAGCCTGCACTTCCCTTGCCTGCCTGCACCTTGGTGACAATTGATGCAGCATCATCCTTGCCACAGTTAAGAGCAATCTGGCGAAGCGGCTGCTCGAGCGCGCGTACGACGATGTCGTAGCCCACCTTCTCGTCAGCCGTCATCTTGCCTGCGTTTGCCGCAAGCTTCTTGGCAACCTTAGCAAGCGCCGTACCTCCCCCCGGGACAATACCTTCTTCAATGGAAGCCTTGGTGGCCTTCACTGCGTCATCAATCTTGTCCTTGAGGTACTTCATCTCAGTCTCGGTAGCAGCTCCCACGCGAATGACCGCAACGCCTCCCGTGAGCTTTGCAATGCGCTCCTCAAGCTTCTCCTTGTCGAAGGTCGACTTGGTGTTCTCAATGATTGCCTGAAGCTGGGCTACACGTGCAGCGATATCTGCCTTCTTGCCCTTACCGCCCACAAACACCGTAGTGTCCTTGGTCGCAACAACACGAGACGCTTTACCAAGCATTGAGAGCGTTGCGTTCTCAAACGTAAGACCGGTGTCAGAAGAAATCACCTGACCACCGACCACTGCTGCAATATCGGCGAGCATTTCCTTCTTGCGGTCGCCGTACCCTGGAGCCTTCACCGCAAGCACGTTGAAGGTGCCGCGCAGCTTGTTCACCACGAAGGTGGCGAGCGCGTCGCCTTCGACATCATCAGCAATAATCACAATCTCCTTGCGACCAGCCTGTGCGACCTTCTCAAGAAGTGGGAGCACTTCCTGCACGTTGCCAATCTTCTTGTCAGTAATAAGGATAGAAGCATCCTTGATTTCAGCCTCCATGCGCTCAGGGTTTGAAACCATGTAGGCGCTTACGTAGCCCTTATCAATCTGGAGACCTTCCACAATCTCGTGGGAGAGTTCCATACCCTGGGATTCTTCAACGGTAACGACACCGTTCTTGCCCACCTTCTCTACGGTCTCAGCGATGATGGCACCAAGCTCATCTGATTCTGCTGAAATGCTTGCGACCTGCTTCACGTCGCTCTTTCCAGCAACTGGCTTCGCCATCTTCTTGAGCTCGACGACTGCAGCATCACGAGCAATCTCCATACCGGTGCGAATGCCCATGGCGTTGGCGCCCTTCACCATTGCACCAAGTCCCTCATCGATCATTGCCTCGAGAAGCACGACGGAGGTCGTGGTTCCGTCTCCTGCGCCATCGTTGGTCTTGTTTGCAACCTCCTTCACAATCTCCGCGCCCATGTTCTCAAACTTATCCTTGAAAGAAATCTCCTTGGCGATGGAGACGCCGTCATTAGTGATGCGAGGACCACCGTAGCCCTTATCGAGCACCACGTTGCGACCGCGGGGACCAAGGGTGGCCTTCACTGCGCGGGCGGCCTTTGCCATGCCCTCGTGAATCTTCTTGCGTGCGTCCTCACCGAACAGTATTTGTTTGGCCATAGTTATTTAGTCTTAGGAATAATTGCAAGAATGTTGCTTTCAGAAATGATGTAGTACTCCTCGCCGTCTATCTTCACGTCGTCAAAGCCGTACTTGGAGAAGAGGACGGTGTCGCCCTTCTTTACGGTCATAGGAACAAGGTCCCCGTCATCGTACTTACCTGGACCAACCGCAACGACGGTGCCCTGCTCAGGCTTCTCCTTATTAACAGTGTCAGGAATAATGATGCCTGAAGCCGAGACGGTCTCAGACGCAGAAAGTGGTCGCACCACAACGCGGTCAGAAAGTGGCTCTATTGAAGGGTTTTTTGCCATAGTGAAAAGGCTTAGCTAATAACCTGTGTTTTTGAACGCCCAGTCCGGTGCCCCCGGAGTTGCTCGCAGTATATTCGCGTGCACAACCCACCGCAAGTCCGGGGTACAATGCGGGTATGGGACTCAACGAGGTGCTCGACAAAATCAAGGACTCGCACGAGCGCGGGGACGTCAAGGAAACCGAGCGACAGATGCTCGCGGCCATTACCGCACTCTCCGAACAGGTGGCAGCGATTAAGGCGGCGGACCTTACGCCCGAGGAGCAGGAGCGCAAACTGGCCGCACTCAAGGAACTCGAGACGACGCTTGATGCGCAGAAAGAGAAGCACAGCAACGTGAACGTCCAGAACGTGCTCGGCATCATCACCGCTCTCCTTACCGGAGGAGGCGTCGAGCTCGTGGGGGTGCGGCTGTCCGCACTCTCCGGTCCGACCTCGCTCGCGGCCGTCGCTGGCGTCATTGCGCTCATTTTTGCGCTTCGAGGACTTGCTAATGACCTCGAGTTCCAGCGCAAGGCTGGGCAGGTAGAGCGCCAGGCCAAGAACACCTGATATGGAACTCCAGAGACTTATCGACAAGATACGGGACGGTGAGAACCTGACCCAAGAAGAACGCCAGCAGATGGCGCTCCAGCTTGAGTCGGAACTGCGCATCATGCGCGAGAAGGACCCGGAGGCCTACCTCTCGCTCCTAAACGTCTTTATTGACGCCGTGAAGCGCTGCTCAAACCAGCTTGCCGCCTAGCCTCCCGGGTGGTATCCTCGGGGCTACAGATGGAGACACTCAAGGCGACATTGCC
>Ga0163152_10006797_pt1 | contig 12755 bp, 7 predicted proteins | sample OliLakLV19MP8IB2_FD_148635 | JGI IMG/M metagenome (GOLD analysis project Ga0163152, IMG submission 148635) | Freshwater microbial mat bacterial communities from Lake Vanda, McMurdo Dry Valleys, Antarctica - Oligotrophic Lake LV.19.MP8.IB-2 | ecosystem: Environmental > Aquatic > Freshwater > Lake... | reverse complement strand
TGCTGACGTTTGCCAACGCATGAAGCTCAATCGAAAAACGTTTCTGAAAGGCGCCGCCGCGAGCGCGGTTGGTTTGGTCGCGAGTGCGAAACTCATGGCGCAGTCCGCCCCCGCGGCGACCTCCACGCTCGCGCTGCCGGCGTATGATGCCGGCGCACCGGAAGCGTTTTGGCGCGAGGTTCGCAACCTGTATCTGCTGACGCCGGCTCTGACGTATTTCAATACGGGCGGGCTCGGCCCGACGCCGGAACCGGTGCTTTCGCTCATGGCGAAAACGATGCGGGAGCTCCAGCATCGCTCGGATCATGGGCATGGCCGGTTTGCCGGCGCGCGGCAGGTCGTGGCCCGATTTCTGGGCGCGGAGCCCGCCGAGGTCGCATTTGTGCGCAATGCGACGGAAGGGAACGCGATCATCGCCGCCGGGGTGAAGCTCGCTCCGGGCGATGAGGTGATTTTCGAAACGCATGCGCATCCCGGTGGTTCGTTTCCGTGGCTGAACCAGGAGACCTTGCGGGGAATAAAAGTGAAACTGTTCGAACCGGATCCGCACGATGCCGCGAGCAATGTGGAGCGTATCCGTTCTCTCATGACGAAGCGGACCCGGGTGGTGCAGGTTTCCCATGTGACGGCTCCCACCGGGATTCTGCTGCCGGTCGTTGAGATCGCCCGCCTCTGCCGTGAGCGCGGAGTGTGGTTTCATATTGATGGCGCGCAATCGGCCGGAATGTTTCCGTTTTCATTGCGGGAGATCGGCTGCGATTCGTTCGCGACGAGCGGGCACAAATGGCTCGGAGCGCCGCATGAAACCGGAGTGCTCATGGTCCGCCAGGAACGCATCACCGAGGTCGCGCCCACGCTCGTCGGGGCGTACTCGGGTGACGTTGATGGTTTGCCCGGTGAGCTTCGGTTGCACGCCAACGCGGAGCGCTTTGAATACGGCACGCGCAATGTCGCGGCGGTCGTGGCCATGGCCGAGGCGATGCGGTTGCAGGAAGAGATTGGCCGCGATCGCATCGCGGCGCGCGGACGTGATCTCGCCGTACAGGTGCATGCCGGACTTTCGCGCATTCGTGGCGTCGAGTTGCTGACGTCGGCCTCGCCGGAGCTGGCTTCGTCGATGGTCACGTTCCGCGCGAAAGCCGTGCCGTTTGAGCCGATGTTCAGCCGGCTTTTGGGCGACCACGCGCTCCGGTGTCGGCCCGTCTCGGAACAGAAACTAAACGCCGTGCGGGTTTCGCTGCACGTTTTCAACTCCCCCGCGGACTGCGACACGCTGGTCGCCGCGGTGGAGAAGATTGTTCGGACTGCGTGATGACGAAGCCGCTCCTGATTAGCGTCGCTGTCGCGGCTATGCCGCGATTTACCCTGCCGAGACAAACTCCGCGGCGGCCGTTGGGCGGCCGGGGTGAAGCCCGGCCGTGCCGGGAAATCGTCTTACTCGATCTCGACCACCATCTCGATCTCGACCACCGCGCCCAAGGGCAGCGACGACATGCCGAGGGAGGCGCGGGCGTGACGTCCCCGATCTCCGAATACGGCGACGAGCAAGTCGGAGCATCCATTGATTACCTGGGGGTGCGCTTTGAAATCATCCGTGGAGTTCACGAAGCCGCCGACGCGGACGATGCGTTTCACTTTGGACAGATCGCCGATCTCGAGCTTGAGGGCAGCAAGGAGGGCAAGCGCGGTCTGGCGCGCGGCTTCGTTGGCGTCCTTTTCCGAGAAGTCGCGTCCCACTTTGCCGGTGATGACTTTTCCGTCCGCGCCGCGTGGGATTTGGCCGGACAAGAACACGAGCGAACCGCTGGTGACTGCGGGCACGTAGTTGGCGACGGGAGCACTGGCTTTCGGCAGGGTAAGACCGAGTGCTTTCAGCTGGGCCTCGGGATTGGTCCGGGCGTTGGTTTGCGCGGCCAGAGGCGTGAGCAGAGTGAGGCAGAGCAGGAATCCGCAGGAGGCGAGGAACGGTTTCATGCCGCCAGAGTGCGCGGGAGGACTCGCTTGGCGAGCTGACTTTATGCGAATCCAAACCCCATTCCATCCGGGCGTCGTCGTCCCTTGGCCCATCGGTGGTCGACTGGCCCGCCTGCGCACGTCGCTGCCGGTCTGGGCCGTGCTCGGCCTGGCCGTGCTCAGCGGCCGCGCCGCGGAGCTGAAACACGATCTGTATTTTTGCGCTAATCTCTCGGGCCAGAAACAGGTGATGGGCTCGCGCGTGACCGTCCCGAGCGGCCTCTACCGCTCGAGTGATCGGCAGAATGTGGAGCACCTGGGGTTCAGCCACATTCGGGTTTTTTCGATGACGCACGACGTGCGCGATCCCGACACGCTGTTTTTGGCAACGCTCGATGGAGTCGTCCGCGCCAAGGACCGCGGCCGCACGTGGCGGATCATGACGAGCTGGGACATGACCGAGGCGAAGAGCATCGCGTTTGACCCTTCGGCGCCGGAACACGTGTATGCCGGGCTGCCGGATGGAATCGCGGTCTCGCATGACCGCGGGCAGACGTGGCGGCGGATGCAGGAAGGTATCCGCCGGGCTTATACGCAGGCAATCGCGGTGGATCGGACCAAAGCGGGGCGTGTTCTGGCGGGCACCGAAAAAGGGGTGTACGTGACGGAGAATGGTGCGCGGACGTGGACCTTGGTCCAGCCCACGGCGGAAACGGTGACGGATCTGCAGCAGTCGCAGCATGATCCGCGGGTCTTTTTCATGACGACGACGAAGGATGGCGCGTTCCTGTCGAAAAATGGCGGGAGCAAGTGGGAGCGTGTGGCGGGAGTGCCGACGGAGCACACGCTGCACAACGTTGATTTCGATCCAAAGAATCCGAACCGGCTCGTGGTATGCGGTTGGGGTACGGGCGTCCTTGTCTCGGAAGACGGTGGAAAAACCTGGATCGATCGCACCGCAGGATTGCCCAAGCGCGAGATCTGGAGCGTGGTGGTCGACCCCGATCTGCCCGACCGGATCTACGCGGCGCCGTACTTGGATGCGGTGCACGCGTCCGACGATTTTGGCCGCACCTGGCGCAAACTGTTCTTCGAACAGGCCATCGTGTTTGATATGGTTTTTGTTCCCCGCAAGTAAGCGCAACCCTCGCCACCCTGACTATGAACGTCGTTCGAATTTTTCTCTGGCCCGTTGTTGCGTTGAGTGCCGCGAGCTTATGGGCGCAGCCCTCCTTTACCGGACCCGCGCCGGTGCCGACCGTGATCAATGATGCCTCGCTGCGGCGGGCGGCGTTTCTGGAACGTCGGGACGAGGTCGTGAACTGGCGCGCCCTGCTCGCAAAACCCGGTGAGCCGGCGACGGTTGGGCTCGCGGAGATCGCGGCCAAGTTGGCGCGACGGGAGGATGCGGCGCTGTGTTCGGAGCGCCTGATTGAGCTCATGAAGACGCCGAGCGGGGACATGTTTTGGATGTTTCCCGTCACGTGCATCTCGTATCTCGGCCGCGATCAGCTCACGCCGGCGGCCAAAACGGCGGTCCGGGAGGCGTGGAGAACCTACATGCCACTGCGCGGCGATACCGAGAATCATTGGGTGATGTATTATATGTCGCTCTATCTGATGACGCAGCTTTATCCGGATGACCCGGGTGAGAGCTGGTTCAATGGCAAGAGCTCGGTGGAGATTTCCCGGGAGTCGCGGGCCTGGTTGCTCGACTGGATGCGGATCACGACGACCATCGGGCAAGGGGAGTATGACGCCACTCACTATATTGGAGAATACGTGATCTCGATGCTCTTTCTGGCGACGTGGGCACAGGAGCCCGAGATGCGGCAGCGCGGGCAAATGATGCTGGACTATATTCTCGGCGATTTCGCGGTGGATACCCTGAACGGCATTTATATCGGCGCGCATGCGCGGACGGATGACCGCCAGGTCCTCGAAAAATGGAACGGTCTATCGTCGTTCTTCGCCTGGCTCTTCTTTGGGAATTGTCCGCCTCCGGCCGCCTACGGTGGCTGGGGAATTTACTTCGCGGTCGTGGCGCAGAATTACGAGCTGCCAGAAGTCATTTACCGGATCGCGACGGATCGCGACGGACCGTATACGCAGTTCGAGCGCAAGCGTACGCGCCATCGCTGGCGCAATAGCGATTTGCGCAACGCTCCGGTTTTCAAAACGACCCACGTGACGGCCGATTATGCGATCGGTTCGGACCAGGGAGGACTGTTGCAGCCGATTCAGCAACACTCCTGGGACGTGACCTGGGCGGTGCCGGATCCGCGGGGAGTGCATAACACAATTTTCTCCGTGCAGCCTCACTATAGCACGTTTGAATTGATGATGTATTTCACGGAAATGCCGGACTACATGCCCTCGTCGGTGACCTTTCAGGGCAAGCCGACCTATACGTCGGACGCGAAGTTTTTGGGCGGCTCGCCGTATGAGCAGATCTTCCAGCAGGACGATGCGCTGATCTCACTGAGCGACATCCCGGCGGGGGTGAACTTCGAGCAGATCAACGGCTTCTTCTCGAAGGATCTCACGCGACTGGAGGAGGATGACTCGGGCTGGATATTTGTTCAGGGCGGCCGCGCGTATATCGCGTACCGGCCGCTGGCGCCTTACGAGTGGCGCCCGTTGGAGGGCGGCGGGAAACGGCTCTATTCGCCGCATCGGCAGAACGGCACGATTATACAGGTGGCGTCCGAGAGTGAGTTCGGCAGTTGGGACGAATTCAAAACGAAGATTCGGGTGCTGCCGCTGCAAATCACGCGGGAGCCCAAGCCGCGGGTGGCGTTTACGACGCTGCGTGGGAAACGGGTGGAGTTCGCGTACGACGCGGAGCCGCGGGTGGATGGCCGCACGATCGACCGGGCGAAGCAGTGGAAACTCTTTGAGGGCCCGTATCTCAACGCGGACGTTGGCCGCCAGAGGTTGACCATGACCCACGGCCGGTTGCGGCGTATTCTTGATTTCAATACGGTGACGATCACCAATAGCGTCCTGCCGAAATGAGCCGCCGACGCCGCTGTTTGGCCGCCCCGGCGTTCCTCGGACTGTGCGTCGCCATGGTGACGTTTGGCTGGGGGCGACCGGCCCCGGTTGCCGCAGCCGATTCCGCCTACACGCCGCGCGCTTTCCTGGAGCGGCTTTGTGACGACTTTGGTGGACGGATGACGGGCACGGCGGGGAATGTCGGGGCGTTGGACCGCCTCGCCGAGGAGCTCCGGGCCTTGGGCTATGCGCCCGAGTATTCTCGTTTCACGATGCCGGGTTGGACGCGGGGAGAGGATCGGGTGGAACTCCTCGAGCCGTTGGCGCGACCGCTGCGGGTGGCGGCGCTGAGTTATTCGCAGGCTCATCCGGCGTTTACCGCGCCGGTGGTTTCCATTGGTAACGGCCGGTCGCAGGACTACCCGGCGGACGATGTCACGGGCCGGGTGGGGCTGCTTGATTCGGGCACGCCGCAGCAGATCAGTGAGCTCGTTACCGCGGCTCACGCGCGGGGGCTGGGAGGAATTCTGTTTATCAACCGCGAAGGCGGCGGCCAGCTGTTGGCGCGCACGGGAAGTTTTTCCGGAGCGCCGCTGCCTTTGCCGGTCTATTCGATCAACCAGGAGGAAGGGCGCTGGCTTCAGCGCCTGTTGGCCCGCGAGGTGCCGGTCCGCGTGCGAATGGAAACCCGCTCACACGGTGGCGAGACCGCCACCGCGAACCTTGTCGTGCGTATCCCTGGATTAAATACGAGTCGGATCGTGGTTGGGGCGCACTTTGACAGCTGGGATCTGGGGCAGGGTGCGATGGATAACGGGATCGGCATCGCGCAACTATACGCCCTCGCGCAGGGGCTCCGCGGAGCAAAGCCCTTTCATACGATCGAGCTCATCTGGTTCAATGGCGAGGAGCAGGGGCTGTGGGGTTCGCGGCACGAGGCATCACGTTCGGGAGATGCGCCGATCGTCGCGATGATCAATCTCGACATGGTGGGCGTCCCGGTCGCGGTCAATGCCCTCGGCGACGACTCGCTCGTGCCGGCTCTGGAGCGCTGGCACGAAGGTCGCGCGCCCGACCGGCGACTTGCCCTGGGAGTGCAAAATATCAATTGGGTTGGCAGCGATCACACGCCTTATCAACTCGCCGGTGTCCGCACGTTGACCTTCAATGCGCCGATCGCTCGCGAGTCCGTGCGTTACTATCACGATCTGGCGGATACGATCGACAAGGTGCCGCCCACACTGATCGACGACTCGTCCGCCATCATTGGCGATGTGGTGCGAGCGCTGGCGGCGGATCAAAGCTTGGAGGCGTTTCGACGGTCGCTTCAGGAAACCGAGATGCTGTTCACGCGCTTCAACCTCGAGCGGCGAATGCGGGCGATGGGGCTGTGGCCATTTGATCGTTGAGGGGAGCCCGCGTGAGTGCGTGATATCGACCTTCCGGCCGATCGATCCGGACTGACCGCGAAAGGAATGCCGGCGTGAACAGCCTGAAGCCTGGCCATGACGAGGCGTGGGACAGCCGCATACAGAGGCGAAAACTGAGTCAGAGAGCGCGATGCCGTGCTCAATCGTGACGTGATTGCTGCCTAACGCACCGGCCACTTCAGGTGCGTGTGCAGGAACTCGAAGGTGCCCACGCCGTTGATCGCGTGCGGGCCGTTGAAGTATTCAATGGTGGTGCGCTCCGGGATCCCGAGCTGTGCGTAGAGGCGCCGCACTTTCGCGTATTCAAAAGCGACCCATTCATCGGGGGCAACGCCGTCATTGTGTCCACGCTCGACCATGAAGGGCCGCGGCGCGATCAGTGCTGCCATCTCCGCGTAATTGAAGGTTCGGCCGTGGTTGAACTCGGCGATCTCATATTCCTTGGTGAAGAGGTAGCTGGGCGGCCCATCGACGGTCGTGGTCTTCTTGAGCCAATCGTTGAAATCTGCGGAGCAGATCGAAAGGGCGTATCCGTCCAGTAGCGCTGGCACGCGCATCGCCGTCTTGCCGCCATAGGATAGTCCGTAGAAACCAATCCGTTGCGGATCGACGAACGGCTGGGCGGAGAGCCAGTTCAGGATCTGCTCATGTTGCTCGAGAATGACCGAGAACAAGGTCTGCTTCAGCGGGTTTAAAATACGGGTGAGCCGCCGGAAATCCTCGCCGCCCCGATACGGATTATGTGGAGCAAACACGATAAAGCCACGTTCTACCAGGCGGGCGGCGAATGCCTGGTAAATACCGGAAACCTGCAGCGCCGGATCCTCGGCAAACGTATCCGCCGGCACTCCGTCCAAGCCATGCTGGCACACCACCACCGGGCGGCGTTCGCCGGGCTTCAGGTCCTTTGGGAGCAACAGCACGCCCCACGCAAAGATATCCGGGCGGACATCAAGCACCACCTCATGCGCGGTCCAAGTCGGGCGATCGAGCAGGGGGCGCGAGCGGGCGTTGGCCGGGAGATCGGGGCCGGACAGGCGACCGATGACTTCATCCCAAAAAATGGTTTTGAAAGGCTGCACGGCGGCCGTCCAGGCCGCAGCGGAGTCGGGCTTCAGTTTTTTCCAAAAGAAGGCGTTGCGGTCGTGATGCGCGAGCTGCACGAGCCCCTGGGTATGCGTCTCCAGTTCGGCGACCTGACGGCGTTGGCGGGCGTTGACGTCTGGTATCCGTGATGTGGTGACGGGCAGTGCCTGTAGGGTGGCCAGCGGAGCATGGTCGGCAGTCAGTTCCGACCAGAAAGCAGCAAGGGCCAGCGGTGATCCAGGCAGCGGCGGAGTGTCTCCGCTCCCCGCCGCGACGAGGTGGAAACGACGGGAGAGTGAGGGCCCGCAGAGCGCTTGGGCGCGGGTGAACTCCGCCTGCACTGATGCCGTGCGCGGCGTCGTGATCACGCCCGGGGCGGCGCCGGCGCGTCCGGTCCGCGGGGGAGGCGGACCGGAAATTTCGGGAGCGAGGCTCGCCTCGACGATGAGGGCGCGCGGCGCGATCAAGCTGGCGATCCCGGCATCGCCGAACTCGTGCAGCAGGGCGAAAACATTGCGGTAAATCGGTTCCTCCGCCACGGCCTGACGTGAGTCAAAATAACTGCTGACAAGGGTGGCGTCGATTCGCGGATCGAGCGCCGCGGCATAAAGCGCAATGAGTCCGCCTTCGGTGTGGCCGGTGACGCCGATCGGAAGGCGGATCGTGGTGTCGTTTTCCTGCGTGAACCAATCGACCGCAGCCAACACCTTTTGCACCTCGTAGCCGATGATGTGTCGGCCGATCTGATACGCGGGCCGATAGATCCATTCGCGATGAGGTTGATTGGTGAAACGGTTCAGTTGCGCGTTGCCAGACCACTCATCGCGACGATCGACGAGGGTGGGAATGATCACTTGAGCGCCGCTTTCCGCGAGCCGTCGTGCCACCTGGGAATCGGGAGCAATTCCCGGAGTGAGCCCGGCTAGCATTTCGGGCGTCTGATCGGCATCGGGCAGCACCACGATGCGGGCCCGCGGGGTGCCTTTGGGTTGGAGCAGCAGGCCCTCGCCGTGAACACTGCCGAAGGCGCGCCAGCGCACCGTGAAGACGCGGTACGTTGCGGTCCCGGCGATCAGGGCGGGTATCGCCGTGGTCGCGACATATTCCAGCTCGGTCGGTGCGGGACGTTCGTCCACCGCGCCGATCAGCGCGCGGAAGCGTTCGCGGTTCGGGTGCACGGATTCCTGATACGCATCCGTCGACGTCAGGTCTCGCTGCCAGTGTTGCACACGCGCGGGAATAGATTGCGCCAGCTCCCGTTGGAGGAAGCGATCGATGCCGGCCACCATCTGCGCGGACAGATCGCCGGTCATTTCCAGCGGCCGGGTGTTGGGCAATGGGATCGAGTCCGCCGCCGTAGCGAGGGGCCAACCCAGCACGGAGAACGTTCCGAGGAAGGCGAGCAGGCCGCAGCGGGAGAAAAGGGAAGGGCGGGGCATGGCGGGGAAAGTCTGACGACTTTGTTGGAGGTGACAAAACGAATACACCATTGATCCAGCCCGATTAGTCCGCCTGCGGCGGTTGCAACAGGAGAATCAAGAGTTGAGATTTGGGGAATTTCGGGCGCCGATAATGGGGCGCCTGCGACTCATATGAAATCGATCTCTCTCCTCAGTTTACTCTTCCTTGTTCTCTCCGGCCTCGCGCGCGCCCTTCCTTCGCTCCACACTTCGCCGCTGGCATCCGTGCTGGTGACGGGCGGGAGTATGATGAATGGCAATCATTTTGCCGACAGTGTCTTGCCGGGGATGCACGAACATTATGCAGGTCGCCGCTTGGTGGCGTTGGTGCTGCATGCATCGCATCCCGCGGATCGCGATAAGATGGAGTTGCGGCTTCGCGAGGCTTTTTTGCATATCGGCGTGCCTGCGGCAGAGTCGCTGCACCGCTATGATGATGCGGGGGCTCGCGAACTGCTGATGAAGGCTGACGCCATCTTCGTCGGCGAGACTTTTGTGCTGTTGCGTGAGTTGGCGCGCACCGGTCAGATCGCTTTGATCCGGGAACGCGTACTCGCCGGAGTGCCCTTCGGTGGCGCGAGTGCCGGGGCGAATGTGGCGGGGTTGATCATTGGAACGACGAACGATTTTCCCATGGCTGATATCCCCAGCCGGGAGTCGCTGGCGCTGCTGCCCGCGACGATCAATCCGCATCATCCGACGCCCGAGACGAAGGCTGATTTCGACGGGCGGGTGGGAAAGATTAGAATCTATTCCCAGTTCAATCCTGATGAAACCGTGCTGGGATTGGCGAACACGTCGATGGTACGGCTTCATCGGGGCCGCGCGACGTTGGTGGCGGGACGGGGTTGGCTCTATCATCGCGGTGGAGCGCCGCGTGAATTGAAAATCGGTGAAGCGATTCCGGAACTGGCGGGAGGCGCGAGCGCGGTACGGTAGGGCAGTCAGGAGCGACGGGTGAGCGCGCGTTCAGGTCAACGTTTCCATCGTCAGGCCTGGGCTCGCACAGAGCGGGAATATCGATCGCAACGCTGCGGCCGACTCGACTGTCGGCCCCATGTTGGCCCCGTTCTGGACTAAACCGGTTTGCGCGGACCGCCGCCGTGAACCGCATTATAGAACGGATCGCCCGGCTTGATTGAGCCCGCTCGAACGGCCTCGCCGGTGAATGCGCTCTTGTAGATCGCCGTCAGGAATTCGAGCGTGCGCCGCGCGTCGGCGCCCGAGGTGAGCGGACGCGTGCCGGTATCGAGATTGCGGACGAACTCGTTGAGTTGCGCACCGTGGGTTGATCCCACATCGGGTGGAAAGCTGTGCCAGGCCTGCAACAGGCCATCATCCTGAGCGGGGGGGACGAGCGTGAGTTTCCAGTTGTCGCGCGTGTATCCGTAAAGATGAGTCAACTCGACTGTGGCCTTCTGGTAATCAAGCCGCAGATACGTTTCCTGGCGCGGGCTGAGCGCGCTGTTCACAATCGAACTGAACGCGCCGTTGGCGAAACGCACCAGCGCCATGGACACGTCTTCCACCTCGATCGCGCGATCCAGGGTGCCAGCCATTGCCCGGACTTCGTCCCAATCGCCGAGCAGGTAGAGAAAGTGATCCATCGCGTGGATCCCGAGGCCCATGGTGGGGCCGCCGAGTTCGGCATCCCAGCGGCCGCGCCAGGGTGCGGCATAATAGGCGGCGTCGCGGAACCAAAGGGTGTTGCAGACCCCCACGAGCGGCCGGCCGAGCAGGCCGCTGTCTGCGAGGCTCCGCAGATGCAAGGTTGACGAGGCAAAGCGCATCTGGAACACGCAGGCGGTGAAGCGGCCGGTGCGTTCCTCGACCTCGCTGATCCGGTCGAATTCCGCGAGGGAACCGCAGAGCGGTTTTTCACACAATACCCAGGCGCCCGCCTCCATCGCGGCCATGCTCATCGGCGCGTGCTGCGCCGGTGGCGTCGCGACGAGGACCAGATCGGGCTTCGTCTGCTCCAGCATCCTGGCATAGTCGGTAAACGTTTCCGGAATATGGCAACGCGCCGCGAAGTCGCGCACGCGCGTCGCATCGATGTCCATTGCGGCGACAAGTTGGACGCGTCCGTGGGTCGCCTCGATGGCGCGCACATGGGCGTCGCCAATGGAGCCAGTTCCCGCCAGAACGGCACGGTAAGTTTTACTCATAAAAAGGGCACCGTAGGGTTAACGAGCTCGGGCGCAATCTTAGGCCGGATCCTTGCGGGCAGTGAAAACCGTGAGCCCGAGCAGCGATTGGCTGGGACTAGGGAAGAAGAAGCTGCCGACATATCCGAACACCAGGCAGGCAAAGATTGCGAAGGTGGGATAGAGCACCGGCGTTACCATGTCGCCCTGCCAAAGAATCGACGTGATGATCACGCTCGCAATCACCCCGATGACAGCGCCCTGCCAGTTGGCCCGGCGGGTAAACATGCCCAGCCCGTAACAACCGGCGAAGCCGCCGCCGAGAACGGCCTGTAAGGCGAACCAGGCGTCAAAGGCCGATTTGATGTCGAAGAGCGCCAGCAGGACGGCCGTACCGACGCCGATCACGCCCGCGATGACGGTGACCCACTCGGCGAGCCGCATGCTTTTCTTGTCGGTCGCACGCTTGGAGAAGCGTTCGTAGAAGTCCACCGACACCAAGGTAGCCACACTGTTCATACAACTCGACAACGTCGACATCGAGGCGGCGAAGATACCGGCAATGATGAGACCGGTGATGCCGACTGGTAATTCGGCGGCGATGAAGAGCGGGAACGTCGCATCGACCGATAGCAACGGGTTCAATCGCTCCGGGTGCTGCTGGTAGAATACATAGAGGGCGGTGCCGATCGCGAAGAAGGTGAGGCTGCCCGGCACCACGATGGCACCCAGAGTCCACATCGACCATCCGGCTTCTTTGGCGGACTTCGTGGAGAGCGCGCGCTGCATCATAACTTGATCTTTTGGATACGTGATCAGTTCGATGATCGCGAAGAACATGAAGCCCCAGACCGTCGCCTGCGTCAGATCCAAGGTCCAATCAAACGTCTTCATTTTATTATCGGCCATCGCGATGCGGAAGAACTCCGGCATCCCGCCGTCGACGCTATAAATAACATAGCCAATCGCGAAAAAGGCGCCGCCGAGCATGACAAAGACTTGGAGCACATCGGTCCAGATGACCGCCTTCATTCCTCCCAATAAGGTATACGCGATCGTGACGGCGCCCATCAGAAGAATGCTCCAGATGACGTTGAGGCCGGTCACCGCGGAGAGCGCGAGCGCCGGCAGGTACAGCACCACGCTCATGCGTCCACCGAGTTGAATCAGGATGTTGAGAGCGCTGGCGAGCACCCGGATGGACGGGTGAAAACGCATCTCGAGGTATTCATAGACTGAGGTAACGTTCAGCCGTCGGATGAGTGGCACAATGAAGACGGCCACGAATCCGATGGTGAACATGCCAATGACATTCTGGGCGAGAATCTGCCAGTTCGTTGCGAACGATTTCGCCGGGATGCCGATGAACGAAATCGCGCTCGTGCCGGTGGCATAGAGACTCAATCCGGCCGCCCACCACGGTATCCGGCGGCCACCCAGGAAGAAATCGTCATTCGTCTGCTTCTTTTCCTTGAGATAGACGTAAAGTCCGATGCCGGCCGAGCCACCGAGATAAAGCAGGATGACCATCCAATCCAGCGGCTGAAGGAGTCGTTTGCTGGTGACCAGTTCGATTCGCGTCAGAGCTGTGGAGTCGCCGGTCTCGACGAGAAATCCCGCCGGCGCGGGTCGGAGCGCGATGATCTCACCCGGCAGGGTGACTTTGCCGAACGGAGCCCACG
>Ga0163152_10006796_pt1 | contig 12757 bp, 11 predicted proteins | sample OliLakLV19MP8IB2_FD_148635 | JGI IMG/M metagenome (GOLD analysis project Ga0163152, IMG submission 148635) | Freshwater microbial mat bacterial communities from Lake Vanda, McMurdo Dry Valleys, Antarctica - Oligotrophic Lake LV.19.MP8.IB-2 | ecosystem: Environmental > Aquatic > Freshwater >... | reverse complement strand
ATATGCGCGAGCTTGAGCGGCGTCTTCAGCAGCGGATTGTCGTAAAGGTAAATCTGGCCGACGGACAGGCTAAGGTGTTTGACCGCGCAAGCTGAACTTGCGTTGGTGCTCGCGGCTGTGCTGGCGGAAATAGGCCAGCGCGGACGGGCGCGCTCGCTCATAGAGCAGTCGCAGCAACAGATACACTGCCAGTCCCACGACGAGGCTGTTGACCACGGCGCCGAGAGTGAAGGTGACTCCCCAAACCAGAGTCTGGATGGTTTTCTCCGTCACTTCCGCCGAGTCCACCACCGGAGCGCGCAGGTGTTGAACCCACGAACCGGTCCACATGTTCAGATAAAACAGCAAAGGCCAGGCGAACGTGAGGGTCGCGCCGCCCACCAACCCGGCCACCGTGTTGCCGCCGAGGACGCGTGCGAAAAACCCGGAAAGCAGCACGCCAAAGCCGAAGGTCGGGAAGAAATTCACCAGCAACCCGAGCGCAAAGCCGCGCGCTACTTTCTCGCTTGCGCCGCGAATGCGAAAGAAGCGGATGAGGTTGAACAGGGCGCACCGTTCGGTTTTAAGCCAAAGGGTTGTCATCGCCCACCTCCCGCGACAGCGTCCCGCTTCAGGTAAAGCGTCTGAGTCGGGAAAACCTGATCCAGCCCAAAGGTTTGCCAGATTTTTGAGGCGGTGTCTCCCGCCACCACAGCCGGAGCGGAAGCTGCCCTGCTGACCGGCGCATTGGTGGCCGGTTGGCCTTGCGCCCACTGCGCCCACTGCGGCGAGAGCGGTAAGGCGGAAAGAAGCAGGAGAACCAGCCGGTGCGGGGACTTGGATGAGTTGTTCATAGATTGTCAGTGGGACGGATGCGCTGGGCGACAGGTAAACTCCGCTGCGTTCACGGGTGCCGATGTGGTGATCGAGGAGTTGATTCGGACTTGATGGTTCAATCGCTCACTCCTTGGGGTGGCAGAGTGCTGGGCTGCAAGGTGTGTGGCGGCGGCACGTAACGCAGGTCGCCCTGCAACCCGACCAGTCGTTTCAGCTGCGTCTCCGGTGGCTCGGCGAGCAGGTCGGTGATGGTTCGCAAAAGCACGGGCACATCAAGCGGCTTTCCCATCAGAGCACCGACTCCCGCCCCCTTCGCCAGTTCATGCTGATTTTGTCTCCCGGTGATTATGATGATCGGCAGGAAAGGATTGAGCGAGGTGAGCGTCCCGAAGCTTTCCCAACCGCTGTTGACCGGCAGGTTGAGATCCAGCAGCGCGAGATCGATTCGCTCCCTGTTAAATCTCTCGATGCCCTGCCGGCCATCAGGGGCCAACACGACCTCGTAACCTTCCGCGCACAGCACCTTGCGCAACGATTCACAGATTTGCGGGTCATCATCCACCACGAGAATTCTTTTTTTCATAAGGTTTCAATTCCAATTAGCTCAGTGCCTTGTCGCATGCAGGCCGATCTAGTTTCAGGAATCCGCTCACGCGAGACGGTTCGCTCGGTTCCTCCCGGCATCCGTTCTCGTCTGCTGCCCCAGGCTCGGAGTGGCGGTTTCCCGATGTGCGGTTGCCCTTCGGGCTGATCGCGTCGCAGGACAAGGCACTGGCTAAATTCAAAATCGTTCTCATCGCGTTGGCATCTGATTTGCCATATCATCGGCACATGATTTGTCTGAACAGATTTTTCTTTAGCCGGTGCTGTGCCAGCAGGTGCTTGATGCTCCGCGCGTTCAACGGCAGGCATTTAAGCACCTGGCCCATCGCGGCCCCGACCTCATGGGTGGCGGGCGGGAATCCACCGGTGGTCACCTGCTAATCACTTTATGAATGTCCGACCGCGATCCTATGGCTATGCTCTCGCTACCATCTTGCTCGTGCTCGTGCTGGTCGTGGTTTGGGCGGGACGCATCACCTGGAAGGAACTCCGGCAGCTGCACCGGAGCTTCGCTTCCGCGCAAGCGGATGCCTTCCACATCTCCGAACAAGTCGAGGCGTCGGTTCGTGACTTGAACGAAACCGTGCTGCGCTTTGACCTGCGCCGCAATCCAGCAGACCGGGCCGTGTTTCGGAAGGAGAGCGAGGAATTAAAGCAGTGGATTCGCGCGCACCACCACGGGGTCGGAGCGCGAGTTGATAGGCCAGATCGAGGCGACCTTCGGCGTGTACCAGTCGCGGACCACCGAGTTGATGGAAGAACGAGTGCAGGCCGGAGCGACCCCTTCACCCCAACCGCTGTCAGAACGGATGGAAAACCAAGCCAAACCCATTCTGGATTTGTGTGAGAAACTGAAAGCCGCCGAGCGCGCCGCGCAAACGCAGTTCATGACGGATTCGCAAGGCGCGCTGGGGTGGATGCAGCGACTATTCATCGTGCTGTTCACGCTTCTGGTCATCCTCGTGAGCACCGCGACCGTGGCGCTTTATCGCGGCGTGATCGGCCCGTTGCGCGTCGAGTTGGGCGAAAGCCGCGCCCGCGCTGCGCGGCACGAGAAGCTGGCCTCCCTCGGCACTCTGGCCGCCGGCGTCGCCCACGAAATCCGCAATCCGCTCACCGCCATCAACGTGCGCCTCCACAGTCTCAAGAAGAACCTCGTCGAAAACTCGTCGGAACAGGAGGACGCCCTCGTCATCGGCAGCGAAATCCAGCGCCTCGAGCGCATCGTGCAGGAATTCCTGCAATTCGCCCGCCCCGGCGAACCGAAGCTCCACACCGTTTCCATCGATAGTTTGCTCGCCAAAGTGAAATCGTTGTTCGGCCCCCAGTTGGAAAAGAATTCCATCCAACTGACCGTGGAATCCGTGCCGGACATTTGGGTGCGGGTGGACCCGCACCAAATCCAACAGGTGTTGATCAACCTGATTCAGAACGCGGCCGAGAGCATGGAGCGCGACGGGACGATCACCCTGCGCGTCCGCACCGGCACGGCGCGCTTGACGGGCCGCACCCGCCCGGTGGTCATTCTGGAGGTGAGCGACACCGGCAAGGGCATCCCGCCCGAAGTCCGGAAACGAATGTTCGACCCGTTCTTTACCACGAAGGAGGAAGGCACCGGTCTGGGCCTGGCGATTGCGTCGCGCATCGTCGAAGCACACGGCGGCGTTCTGGAATGCCAGTCGGAGGTGAATCGCGGCACCACCTTTACCATCGTGCTACCGCAGTCAAAATCAGAACTAACCGATGAAACCTCAACCTAAAATCCTGTTAATCGAAGACGACGCGGGCATTGCGGCGGCGTTGAAAAAGGAGTTGCAGGCCGAAGGCTATCACGTCACGGCGGCCACGCGCGGCGATGAAGGCCTGGCCCTCGCCCAAAAACACCCTTGCGAGGTGGTACTCACGGATCTGAAGATGCCGGGCTTGTCCGGCCTCGAATTGGTCGAGCAGCTCCACCTCGCCAAACCGAAGTTGCCCATTATTATGATGACCGCGTTCGGCACGACCGAAACCGCCATCGAAGCCACCAAGCTCGGCGCCTACGACTACCTGCTCAAGCCGTTTGATATGGGCGAACTGCTCGACTTGGTCGCCAAAGCCGTGGCCAGCAGCCGGCTTATGTCCGAACCGCTGGAGATGGGCCGAGTGCGGTCGGCCCAATCCGCCATCATCGGGGACAGCCGGGCTATGCAGGCCATTTACAAGGAAATCGGACGCGTGGCCGCCACCTCTGTCACGGTGCTCATCCGTGGCGAAACCGGCACCGGCAAGGAACTCGTCGCCCGCGCGCTCTATCAGCACAGCACGCGCGCGGCGCAGCCGTTCATCGTTGTCAATTGCGCGGCCATTCCGGAAACGCTGCTGGAAAGCGAATTGTTCGGCCACGAACGCGGCGCTTACACCGGAGCGCACACCCGCCGCGTGGGCCGTTTCGAACAAGCGAACCGCGGCACCATCTTCCTCGACGAGATCGGCGATATGACGCCCGGCACGCAGGTCAAACTGTTGCGCGTGCTGCAAGAAAAATACATCCAGCGCGTTGGGGGCAACGAAAAAATCCCCGTGGACGTGCGCGTGCTGGCCGCCACGCACCGCGACCTGGAAAGCGCCATGCAGGAGCGCCAGTTCCGCGAAGATTTGTTCTATCGCTTGAGCGGCGTGACCATCACGGTGCCACCATTGAGCCAGCGCGCCGAGGACATCCCTGACTTGGTGAAATACTTTCTCCAACGCTCGGCGGCGGAACTCAGCCAGGACTCACCCTCGATTCAACCCGAGGCCATCGCCTTTCTGCAAAACCGGCCCTGGCCGGGAAACGTGCGCGAACTGGAGAACGCGGTCCGCCAATCGTTGCTACAGGCGCGCGGTTACCCCGTCGCAGTGGGGCACGTTCAACAAGCGTCCACCCGCAGTCGCAAAGCCGTCGTTGGGTCCGATCAGACCCTTGACGCCTACTTTAACGAACTCCTGGCGCAGGCGCAGGCGGGACAAACCGAAGGCGCGCGCGCCCGGATGATGGAGGACATGGAGCGCGAACTGTTCAGCCGCGCCATTGAACTCGCCCGGGGCAATCAAGCCAAGGCGGCGCGCTGGCTGGGCGTGACGCGCACGACGATGCGCGAGAAACTCACCCACTTTGGGGCGCGTCCCCCTGGCGAGACACCGGAGCCGCCCTCCCAACCCAATTCTCAGCGGGTGGTGTCGCCTTAAGGACTTTCGCGACAACCTGCCGGAATTGCTCGGGGGCGAGGACGAGGATTTTCAGGCCCACATCCGGAAAATCGCCGAGGCCGAAACGGCGAGGACCAAGTGACGACCGATCTTTCCTGACGACTCTGAACTCCTTCACGTGGCCAGCGGCTGGCCACAGGTGGCTTCCCACTCCTCACTGCCAGGGTCAACGCTGCAATAGCGACAGCGCATAACGTGTTGCAATGCAGCTTGCGGCCAGCAGCCGCATCGCTGGCATGATGCCAGCTAACTGGTCTTTCACTGAACCCGCGCCATTGGCGCAAACCCGAAAGGCCAAGCCATGAGTAAACCAAGCGTTTTGAATTCCTTCCGTGCCCGACGAATGTACGGGAAGCCCTTGAACTCTCGCGAAACCAACAGCCCTATTTACTACTGCTGGACTTCAACCGGCCACTCAAGCGAGCGATGAACAGTTTGGAGCAACTGCAAGATGCGAGTGGTTTCGTCCCGGTCATCCTCCTGCGCGCGGCGCGCTACGCGTCACGCTATTTGTGGACGGAACCGAAAGTCACTTCTCACCCCCACTGGGGACTGAACGATTGAGATGATTATGAGCAAAAAAATGGCAAGTGTTATCGCGATCTACGGCATCGTTTTGGCCGCCCTGAGCCTCTTCATCCAGCAGGCCGCGCCTGCGTTCGCCCAAGTTGTCTTTGTCACCGGCTTGGCGGGAGGCGGACTATGCGTGCTTTGGGGCATCGTCGCGTTCGCGGGGCACAAGCGCCGGGCGTGGGCGATTCTGACGATGGTGGCGGTGGGTCTCGCTGTCTTGACCCAGGTGGTGTCGGCCTGGATGGATGCGAGTTCCTCCAGCCTCGGTGGACGGCTCGTCCTGACGCTCATGTTGCTGATGACGGTGGGCATGCTCATGTATGTGCTGCATGGCGAACGCCCGCCGGATTTTTATGATCCCGGGGCGGCCCGCCGGGCTAACCCCGCGTCTCGCGGAGAACACGCGCAACCGCCAGTCGCGGGTCATCGCCCATGAACACCGGTCTCTCGGTGGATTTGTTGCTCCACGACTTCTTGCAACCGCGCCAACCAACGCGGAACATTCCAGTATGAAACGAACCTTCTTTGAAAATCTGTTGAAGCTGACACTGTTGATCCCGGCAAGCCTGATCTGTTGTTCCCTCTGGGCGCAGGCTCAACCGGTCGCCGATGCGCTCGCGCCGATTGATCCTGAAACCGTGGTAATCGTTCCAGCCCCGCCGAAGGTATGGTTGACGTTCGGCCTGGACCGCCTCGCGCCGCTGCGATACGCGCCCTTCGCTGAGATCCCGCTCTGGCAATACCTGAGTTCGCTCATCTACATCTTTCTCGCGTTCTACGTTTCAAGGGTGTGCGATGCGTTCATCAGCAGCCGGGTGAAGAAGTGGGCCGAGAAAACGACGACTAAGCTCGACGACATGCTCGTTGATCTGCTGCGCGGACCGGTGCGAATTATTTCCTTTGTCATTCTCCTGCACGTCGGGATGCAGGTTTACGCCTGGCCTGCGGCGCTGGAGAATTTCTTTTCGAAGGCCCTCAAAATCATCGTCGCGGTTTCCATCACTTATTTGCTGCTCAAAGCCGTTGACGCCTTGGTGCGGGTCTGGAAAGAACGCACCACGACACCGGACAATGAACAATTCAGCCGCCAACTCCTGCCGCTGATCGGCAAGACCATGAAAGTGTTTGTCGTCATCGTGGCGGCGTTGGTCACGTCGCAAAATCTCGGCCTCAACGTCACCGGCATCATTGCCTCGCTCTCCATCGGCGGTCTGGCCATCGGCCTAGCGGCGCAGGACACGCTGGCCAATCTGTTCGGCGCTGTGGCGGTGCTCATAGACAAGCCCTTCAAGGTGGGCGACCGCATCAAGCTCGACAACGTGGACGGCACGGTGGAGACCATCGGCTTTCGCAGCACTCGCGTTCGCAATCTGGATGGGCATCTGGTGACCGTCCCGAACAAGGCGATGGGCAACGCCACCATCACCAACATCACCGCGCGCCCGAACATCAAGTCGGTGATGAATATCGGCATCACCTACGATACGCCGCCGGAAAAGGTGCAACGGGCCGTCGCCATCCTGGAGGAGGTTTATCGCGCCCACCCGATGACGGACGATGTCTGGATCAGCTTCGACAAGTTCAACGACTACTCGTTGAACCTGCTTGTCATCTACTGGTGGAAGAGCACGGTGTATAAAGATTTTCTGGCCGGCATGCAGGACTTGAACCTGAAGATCAAGCAACGCTTCGGTTCCGAGGGTATCGAATTCGCCTTCCCAACGCAGACTCTCCATCTCAAGCAGGATTCGGGAGAACCCGCGAAAAGCGATGCCGTAGTGCCTCGCGCAGCCTGAGCAAATGCGAACCGGCCAAGCACAACACCTTCACACGCCGGGAAGGTGAAGTTCAGGATGTTTGGATGGATTTCGAGTCCCAAGCGACGAAGCGGAGCGCTAAGTGACCCGTTTCAGTTGAAAAAACCATCGCCCTCACCCTAACCCTCTCCCCCGGGGCCCCCGGGGAGAGGGAACGATTCTACTCCGCGTTGGATTTGCAACTGGACGATGAGCGTGATCCTGCGGTCGGAAACGCCTCCCTCGCCCCTTGGGAGAGGGCTGGGGTGATGGGGCGCGAAGGCCCCAACTGCATGGTTACAGCTAAGAAAGGCCAGCTTCGGTTGGCTGTGGTGTGCTCGGCGATTGGCTCCGCTGCGGCGGGGCCGCCTTCAAAGTGGGACAGCTGGTTGTCATCAGTCTTGCGGACCGTTCTCTTCCACGGGCGTCATCGCCTTCGGTGGCGGGTTAAGCTACTCCCGGAATTCCTGAATCTGTCGCGGCGCGCCCAGCACGAGGAGTTCATCGCCAGCCTGGATGTGGTCGGTGCCTCGGGGGGTGAGCATGCGTTGCGGGCCGCGCTGGATGCCGGCAATTTGCACCCCGACCTGCCTGATTGGGTCGAGTTCCGTCAGCGTTTTGTCCGCTTTGGGGCTGTCCGCCGGAACGGCAACCACATCGAGACTTTGTTCCTCGATTTCCTGGGCGGCACCGTCGGCGCGGGTGGCTCCGAGTTCTCTCGCGGCCTCGTCAATCTGTTCGGCCTTGCCCAGCAGCAGCAAGTTGTCGCGCGGGAACAGCGCCATATCCGCCGAGGGGTTGGTGATGATGAAGCCCTGACGGTCTATGCTGGCGATGGAGCAACCGAAGTGCTTGCGCAAAGCCAGCGATCCGATGCTTTTTCCGGCGCACGCCGCGAGGTCCGGCAACACGAACTCCTCCGCCTGCAACTGCCAGTCATCCTGCCGTTCTTGAAGCGCCTGGGCGAGATTGGCTGCGGCAGCGGAGCCAAGCGCTGTCTTGAGTTGGGTATGGAGTTCAATCTCCAACTGGCTGTGCCGGCTGTGCCAGCGCACCAAGTGCTTCCAGAAGACCAGCGCGATCAATGCTAAAATTACCAGGACGATTGCCGAAACCCACACGAGTGACCGGCCAAACGGCAGCAACACGAGCAGCCACACTATCAGCAGCGTCAGGGCCACGACCTTCATCGCGGTCTCCAGCAACGGAAGTAAGGCCGCGCGCCGGGCCACGCCGCTGGTGGCCGAATCCGCGAAAATCATCGCCAACGCTTCCACATTCCGCCAGATCGCCACCAGCGGTGCCAGCAGAACGAAACCATAGAGGGACCAGAAGAGGATGGGCAGCCCGTTCGGAAACAGCCAGTCCCCACCCAGCCGCTGATCGAGTTGGCGGTAGATCGGCAACGCCATCAGCATGAGCGCCGACACAAAGAGGATTCCCACGCCTGTCTGGACGAAGCGGCCTCCGGTAAGCCGCCAAAGCACGCTGCGTTGTTGGCGACGGGCGAGCCGCTTCAACCAGGAGATGTTATGCCAGCGGCGTGATGGCTAAAAGGCTTTTGCGTTTGGACTCGGGCCTTCAGGGCCTTCAGACAAGCGGTTGAATGCTTGAGCGATCTGCACGCGCCGAATAGGCTCGCTTCATGAAACCGAAACCTCTCTCCCGTCTGCAAACCAACTTCTTCACCGGATTGGCCGTGGTGCTCCCGGCAGTCATTAGCATCGCGGTCGTCGTTTGGCTGTTCGGCACCGTGGCGAACATCACCGACAAGCTGCTCTTTGCCGTTCCGCGCGAGTGGAAATACATCAACGGCGAGCGCGGCGACATCCACTGGTATTGGAGCCTGGCGGCGCTGGCCCTGGCAGTCGCGCTCATCACGCTCGTCGGGCGGCTGGCCCGGCATTACCTGGGCAAAAAGCTGATTGAGACGAGCGACAGCCTGCTTCTGCGCGTACCGCTGCTCAACCGCATCTACAGCACGGTCAAGCAGGTAAAGGAAGCCTTCGCCGGCAATAAATCGTCGTTTAAGGAGGCTGTGCTTGTGGATTTTCCGCATCCGGGCATCTACTCGCTGGGTTTTATCACAGGCGAACAGCGCAACGAGGTGCAGGTCAAAACGGCCGAGCGGGTGTGGAGCATTTTCGTGCCGACCACGCCCAATCCCACCACAGGCTTCCTCATCTTCGTCCCGGAATCCAAAATGATCCGGCTCGACATGTCCGTGGCCGACGCCATCAAGACCATCATCAGTCTCGGCGCGGTCACGCCAGATTACGTTCCCGGAACGGTGACGGGTACGCCGATCAACCGTCAAAGGAGTTGAGTCACCGTTTGCGCACCATCAGCTCCGAAGCTGCTCACTCCACGTTGAACTCGAAGTTCCTCAAAGGAACATTCAATGACCATCTGCCGGGCGCGGAAGTGCCATCCTCTCCCCCATCCGGTCGCCGACTTGGGTTTCAGGTCACCTTTCGGGTTTGGAATGTCGCGCGATTTCCAGGCAGCGGGTCGCAAGGCTCGTCCATCCGGTTTGATGGCTGGCGCCAAGGCCCTGGCCGGTTTCGCCGTGGAAATATTCGTGGAAAAGTTGAAGATCCTTCCAATTCGGGTCGGTTGCGAAAATACCGTTGGAACCGTGCCACGGACGGTGGCCGGATCCATCGCGCAGGAAGAGCCGCGTGAGGCGGGCGGCAAGGTCGCGCGCAACTTCGTCCAGCGTCAGATGGTTGCCGGAACCGGTTGGACATTCCACGCACAGACTGTCGCCGTAGAATTCGTGTCCTCCTTCAACCGGGCGGCTTCCTGGCCGGCCTTTTTGTCTGGTGCTGTTTTCATCTTGCGCTGGCGTTATAAGGAATCTCAGCCGCCGGTGTCGAATCCAGAGTAGAGTTATCTATTGGGGCATCGTGGTGCTCGTCGCCACAGTGCTGTTATGGATCGGCGCAGAACTCACCAAGCGCATCGAGTGGGCCTTGCCTTACGCCGGAGGAATCGGAGTGCTCATGGTTATGGGCGGGATCATCTATGAGCTGTGGAAAAGTCGTGGGCGCAAATCTCAACTATCGTCAGAGAGCGATAACCTGAAGTGAGGACTGTTCCGCTCCAATCGGCCGCCTATAGAAACGGCGTCAACAACCGCGCCGCGCCGTCGCGCAGCCGGACCGGCAGGCTGCGGGCATCGACTTCGGCCAGCGTGGTTTGATGACTGTGACGAAGCTGTTCATCAAACCAGTCTGCCAAAGTTCGCGCCAGCGCCGGGCCGTAGCACTCCACGTTGAACTCGAAGTTGAGCCGCAAGCTGCGCGGGTCCCAGTTCGTTGAGCCGACCAAGGCCCAGCTGTCGTCCACAACGAAAAGCTTTGAGTGGTTGAAGGGCGGCGGACTGAGCCAGATGCGGCAGCCCCGTTCCAACATCTGCCACCAGTGCGCGGTCGAGGCCCAATGCACGAACGGCAGATTGCTTTTGGCCGGCAACAGAATGTCCACCGCCACGCCGCGCATCGCGGCCAGATTCAACGCCGCGATGATGGTGGACTCCGGCAGAAAGTAAGGCGTGGCGATGCGCACCGTTTTTTGCGCCACTGCCAGCGCGCCCAGGATCGTCCATCGCAGTTTCTCAAAATCCTCGTCCGGCCCATCGGCAATGCCGCCAGCGATGACCGGCCCGCAACTCTCCAGTGGAGGAAACCAACTTTCACCCCGCAGCGCCTCGCGCGTGGTAAAGAACCAGTCGTCGGCGAACACTTCCTGCAAATGCGCGACCACGGGGCCTTGCACACGAAAATGCAGGTCGCTCGCGGGATGCCTTGGTTTTTTCGCCAGCCAGTGGCCGGCACGAATGTTCAACCCGCCGGTGAAGCCGATGCGTCCGTCGGCGACCAGAATTTTTCGGTGATTGCGAAGGTTCATTTCCAGCAGACGCCGCAGCGGAAATGTCCGCAGGAAGCGCGCGTAAGGGATGCGCTCACCTTTGAGTGCGCCGAGGATGGACGGCCAGGAATAGCGCGTGCCCGTGGCATCGATGAGCACGCGCACCTCCACGCCGCGCCGCACGGCCTCCCCGAGCACACCGGCGAAGGCCAGCCCCACTTCGTCGCGGTCGAAGATGTAAGTGGAGAGCGTGACGGAATGGCGGGCGGCGGCGATGGCTTCGAGCATCGCGGGATAAGCGGCGTCGCCGTTGACGAGAAGTTCGACGCGGTTGCCCGGCAGTAGCGGGCGGGTGAGCACCTTGGCGGTGACACTGGCCAGCGAGGCCAGGTGGCGGCTGGCGACAGGTAGCAGTTGTGTGAGTTCCTCAACGGAACATTCATTGACCAGCTGCCGAGCGCGGAAGTGCTCCAAACCGCCACGTAGCAGGATGGCCCGCCGTTTGATGCGATTGACTCCGAGAATGAAGTAAAGGACGGCTCCGATCAACGGCACGAACCAGATGAAGCCGACCCAAAGCGTGGCGGCGCGGGTATCCCGTTTGTGCAGCAGCGCGTGCGCCGAGCCGATAAGCGATAGCAACAAGGCCAGCCCTGCCACGAAGTATTCCCACACGCCGAGAGGATAGGCGGTCCGAGACTGTGACGCAAGTTGTGAAGACAACCCTTATATGTCGGGTCGCGTGATACTGATCTTCAAGGCGGATTTCTTTCTTTCGAACTTCGGGGCGCTCTTCGTTGGCGTCCGGTTCTACGAAGGCGAGCGTAGCGAGACGAGTGGAACCGGACGCCAACGAAGAGTTGCCATCACTCGCGAGACGATCGCCCGCTTAAGCCGCAGAAACATCATCTCCTTTTCTCCCATTTCTGCTTTTCTTGCCCCGGCAAGAACTAAAACCGAGGTCCCCGCGCAAGGGACCTCGGTGGCGCGCGCGAGCTCGTGCAACCCTTGGACAAGCTTCGGCATGTCCGTAGCCCAGCTAGAGCCGCGCTCGCCTCGTGATCCAAACTCGAACCGTTGCTTGAGCGGCGGCTCCGGCCGCAAGCTCGCATGCATAAGGATGAGTTAGAACACATTCACCTCAACATGAAAACAGAAACCTCCCCCAAAATAACTTCACCAACTTACGTCGGAATGGACATCGCCAAGGCGACCCTCCAAGTCCATTCCAACGGCCATCAGATCGAATTCCAAAACGATCCCCCAGGCCACGCTCAGTTTTTAAAACAACTGGCCAAATTGACGCGTCCGCATGTGATCTGCGAAGCCACCGGCGGCTACGAACGTGCCGTCGTTGAAGCCCTTCACCAGATCAAAATTCCTGTCTCCGTCGTCAACCCGGCCCATACTCTGGCCGCCACTCAGGCCCAGGGAAAACGAGCCAAAACCGACCGTTGTGACGCCGAAGCACTGACTGATTATGGCCAGCGCTTCAAACCAGAACCCACCGCTCCCGTTCCTCCCAAACTGCGCGAAGCGACTGAATTGACCGTCTGGCTCAAACAACTCATTGACAATCGTGCGCTGGCCAAAACCCAAGCCGAACATCATGCCAATCAGTTTGTGAGCCAGCAGCACCAAGAGTTGCTTAAGCACTACAAACACCAGATCGACACCGTCGAAAAAGAAATCAAGAAACTGGTGCAATCGCAAAAAGAGTTCCAGCAACGCCTCGACTGTCTGACCGAAATCCAGGGTGTCGGTTTTCGCACAGCTCTGATGACGCTGGTCTTCATGCCCGAATTGGGATCCATGAATCGCGGCCAGACCGCTGCGCTGGCTGGCTTAGCCCCTTGGACGCGCGA
>Ga0163152_10006793_pt1 | contig 12764 bp, 1 predicted proteins | sample OliLakLV19MP8IB2_FD_148635 | JGI IMG/M metagenome (GOLD analysis project Ga0163152, IMG submission 148635) | Freshwater microbial mat bacterial communities from Lake Vanda, McMurdo Dry Valleys, Antarctica - Oligotrophic Lake LV.19.MP8.IB-2 | ecosystem: Environmental > Aquatic > Freshwater > Lake... | reverse complement strand
CCAATAAACCCATAATCTAATAAGCCGATAATCTAATAAGCCCATAAACGCATAAACCCATAAACGCATAAACCCATAAACCCATAAACCCATAAACCCATAAACGCATAAACCCATAAACCCATAAACGCATAAACCCATAAACCCATAAACCCATAAGCGCATAAACCCATAAACGCATAAACCCATAAGCGCATAAACCCATAAACTCACAAACCAATAAACTCATAAACCAATAAGCAAACCTAGAAACCACCATTAGCAACACCACCACTTAGATTCGACAAATCAAAATATTGCATAGCACTCCGATGGACGGTATGGTGCCTGGCGAAGCTTTGCGCCATACCGGAAAGCGGAAGAAAAAATGAGAAAGAGAACAAGATGCAGGATCTTCTGTAAAGATCCGTGCATATAACTAATGGCATATAGCACCTATCATAACAAAATCATTCATTGCACCACTTAATTAAACGTATTATCTCTTAACCCGATCAACCGCAACCAGATCATTTAATTCATTTTTCGTATGAAAAACCAATCCAAATCAAAGTCAGCCACCTCTGCTGCAGTGAGCACACTCACTTTCTCTTTTGAAAGAGAAAAGTTCACCTCTATGGCTGTTACCAAATCAACCATTCGTCTTCTAGTGGTTTTTTTAGTGTTCATAGGTGGCGTGGAAAGGAGTTGGGGGCAATTACTTCAATGGAATACTTTTGGGAATCTGGGTACCGAAACAATCGAGCCTAGTGTTGCCAATGCTACTGGTATTACACCGGCTGCTCTGACTTTGGGTATTGGAGTAACTCCCGCTGCTAATTCAAATCGCTTAGGAGGCAACGATTGGTTTGATAGCGGAGATACGAATCCCACGACCTTGGCAGAAGCTGTGGCAGACAATGATTACATTGAGTTTGTCGTCACGCCAACTTCAGGATATGTGTTTACGCCAACAACTTTAAATTTTATCTGGGATCGGTCAGCAACTGGTCCTTCTGATGTAACCTTGCGTTCCTCCGCAGATGGATTTACTGCTGACATTGCAACTGTTTCTGGAATCATCTCAGGGTCCTTTGCGGTCAATTCAATGGTGATACCAGGAATGGTCAATCTGGTCTCTCCCATCACATTTAGATTGTTTGCTTATAACGCAACTTCAACTGTTGGGACGGGAGGTTTTGATGTTAGTACCGATATGGTCAATGTTGAGTTATTAGGTGCAGCTAATTGCTTGGTACGGAATGTCAACACCTCTTTAAATTATTGTACTCTCCAGGCAGCCATTGATGCCGCCAGTCCTAACGAAGGCCTCGAGCTACTTGCCAATATCACGGAAGGCCTCATCATCATCAATAAGACACTGTCCATTGATGGAAATGGCTTTACGATCAATTCCACATCGCCAACGTATGGTATCAACCCGGCCGCAATAGGTATCAGTATCCAGGATCTCACCCTTCAGGATGCAGGCACTTACGGAATCCAGACTGACTGCGGCGCGGATTTTCTATTGATGACAAATGTTACTATCAATAGTTCCGGAAATTCAGGGGTCTCGATTTACGGGTCCGACAATTGCACACTCAACAATATAACTTCAACCAGCAATGGAGGCAATGGTGTCAATATCACCAATTGCGATAACACTACCATCACAGGCATCACCACCAGCGGCAATTCATTCATGAGTGGATTCAATGCGGGTATTGGCATATTTACTTCAGGCACCTATTGTCTGCCTGCTGGCGTATCCGGATTTACACTTGGCGGCACCATCAGTATTGCGGAGACAACCAAGGTATATTCACAAAAGGCCAATGCTGCAGATCCGCTTACAGGTATCAGCGGCACTTCAATCGACTGGGCTGTTGGTATAGGCGCTCTCGATCGTTCATACTGGCCTGACAAGGCTACAGCGTATGCTGTTGTGGATGCGTTATTCGAGCCTCCATATAATTATTCAAACTCATTGATCTATGTGGCCGATGTGGTCACTGAGAACTTCTACGTAGATGATGATCCTGCTGGTGATGCCACACCACCGATGCTGATCCAGACTGCAGTGACGTATGAAGTGCCTGGTAAAACCATTTTCTTGGAGACAGGTACTTTCAGCGAAAGAGTTACGCTTGATAAATCACTAACACTTGATGGAACAGGAATCGGTTCATCCGTATTGGATGGTACCGGCTTGGCAGGGAATGGAAATGGCATCACCCTCAATACGGGTGTGACGAATGTAACCATCAAAGATTTAACCGTAAGAGATTATGCTGGTGCAAACGGAAATGTAAATGGAGGCATCTATGCAATCGGTGGGAATAATAACCTGACGGTGCAGGATGTTGACCTGGCAGATAATGTCGGTGGAAGCGGTTTTTATGCAAACGGTCCAATAGACAATGTCCTTCTCAATAATGTTGATGCCCATGGCCATACGGTAGCGGCAAGAGGTATCGTCATCTGGAATGGCCTCAAATCAAATATCACGATCACAAATTGCGAAGTATATGGCAACAATTGTTGCGGTATCGAATTACAGGATGGTACGGCAACGGGCGTGACCATGACTGGAAATTTTGTGCATGATAATGGAGACAATGGAATCGGAATAGTGGGGATGCAAGCGCCAGGAGCAAACCTGATTCAACTGAACACGGTAACCAACAACGGGCGTTTTGGAATTGAAATTAAAAACCCGGATGGATCAGGAGCGGCTAGTGGAGCAGGAAGTGTTGTGGTCAATAATAATACCGTCACCAGAACTTTAGCTATTGGTGATGCGAGAGATATATCGGGTATCGCGGTTTTCCGCAGAGGCGTGCAGCCTGGTAATGTCGAGGTGCCTGAAGGTGTTTATGTGTCCAATAACACAGTGTCCGGATATACCCAGCCAAGCAACAGTGAGGGCTTTGGTATCGTGATTGAGGGGATCAACCACACCGTAACAGGTAATAATATAACTGGAAATGACGTAGGGCTTCAACAGCAGGCCGGTCATACACCTTTGCCTCCTGCAGATGGCGACCCGGCCAATTTGGTGGATACCTATTTCGGCCGGGGTAACGCGCAAATGACATGTGGCAATAGTATAACTGGTAATACTATCTCAGGTAATACGACCAATATCCGGGATGTAGGTGTTGGAGGTGGCTTAGTGACCAATATTAATACCTCGGAGGTCTTTTGCTCTATTCAGGCTGCTATCGATGATCCGCTTACGGTGAATGATAACACTATCATTGTGGATGCAGGTTTTTATAATGAAGCCGTCACTGTATACAAGAGTGTAAACATACAAGGTGCTAATGCAGGCATCGCAGGTAACGGGTTTCGTGGTGCTGAATCAATCGTAGATGGTAATAATGGGACACGTACAGGTTTTGCAATCACTACAACAAATGTCACCATTGATGGATTTAAAGTTCAGAATTGTGGTGGTGTTGGTTTTGAATCAGGCATCTTTACGAATTCAACCGGAAGTCTGATCAAGAATAACATCCTCTACAATAATGAGAAAGGGGTGTATCCATCTAACACTGGTCCATGTACAGTAGAATACAATTTATTTGATAGCAATAATCGCTCAGGTCCGAGTGGTCAGGTAGGACTGCTCAGCTTTACATCCAATTCGCTTTCTGTCCTTCATAATGAATTCAAAGGACAGACCAGTAATGCAGCTGTTCTTTTTGATGGAAGTGCAAGTCATTCAAATCTCACATTCAAGTATAACTATCTGCATGACAATCATCCGGGCTCTTCCTGTGTATATGTGGCCAAGGTCACAGGTGGTGAATTTGCTAATAACTACATTACAAATGGCAAGCGCGGTTTCAAAATAGCAGGTGGAAACAATACCATTTCTATTCACAATAATATTATCACGGGTACTGTACAGGCTGATATCATGGTCAATCTTGATTTTGGTGCCAACTCTGGCATCCAGGCCCACAACAATAGCCTGACAAGTGCAGTCACCATTGTGAATGAAGATGCGACTGTGGTTGATGCTACCTGTAACTGGTATGGATCATTAAATCCTGCGGCAACGATTGTAGAGACTAATCCAAATACAGTCACTTACATACCTTTTCAGACAAACGGTGTAGATATGGGGGGAAATCCATTTGATGGATTCCAGCCTTCAGTAGGTTGCGCATGCACCGTCATGGCTACTGCCACACCGACACCATCCTCATGTCCATTGAATGACAATGGATCTGTGCTTGCCAATGTCACAATGAGTGTTGGCGTAGTCACTTATCTATGGAGCAATGGCCAAACTACAAATCCGGCTACCGGACTTGTCAATGGTACGTACACAGTGACAGTCTCTGACGTAAACGGATGTACTACAACCGCAAGCGCAACCGTGATGGGTGACAACCTCGGTCCTGTACATAATACAAATACAGGATTGAATTATTGTACGATCCAGGCCGCTATTAATGATCCGCTCACACTGGACGGAGCTATTATCACAGTTGATGCTGGTACATACACCGAAACAGGTCAGATCGTCATCAGCAAGAACCTCACCATCACCGGCGCTGACAAGACAACAACGTTTGTCAAACCGGATGCCAATACTGCATACGGCGGTTCATGGATCCTCGTTAATCCAGGCAAAACATTAAATCTGAGCAAATTCACCCTCGACGGTACAGGTAAATTAATTTATACCGGTATCAAACAGGAAGGAAACGGACTCGTGAATGATTGCATTATCACCGGCATCAAATACAATGAAAGCACCGATTATAAAGGAACAGCCATCCACATTGAAAGCACAGGCAATGTCAATGTAACGAATTCCACCTTCGCACAAATAGGTCGTAATGGTATTCTTGCCGACAACTGCACAGGTACCTATAGCGGAAATACCTATACCGGAAAAGGCACAGGTAACTGGCTCGATTACTTCATCCTCTCCGAATATGGTGATGATGTCGTGATCTCCGGCAATACGATACAAAATTGTACAGGGGTTGCTTTATCAGACGGATCAGGCTCAGCTGCTATCGCGGTATGGGATGACCCGGGTACACAAGCGATCATTTCAGGAAATACAATGACCACTAATTCAGTCGGTGTGGCCGTTGTTGGATACTCAGGCGGAACGGAACCGCAAGTTGAATTCGGCGCAGGCAACGTCTTTGACGGAGGCGAATATGGAATTTCATTGTCGACATATTTTAGCAATATTTCCAATCCGGCTATCACGTTTACAGGAGCATCTACCTTCAAAGGCCAGACGCAGCAATCGATTTCCCTGGACGCTCCGAATATTCTGGTTGGAACAAATATTGACATCAGTGCCCAAATATTTAAAACGGCTGGTGATGTGGTCATCACTGACAACTTTGCCAAAGAAAACCTGGTCAGACATGCGATCGATGCACCCAACAGAGGTTTGTTCGTTTGGAATCCGACTAATGTATATGTTACAACCAGTAGCTTCTTTGCCCCGGAAACATCCACAGCTAAGATTCAACGCGGTATCGATGCATCATCTGCAAACTGGACCGTTAACGTAGGACCGGGAACATTTGCATCTATGGATATTTCCATACCGATCAGTGTCATCGGCCAAGGTATAGGCGTGACCATCGATGATCATTCGACAGATCCGAATTTAGGCAATAATGTAACGATACATGACGTAGTCGGAAATGTCCTGGTCACCGGATTTACATTAAAAACAAGTCCGGCTTCTTCTGTTCATTCGAACGGAGTAAAGATTACTAACGTTTCAGGCGGGACGTGTACCATAACTAATAATGAGATATGGGCATACCAGTCCGCTGCAGGCACTGCCTTTGAAAATTACGGAGTAATCGCCGGTTATGGAAGCACCTCCAAATTGGTATTTGACAATAATACGGTTTACGGTGGAGGAGATAACCCCATGCTTGTAGAAAAGTGGCTGGGTGAAACTGAAATCACCAACAATACCATCCACCGTGGTCCGGATGATACCGCAAGCAAGGATGCCTTATTCATGATGAATTATGGTACCTCCAATATCACGGCTAAACAATTAATAGAAAACAATACGATAGATATGGGAGGAGGTACTGTGTTTACTTCCGGGACAAGAGGTGTTGGTATTTCCGTTGTGGGAGATTTTACTGCTCTTGGTACTACAGGAGGCTTTACGGATGTTCGGGTCACTTCCAATGAGATTGTAAATTTAAAGACCGGCAGGCGCGGTATCAGCACCTGGAACAATTCGCCAGCACCGGGTATAGCAGGTGATGTCAGGATTTTGATCAATAAGAATAAGATTACTCCTGCTTTAGGTTTTACAGGTGAATTTGGAGTCAGAATACTGGGATTATCAACCGTTGCTGACATTCTCAACAATGATGTCAGCGGCGTCACGGATGCCGTTAAAATCCAACCGTGGAATAGCCACAGTGCATCGGGCGTTCTGGTCAATAACAATTCGTTGATACCAGCACTGTATGCCATTAACAATCTTACGGCTAATACGGTAGCTGGTACATGTAATTGGTACGGCACCGGAAATGCAAGTACAATTGCTGCCCTGATGAACGGGCTGGTTACTTATACAAACTGGATTTCCACTGCAGGGGATAGTGATGCAGGGCCTGGATTTACACCAACCGGATTATGCAATGGCTCACCGGTTGTCATTGCCTCCGCGACCCCAACCGATATACATTGTGGTGACCCTAGCGGTTCGATCAATGTAATCTGGAGTGGTGGGGTAGCGAATTATATCGTTTCCTGGTCGGGCACATCCAGCGGTTCACAACCTGGACTTGCCAGCTCTCCATACAGTATAACTGGTTTGGCGGCTGGTACATACAACGTAACAGTGACGGATGCCAATCTCTCAACTGCCACAGTTGGTCCTGTAAGTATCCAATATCTACCTGTGACAAATACCACAGATAATCCGGATACATACTACGCTACTATTCAAGCAGCAATAGATGCAGCTAGCAATGGTGATGTGATAACCATATGCAGTGGTGCATATAACGAGAACGTAAACGTCACGAAAGAACTGACCCTCACCGGGGCAGGAAACGGAAGCAATCCCGCCACCAATACCGTATTAACACCTTCAGTGGCTTGTTCAGGTGTGGGCTTCACGATTTCCGCAGCCAATGTGACCATACAGAATATGTATGTGACCAACTATCAGACAGCAGTTCAGCTAAATGGTGTGGTCAATCCAACGATCAATGATATGTCGCTGATCGATTATTGTCAATATGGCATCAGGATCACTGGTAGTAATAGCAGTGTTGATATCACACAGACGGATATACAGCGATTGAGCCTCCTGGCCGGTACGGTTGGGATCCGCGTAGGAACAGCAGATGCAGTAAGTGGAATGTTAATTGACAATTGCACCATCACAGGAAACGCATTGCAAGGCATAACTGTCTTTCAGGCAGCTGTTCCTGTTGCTTTTGATAACATCATTATTCAAAACAGCACCATCAGCAACAACACACAAAAAGGCTTGTATTTTGAGAAACTGAGTAATGCTACATTGCAAAATCTGACTATGGCTAACAATGGTACAGATGCCGCTTATGGTTTCAACAATGGTATTGATATCAATCTCAAGTATGATGATTATGCCAACATCACCATTCAAAACTGCGATATCACCAATTCCGGATATACAGGAACCTCGACGGATCCTCAAAACCCTGCCGCTATCGCCATTAAAGCAAGAGATGATGCAAATTCTTATAATACGAATCCGGCTACGTTGATTGGAGTTAACATCACCAATAACAGGATCAGTGGTCCTCAAAACGGGATCCGTTTCGGTGAATTTGGAAAGATCAACAACACGCCAAGCAACGTCACGGTGGAAGGTAATGATCTGTCTTATTTATTTGCTCACAAAGCAGTGATCCGTCGCACCAATGATGATGTCAATATGCTCTGCAACTGGCACGGAAGTACTTCGCTCCCAGTAATACTCGCGACGTTTGCAGAAGCCGGAACAGGAAGTACCATTTTGTCAAGTATCCTTTTGTCAGGTGGTGATGGTAATCCCTCGGTCGGCTTCCAGCCTTCAGGTTTATGCGGATGCCCATCAGGCAATCTGGTGACCAACACTAATACACCTGAAACTTTCTGCACGATCCAGGCAGCCATCAATGATCCTGATACAGATGCAGGAGATGTCATTGTTGTAGGACCTGGTACCTATATCGAAAATATCTACCTCAACCAGGATGTTGATCTTCGCGGCAACAACTATGGCATCAATCCGAATACGGGTATGCGTATTGCCGAATCCATCATCGTACCCGCAACTTCAGATCCTGATCCAACCAGCCTCACGGCTGTGAATATCATGTACCTCGATGCTGCTGCATCAGGAAGTGTCATCGATGGTTTTACAATCGATGGAGATAACCCTAATCTGACAAGCGCGGTCAATATTAATGGAGCCAATATTGATGCCATCGAGTGTATCGCCGGTTATGAAGGGACAGGCAATCTCACGATCAGCAATAACATCCTGCGCAACGTGACCTATGCCGGTATCGATATGTACAACTACTACAATAGTGGTGCATCTACTTCAAACAATTACATCACCGGTAATAAAATCGATAATATCGCACAAGCACCTTATGGTATCGGTGTACTGATCTACAATAACTTTTATGCGGCCATAGAAAACAATGTGATGACGCGCGTTAGGGCTGGGGTACAAACCGGCAATTTCTATAATGCCAATACGGGAAGTACAAGTTCCATCAGCAACAATACGATCGAAGCATCGCGCAGAGGTATATTCCATAACCTGGCCTATGGCAGTGCAGGCTCATTTACCATCGCAGGCAATACCATTTCAAATCCGACTTCGGATCCGACCATGATAGGTCTCTCCCTTAGTGCTATCGGAGATGCTGTTGGTGCGAATGTAACAGGCAACAACATTAATGGTGCCTATGCTGGTGTTGATTTCTGGAATTGTACCTCAACTCCGGCTATCAACGTCAACGGTGGACTGATCACCAATTGTACCTATGGTGTTGTAGCCAGCAATTATGATGGCTATAACTCCAATGCTAACTCCAGTGCAGTTAAGATGTCTGGTGTTACGGTTACGGGCTCAACCATTGCGGGTGTGCATGTCAAAGACAATCCATTGAATTCAAATGGCGCAACCATCCAGCTTACAGTGGATACCGATTGTGAAATCAACGGTACCGGACAGTTACTGACGGGTATTCTTGTTACAGGACCACAAGCTTCAGCTACGGTTCAGGGCAATGATGCTTCGATCAATGGCTTTGCTATTGGTATCGACGTCGACGGAGGCTCCGCCACGATCACCAACAATCATATCTATGATAATGGAATCGGGGTGCGGTTTACGAATGCAGGAACAGGAAATGTAAATACTAACAACTTTGACGGAGGAGTAGATCCGGATAACGGCACAGACATTCAGGCTACAGCTACTGCCGGTGTTGTGACAGCATCACCAAACAACTCTCTGGCTGGAAGTTTATTTGGGGTGCAGAATTTATCAGGCAACTTAATAGATGCAACGCTCAACTATTGGGAATCAGCATCAGGTCCTGGCCCGGTTGGCCCTGGAAGTGGTGCAAATGTGACCCTGAATGTGGAGTATTGTCCATGGTACAATAATGTCCCTCCTGCTTTAATGGGTCCTGGTGTGCTATCAGCATCGCCATTCTATAATACGATGTCCATGTTAGGGTATTGTTCTTTGCAGGATGCTATCAGTGCTGCATCCTCCAATGATGTGATCGAAGTTCAGCCAGGCAATTATTATGAAGTTGGGCAGATTGTAATTAATAAAAACCTGACAATAGTTGGGATGGGAGCGGACTGTGGTGATGTTGTCTTCCATCCTACGATGAACACGGGTTCAGTCGGTGATGCCAGGGGATGGTGGCTTGTGCTGCCAGGCTTCAAATTAAGTATGCAGAAGGTATCACTGGATGGGGCTGGTTATTTAGTCTACCAGGCCATCCGAGACAAAGGATTTGGAGACTTAGATCAGGTATGTTTTAAGAACATACTTTACCAGGAGAGCGGTCCTGCTTACAATGGGGTTGCTGTAGCAGCGTTTGGTGCAGCACCAGGCAGCAATGTTAATATCACCAACAGCACCTTCAACAATATCGGTAGAGTAGGGGTATTATATTTTGGAGCAGGAGTTGATGGTTCCACATTTGATGGCAATACCTATACAGGTAAAGGAGCAGGTGACTGGTTGGATTATGCATTGGATATCTCTGCCGGCGCTCAGGTAACTGTAACAGATAATATCATTACCGGCAACCTTGGGGTGGCTTCTTCAGATGGATCTACCTCTGCCGCTCTTGTAGTGACTACCTATTTTGGTCTTGGAACAGAGGCGGATATCAATGATAATAATTTAAGCGGAAATACGGCTGCCATCGTAGTAGGATTTGACGGTGCAGATGACAGTGATGTAGAAGCACACAATAATAATCTTAGTAGCAATCCTGGTGGAGGCGTAACCAATTCCAATCCATCCAATATTGTTAATGCTACGCTTAATTACTGGGGTGATCTGGATGACTCAGGCCCTAGTACTGTTGGATTTGGAACTGGTGTTCCTGTCAGTGCAGGTGTTCTTTATTGTCCCTGGTTAGATGATGCCCCACCTGCTGGTATTGCGGTACCATCTCCTGTGGCTTCTATTGCAATAGATGAAAGCAGTGGGTTAAATGATGATGATGGTATTATTTGTGCAGGAGCTTCTGTGACACTTGATGCCACGGCACCGAATGCAACATACCTCTGGTCAACTGGAGCAACAACATCATCGATTATAGTTACCCTCGCTGACACCTATACTGTGACAGTCACTTATCCAGGAGGCTGTACAAGTATGGCTTCAGTGGGTGTGATAGTCAATCCATTACCAGTCTTATCCGGTCCTCCTGCAGTATGTGTAGGAAGCACGATACAATGGTTACCAATGGGCGGTATGGGTATAGGCACTTGGACCAGCAGTAATAACTTGATTGCTACAATCACCGATGCAGGTGTTGTCACTGGCGTTGCTCCAGGCATGGTGACCTTCACCTTCACGACCACAGCAGGCTGTAGCACTACAAGCTCATCAGTAAGTGTCAATCCTTCACCCTCAGCTACGATTACCACTGCACCTATCGTCGTATCAGGTACGCCAAACAATCCGGCTACCATACCTGATGCAGGAGGTGGTGCGACGTATGTATGGACGGTATCCAATGGAACGATTACCGGCGGTCAGGGTACATCAAGTATGCTATACACTGCCGGTATGGCCGGATCTAATACCATTGCAGTAACAGTTACCAATAGCTTTGGCTGTGTATCTGTAGGTAGTATAGTAGTCAACGTGATCAACGTGGGTCCTTCTTCTATGCAATGGGTACCTGACAATGCTGCCCATGGATCTTGCCCAGCTGCTAGCAATTGCTGTACGAACATTATCTGCTATGGATTGGAGTACACCCCAGGCGTAAGTGGCAATCTCACCACATACACTACTGGTTTTGTGGCTAATTGCACAGGTAACTTCCCAACGGGTATGACACCGGTCGCTTCCAATAAATCATGCGTAATGACTGACAATAGTTTTGAAATCAACGCATGTGCAACGATCGATTCTATCCTCTTCAATAGTTCTGGTAACAATGGCATTTCGGTACCTGTTGTGGTTAATGTACCTGTCATCCTGCATAAGGTTTGTTTCAACCTTGCACCGGGTGACATTATCGGAGTCAAAGAAGATGCCGTCACCAACCTCTCGGCCAGTGTTGACCTTACAGGCGGTGGTCAGTTCACGGAGTTCCCAAGCTATACAACTACGAACTTTACTAAGCCATTGCCGATCATTCCAGTCAATGGGTCTTCTACAGTGTCATGCCCTGCGTTGGCTACTGTACCGACACCTCCGGTGGTACTGGATTATTGCGGAAATAATGTCCCAGCGACATTGACGACCACTGTCAATATGCCTGATCCTATAGTATGTGAAGGCACGAGGACGTACAACTTTACTTATACAGATTGCTCTGGATATGCACAGCCTTGGTCGTATACGTATACGATTGATCATACAATAGCGCCTGCTGAGGTTGGTGGACCAGTATCTCAGAATGGTGGCATAGTTGAATGTGTAGTATCAGCTACAGCCCCGATAGTACTACCAGTAGTGCAAGATCAATGTGGTACGTCGCTATCCCCAACAGGCCCACCGACTATTGGAGGAACCTATGCGGGCTGTGAAGGAACCTATACATACACATACAATTATGCGGATTGTTCAGGACTTCCATTTTCATGGACGTACAGTTACACAATCGATCATACTACAGCACCTGGAGAGGTAGGAGGACCTGTATCGCAAAACGGAGGTACGGTTGAGTGTATATCCTCAGCAGCAGCTCCGATGACACTTCCGGTTGTACAGGATGTATGTGGAAATGTTCTTTCTCCGACAGGATCACCAACTATTGGAGGAACCTATGCGGGCTGTGAAGGAACCTATACGTACACATACAATTATACGGACTGTTCAGGACTTCCATTTTCATGGACGTACAGTTATACTATCGATCAGACAACTCCACCTGCCGAAGTCGGCGGACCAGTGCCAACAAGTTCTACTGTTGGTTGCCCATTAGATGCTGTCGCTCCTGATTTACCAGGTGCACCGGCAATGCCTGTAGTCCAGGATATTTGTGGTAATGTTCTGACACCTT
>Ga0163152_10006787_pt1 | contig 12786 bp, 14 predicted proteins | sample OliLakLV19MP8IB2_FD_148635 | JGI IMG/M metagenome (GOLD analysis project Ga0163152, IMG submission 148635) | Freshwater microbial mat bacterial communities from Lake Vanda, McMurdo Dry Valleys, Antarctica - Oligotrophic Lake LV.19.MP8.IB-2 | ecosystem: Environmental > Aquatic > Freshwater >... | reverse complement strand
CCTGTGGTCGAAGGCGACGTGAGTCCATACGGAAGAGCCGGATGGTGGAAATCTCCTTGTCCGGATCTGGTGGGGGCCACGGGAGGGCGACCTCCCGTGGCTACCCGACCGGTACGTCCGGACGTCCGGCGGACGACGTCCGGATTCCGGACGTACCGATGTGCCGCTCCCTTCGACGTGGAGCGTGGAACTCGCGCAGCCGCGCGTGTGCGCTGAGATGTCGGCGCGAGCGTCGTCGTCTGGTGTTTCGGCGCGGGTCCTGCAGAGGGCCTGCGCACGGAAACCGATGAGCAATGACTATACTGAGCACATGCCCTGGGCCAACGACACTCCGATCCCCGATCCGGACGCGCCGGCCGTGGAGGATCACGTCGTCCATCTTCGCGGCAGGTGGTCGGACTACGTGCGGCTCCTGCGGATGCGGGGCGAGCGATCGCGACCGCGCATCTCGTATCTCGACGGGGTCATCGAGATCATGAGCCCCTCGATCTACCACGAGGGCATCAAGGTTCTCGTCGCTCGCCTCATCGAAGTCTGGTGCCTCGAAAGAGACGTCGAGTTCTCGGGGTACGGGTCGTGGACGATCAAGAAGGAGGAAGAAGAAGCGGGCGCGGAGCCGGACGAGTGCTACGTGATCGGCGACTATGTGAAGAGCCCCAAGCGCCCTGACCTCGCCATCGAAGTCGTCTGGACCGGCGGCGGCATCGGGAAGCTCGAGATCTACCGTCGCCTGAGAGTGCGCGAGGTCTGGTTCTGGGAGCGCGGGCGGATCACGCCTCACACGCTGCGTGGCCGCAAGTACGTGCCGATCGCGCAGAGCGAGCTCCTCGAAGGGATCGACCTGAAGCAGCTCGCGTCGTTCGTCTCGCGACAGGACCGCAGCACGAGCTCCGTGATCCGCGCCTACCGCGCTGCGCTTACGAGGCGCCGCAAGAAGCGCTGAGCAAGCGGACGAAAGGTCGCGCGCATGCGCTCGAGCAGGCGGCGGCGAATCGCGAGCGCGGGCAGGGACGTCACGCGCGCGACACCCAGGATTCGCGATGCGTCGAAGAGCGCGTCGGGGCGCGGGGCGCCGTCGCCTTGTGTGAGCACGCGCCTGTCGCGGATCGAGAGCACGCGGTGCAACACGGGCAGCGTGCCCTCCATGAACAGCACGACGTCGCCGGCCGCGGCGCGCGCACCCAGCTCGACCTCGAGCGCGTCGCCGTCGGCGAGAGCCGGGAGCATCGAGTGGCCGCGCACGCGGATGCGGACGACGTCGGCCATGCTTACGAGCGGTTCACGCCGCAGGCGGGAGGCGCCGTCTTGCCGGCGAAGGGGTCGCACACGTTCGCGCGGCCCTCGAGCTTGTCCTTGCTCACGATGCGCGGCGGCTCGTAGGGGCGGCGCTTCTGGGGGCTCGGCGACTTCGCCGACTCGTCGGGTCTCTTCGGTGGATCTTTCGGGTCCGGCATCGAGCGTCCTTTCAGGAAATGACGCGCAACCGGCGGGTGCCGGGGCGCACGATGGGTTCATCGGAAACGGGGCGGCCCTCGGCGACGGCGCGTCGCGCGGCGGCCACGCGGCACGCCTCGAGGTTGGGCGCGGTCAGCGAGCCTTCTTCGTGGCGCGCCATGCCCGCGCAGCGCGGGCACCAGGGGCGGTCGTCGCAGGTCGCGCACTCGCGCAGCGACGAGATCGTGATGTTGCGCATCGTCTGGAGCACGTCGCCGCGCTCCCAGATCTCGGCGAACGATTTTTCGCGGATATTCCCTGCAGGGATCTTGATCGCGACACACGGGAAGATGTCGCCGCGAGGGGAGATCGACACGGCGCCGCGGCCGGCATTGCAGGGCGCCGCGTCGAGCGGCTTCGCGACGGGGGCAGCGGACGGTCCGCGGCGTTCGCGATCCCACGCGAAGACGAACGCGAGGTCGTCGGTGGACGGGCGCAGCGCGAGCGGCGCCGACTCGCCACCGTCCATCGGCGCGACGAGCGGATCCCACGAGAACTCCTCGACGCCGAGCGACATCGCGAAGTCGTGGAGCGCCGGAAGCTGGCGCGCGTTCACGTTCATCACGGGCGTCTTCGCGCGCACGCGCACGCCGCGCGAGGTGAGACGCTGGATCGCGCCGGTCGTGCGATCGAACGAGCCGGGCACCTGCGTGACGGTCTCGAAGGTCTTCGCATCCGCTCCATACAAGCTGATCTCGACGCCGACGGGTTCCAGGGCCGCGAGCCAATCCGCGCGGCGATCGTCGACGAACCAGCCGTTCGTGAAGATGCGCAGCACGAAGTCGCGGGCCTTCGCGTGCTCCGCGATCTCGGGAAAATCGCGGCGGAGGAACACCTCGCCGCCGGTGAGCGTGAGGAAGAGCGAGCCCGCGTCGGCGAGCGCGTCGAGCAGCGCCTTCGACTCGTCGAGGGTGAGCTCGCCGTGGCCGTCGTGCGGGAGGTAGCAGTGCGTGCAAGCGTAGTTGCAGCGCTCGGTCACCTCGAACTGCGCGTGCAGCGGCACGTGACGCGCGATGAGGCGATCCTGCAGATCGACGAAGAAGCCCTCGGCGCTCACGTGGCGAACTCCACGAGGGAGGCGGCGGCGAGCTCGTCGAGGAAGGCGCCGACGTCCCGGGCTGCCTGGTCGGGCGTCACCTCGAAGGACTCGGTGACGAGCGCGACGAGGTCGGCCTCGCTGCGGGCGCCGTCGATCGAGCCCCACACGAGCGTGCCGACTTCATTGAGCAGCGCCACGTCGGAGAGTTTCGTCTGGATGACGACGGCGGCACCGTCGATGACTCTCGAGGCCGAGGAGCGCTGGCGCTTGGGGATGCGGGTCGTCACGCACCCTCCAAGGTAGCCCAAACCGAGGGGTCGATCGGGAAAGTCAGCTCGGAGACGCCGGGGCTGCCGGAAGCGGCGTCCGCCAGGGCGAGGGCGCCCTCTGCGGAATCCGGGTCGTCGACGAGATAGGGCATCGCCGCGAGCAGCTCGCGGGCGCCGGCGAGGCGGTCGAGGGGGCAGAGTTCGACGCGCGAGCCTTTGCGAAGGCGCATGAGGCGGCGCACGGGGTAGCCGCCTTCGCGCGGGGGCGCACCGCCGTCGCGAAAGAGCGTGGGGATCGCGCAGAGGCGCCCGCTCTCATCGCGGCGGAGCACGACGAGGTCGTCGGAAAGAACGGCCCGCGAGCCGGCGAGGCCCGAGAGCGTGGTCTTGCCCGCGCCGGAGGGGCCGAAGCCCACGTGAGCCTCGCTGCCGGAGAGCACGGCGCACGCGTGCAGGAGGAATCCACCGGCGGGAAGGAGGAGGCGAGCGACCGCGACGCGGAGGAAATTCTCGGCGGCGCCCTGGTCGTGCGTGCAGCACAAGCCTTCGCCGCGGCCGGTCGCGAGGTCGATCCAGCCGCGCAGGTGGAGCGAGGTCACGTCGAGCCGCGAGCCCGTGCGCTCGACGAGGAGCGGGTAGTCGGGGAGTCCGTCGACGAAGGGCGCGGCCTGCATGGCGCGATAGGCGGCGGGGGAGTCGGCGGGACAGCCGGGGCCGTGGTCGACCACGGTCACCTGCACGGCGGCCGCTCCCGATCGGAGCGCGGGGAAGCGCTCGTACCGGGAGCTTAGGGTGCGGGACAGCCACTCACCGGGGGCCGAAACCGCGACGCGAACGCCTGCGACGTCCGCTTCGAGCCGAGCCAACAAAGTCCAAAGATGACAACATGTTCGACGTTGCGCGTCAAAACTCGCATGAAGTACGGTGTAGGTGAAGCGGCACATCAAAAGGGTCGGTCAAAATGCGGATCACGCGGATGTTTCTGGTCGCCGTCGCGATGTTCACCTCGTTCTCGGCTTGGGCCGTCGACGACGACGAAACCGACAATCACGGCAAGCCGAAGGCGCGGTACGAGCTCGGCGCGCGCTTCCACTTCCTCACCATCAATCCGATCCTCGACAGCTACTACGACGACCACGAGAGCGTGAACGGCTACACGGTCGGTCCGATTCTCTCGCGCCGCTCCGAGGACGGAAACTCGCGAACGATCATCGGCTTCGACTACTCGAAGACGGATCCCGATGACGGCCCGTGGCTCGAGGCCGGCGACGACGAGGTCGAGGCGGAGTGGACCGAGTTCCGCAACGTCTCGATCATCTCGGCGAACTTCATGTTCGTTCACGTGTTCCGCCGGGGCCCGTTCGGGTTCGCCGTGGGTGGCGGACTCGGGCTCGCCTACACGACGGGCACGGTCACGTCCTTCGCGACGCTCGCGAACGGCCAGAAGAACCCGGCCAGCGAGCCCGACGAGAAGAACATCCCAACAATCGCGCCGACGGTGCTGATCAAGCTGGGCCCGCAGTTCGAGCTCGGCCGCATGGGAACGGTGTCGCTCGACGTGGGCGTGCACAACGGCCTCTACGCGGGCGCGAGCATCACAACCGCGCTCCCGTTCTGACGGCGCTCCGGCGTCATGTCGGACCTCCCTGATACAAGTGCGCGTCGGCTCGATTTGCCGGCGCGAACAAGGGGACTACGATGGAAGACGTGGAGAGCAGCTGGCGCAAGCATCTCGAAGACGACCTCCGCGAGGGCGGGTATCGCATTCGCGGGACGGAGATTCACGCTGATCAGGTACTGATGTTGATCGCGGGCGGCGCCAGCGTCGATCAGATCCTCGCGAAGAATCCCTCGCTGTCTCGTGAGGCGATCCTTGCCTGCATCGAGTGTGCGCAAGAGGCGCTCGAAAAGCAGCGCGTGATGGACGCGATTCGCGAGGGCGTCGCGGACTCGCGTGCGGGGCGCGTGACGCCGCACGAAGACGTGCTCGACCAGTTCGAGCGGGAGTTCGGATTCCGGCGGCCGTCGTGAGGATCGTGTGGACCGATCGCGCGCTCCTCGATCTTCGCGCAGCGGCGACCCGGCGCTCGACCCCCGGCGCCGACCTGCGACTTCTGGAGAACGTCGTTTCGTCGATCGAGCGGCTCCGCGATTTCCCGCTGAGCGGTCGCGCCGTGCCGGAGCTCGAGGACGAGTTGTTTCGCGAAGTCATTGCGCGTGACTATCGCGTTCTCGATTGGATCGCCGGAGAGGACATCGAGATCCTCGCGGTCATCCACGGCAAGCGGCTCCTGACCTGGGACCTGCTCGGCGAGGCCGAGGCTGTGTACTTCGTCTCTCTGAATCGTCGCCCAGTGGTTCCGGTCGCCGCGGGATCGTGCTAAACGGCAGGGCATGCTGTCTTTCGAGACCCCCGAACACGAGATGCTCCGCAAGGCCGTGCGTGACTTCGCGATCAAGGAAGTCCGACCGATCGCGGCGAAGATCGACAAGACCAAGGAATTCCCTCGCGAGAACTTCCGCAAGATGGGGGAGCTCGGCTTTCACGGCGTGACGGTCCCGACGGAATACGGCGGCTCGGGGATGGGCGCGCTCGCCTGCGCGATCGTGAACGAGGAGCTCGCGCGCGAGTGCGCGTCGACGGCGCTCTCGTATCTCGCGCACGCGGTGCTCTGCGTGAACAATCTTTACCTGAACGGCACCGACGTGCAGCGGAAGAAGTACCTGCCCAAGCTGATCTCGGGCGAACACATGGGCGCGTGGGCGCTCACCGAGCCGGGATCCGGCTCGGACGCGAAGGCGCTGAAGACGAAGTACCGCGTCGAGTCGCGTGGAGGGAAGAAGGGGTTCGTGTTGAACGGCACGAAGCTCTTCATCACGAACGCCTTCCTCGCGGACGTGACGATCGTGTTCGCGCGGCCGGAAGGCACGGGGCCCGAAAAGGACAAGGACGCGATCACCGTGTTCCTCGCCGAGAAGGGCACGCCCGGTTTCAAGCCGCACGAGCCGATGGACAAGATGGGCATGCGCGCGTCGCCCACGTCCGAGATCACGTTCGAGGACTGCTTCATCCCGGAGGAGAACCTGCTCGGGCAGGAGCGCAAAGGCACCGAGCACATGCTGCTCGGCCTGGACGTCGAGCGCATCACGATCGCGGCGATTCCCGTCGGCATCGCGCAGGGCGCGCTCGACGTGGCGTTGAAATACGCGACGGAGCGGAAGCAATTCGGCGTGGAGATCGGCACCTTCCAGATGATCAAGACGTTCCTCGCCGACATGGCGACGGAGACTCGCGCGTCGCGGCTGCTCGTGTACGACACGGCGCACCGGCTCGATCACGGCGAGAAAGGCCTGACGATGGAAGCGTCGATGGCGAAGTACTACGCCAGCGAAGTCGGCACGCGGACCGCGCTGAAGGCGGTGCAGATCCTCGGCGGCTACGGCTACATCACGGAGTTCCCGGTCGAGCGCATGGCGCGTGACGCGAAGCTGCTCGAGATCGGCGCCGGCACGAGCGAGATCCAGCGAATCATCGTGGCGCGCGAGCTCATCCGCAAAGCCGGCTACTCGATGGGCGACAAGAGTTGAGCAACCCGTTCGAGTCGGACGATCAGAAAGCGCTCCGCGAAAGCGTGCGCCGGTTCACGGTCGACGTCATCGAGCCGATCGCGGCCGAAGATGACCAGCAGAAGCGGTTTCGTCGCGACATCTTCGACAAGATGGGCGGGCTCGGCGTCACGGGCATCACGACGCCGGAAGCGTGGGGCGGAGCGGGGCTCGGGTTTCGCGAGTACGTCATCGTGGTCGAGGAGATCGCGAAGGCGAGCGTGCCCTACGCGGTCGTGCTCGCGGTGACGGGGCTTCCGCAGCAGACGCTGAAGGCGCACGGCACCGACGCGCAGAAGGAAAAGTGGCTGCGGCCGCTCGCCGAGGGAAAACTACTCGGCGCGTTCGCACTCACGGAGCCGAGCGTCGGCAGCGACGCGGCGAATCTGAAAACGACGGCCACGAAGAGCGGGGATGGATACGTCCTCTCCGGCGCGAAGATGTTCATCACGAGCGCGGGCTACGCGGATGTCTATGTGGTGTTCGCACGGACGGGCGGCCCCGGCGCAAAGGGCGTGTCGAGCTTCCTCGTGCACAAGGACGACAAGGGGTTCACGGTCGGCGCGCCCGAGAAGAAGATGGGCTGGAACAGCTCGCCGCTCGCGCAGCTGTTTTTCGAGGACTGCCGCATTCCCGCGGACCGGTTGCTCGGCGCGGAAGGCGACGGCTTCCGGCACGCGATGGCGGCGCTCGACTCCGGGCGCATCACGATCGCGGCGATCTCGGTGGGCCTGATGCGCGGTGCGCTGGCGGCCTGCCTGAAATACGGGAAAGAGCGCACGGCGTTCGGGAAGCCGATCACGGACAACCAGGCGATCCAGTTCATGCTCGCCGACATGGACCAGAAGATCTCCGCGTCCGCGCGGCTCGTCGAGCACGTCGCGGCGCTGCGCGACGCGGGCCATCCCTACGGGAAGGAAGCCGCGATCGCGAAGTGCTTCGCGACGGACTCGGCGATGCAGGTGACCACGGACGCCGTGCAGGTGTTCGGCGGCTACGGCTACCTCGCGGACTATCCGGTGGAGCGGATGATGCGCGATGCGAAGGTGCTGCAGATCGTCGAGGGCACCAACCAGATCCAGCGCATGGTGATCGCCCGCGACCTGTTACGCGCCTGACTTCCGGTAGAATGAGGCCATGCGGTTCGGCCTCACATTCGCTCTCGTTGCAGTGTCGTCGTGACGGGCGACTTCAGCGGCCCGCTGGACTTGCGGATCACGGTGGTGACGGTCAACGGCACGTTCTCGACGGATCTCTTCCAGGTTCTGGAGAAGAGCCTCTACCTCGAGATGTAGCTTCCGGCCGGTCGCTGAAACTGCCGGAATCCCAGCGGTTTCGCCTTGACGGTGTCGCGACCCAGATGCTACTTCCGTCGCGTCGGGCGGCGGTTAGCGGGCTCACTCCGCCCTGGGAGGATGTCCATGCGCGGGTCTTGGCTGGCGGTAGCGGCGGCGGTCGTTTTTTCGGTGGGTTGCAGCGGCGGGGACAAGGGCGGCGCGTCGAGTGAGTCGATCGACCACCTCGTCATCGCGCCCGACGGCGCGACCATCGACACCGGAACCACCGTGCAGCTTCGCGCGACGGGCATCACCGAGAGCGGCCGCTACATCGACGTGACCGACGTCGAGTGGACCGCGAGCGCAGGCACGGTCGCCGCCGATGGCACCTACACGCCGGGCGCCGCAGGCCCCGTCGCCATCACCGCGGAAGCGGGCGGCAAGGACGGCGAGGCGACCCTCACCGTCGTCGCGACCGGCTCGCTCGCGATCACCGTCGTCGACGCGGCGACGGGCGCTGCGATCGCGGGGGCCGAAGTCTCGCTCGTCACGTCGAGCGCCGGCGTCCTCACGGCCGCCGACGGCACGGCGACGCTCACCGGCGCGTTCAGCGGCGCGATCGACGTCCAGGTCGTCGCGACGAACCACCACCCGATGACGATCTACGGCCTCAAGACGAAGGCGGTGCGCATCCCGCTTCGTCCCGAGAACCCACCGGTCGGCGGATTTTTCGAGGGCGTCCTCGACTTCACCGAGGCCTACGACTCGGACACGCCGGAAGCCGGCAGCCTCTGGATCGGCATCGGCGGCCCCGCGATCAAGGGCAACATCCTCGCGTTCGGCCTCGAGAGCCTGCTCGGTCCGACTCGCGCCGTGAACATCAGCGGCTTCGAGCTCGACGCTCCGAGCAACCTCTACGTGCACGGCTTCACGGATCCGTTCATCGCGGCGGCGCCCGCGGGCGAGACGGTCGCGTTTGGTCTCGGCGGCGAAGTTGAGATCTCGGCGATCACCGACGTGATCGCGGGCGGCACGTCGGATCTCGGCGAAGTGATCGCGGAGCTCCTCCCGATCTTCAACACGTTCTATTACGCGACGCGCGAGAACGTTTCGGTCGCAAGCAACCAGACCGTGTCCGGCCAGGACATGGTGCTCACGCAGTCGCTTTCGAAGAAGGCGACGCTGAACGTCGGCCCGCGTCCCGTGACCGATCCCAACCCGCTCGTGATCGCGGCCGTCGACTTCGGTCCCGAGATCGGGTTCGTCCTCTCCGGCCTGAACATCGTCGATGGCGAGACGGCCAGCGTCAGCGAGATCCAGGTTCCGCCGCTCACCGACAACTTCGCGGACAAGTCCTACGTGTTCCTCGTCGTCTCGCAGGAAGGCGGCCTCGGCGCGAGCAGCACCGACCAGCAGGTCGCCGTGCTGTCCCGCGGACACACCAGGATCTCCTCGATCGACGCACCGGACTTCCTCACGCCGCCGCCATTCCCGAGCTTCACGGGGACGGGCGCGACGCGCACGTTCGAGTTCGGCCCGACGGCCGGCGCGGACTTCCTCTTTCACACGTTCACGCGGACGCTCGTCGTCGGCACGGCGAACGGCCCGACGCTCGAGTGGGACGTCGTGAACGCGGGTGACGCCGATGGCTTCGTGCTGCCGGCCGTTCTCACGACGAACGCGGCGCAGGCGGGCGGCTCGTGGACCGTGCAGTCGCTCGGTCTCGCGTCGCAGACCTACGAGTCGCTCTTCACGCCCAACGCTCCGATCGATTCCTCCAACTACTTCAACGACGCCAACCGCGTGGTCATCACGAACGCGGACGTGGACTAAGTCGAACGATGATCAAGGTCGACTGGACCTACACGACCGACACCGCCGTCGGGGAGCGCTCGGGTATCCGGGTGGGCGACCTCGACGCGATGGGTGCGCGATCGCGTGAAGTCCACGCCGACCTGGTGCAGGCGCGCGAGAAGGGCGTGCTCGGCTTCTGGGACCTGAAGGCGCGCGAGGCGGACGCGAAGTCCGTTCGCGAAGCGGCCAAGCGCATCAAGGGCGAGTTCGAGTGGCTCGTCGTGCTCGGGATCGGCGGCTCGTCGCTCGGGCTGCGCACGATCCTGGATGCGTTCTGCCCGCCGTCGCCGTTCACGGGACGGAAGGGCTGCAAGGTCATCGTCGTCGACAACATCGATCCGGAACGGCTCGAGCGTCTCGACGAGCGCATCGACTGGAAGAAGACCGCGATCAACGTCGTCAGCAAGTCGGGCAACACGCCCGAGACGGCCGCGCAGTTCATCTGGATGCGCGAGAAGCTCGTGAAGGCCGTCGGCGCCGACAAGGCGAAGAAGCGGATCTTCGCGACGACCGACAAGTCGAAGGGCTTGCTTCGTCCTGTCGCCGACAAGGAGGGCTACCCGACGTTTTCGGTGCCCGACAACGTCGGCGGGCGATTCTCCGTGCTCACGCCGGTCGGACTTCTTCCGGCAGCGGCCGCGGGAATCGATCCGCTCGAGCTCGTCGGCGGCGCGGCCGACATGGCGGCGCGTTGCGACACGCCCGATCTCGAGAAGAACCCGGGCTACCTGATCGCGGCGCTGCACTACCTCGCCGACACAAAGAAGAAGATGAACGTCAGCGTGATGATGTCCTACGCCGACGGCCTCCTCACGTTCGCCGAGTGGTACAAGCAGCTCTGGGCCGAGAGCCTCGGGAAGCGGAAGGACCTGAAGGGCAACGACGTCTTCATCGGACAGACGCCGGTGACGGCGCTCGGTCCGACCGACCAGCACTCCATCCTGCAGCTCCTGATGGAAGGGCCGTTCGACAAGCTGATCACGTTCCTGTCGCTCGAAACGTTCCGCACGACGGTGAAGATGCCGAAGGGCGCGGCGGCCGAGCCGTATCCGTATCTGGCGGGCCGCACGTTCAACGACCTGCTCGCGTACGAGCGCGAAGCGGTCGCCGCATCTCTTGCGGGCGAAGGCCGGCCGAGTCTGACGGTGCGGCTCGACGAGCTGACCCCTCGGACGCTGGGCGAGCTCTTCTTCCTCTACGAGGCCGCGACCGCGTTTGGCGGCGGTCTCTACGGCGTCGACGCGTTCGATCAGCCGGGTGTCGAGGCCGGAAAGAACATCACCTACGGGCTTTTGGGCCGGCCGGGCTACGAGGCGCAAAAAGCCGCCTTCGACGCTCTCAGAGCCAAGATCCCGTCGCGCATTACCTGAATTCCGACGGTCCGGAGCGGGGTTGCAACGCGCGATTACCCCCCAAAGGAAGCGGTGCGGTAGACTTGAGGACGGACCGCTCCAAGGGTCTTCGCCCGATGCCGCCCGACGAAAAGACCAGCATCACCACCCAGGTCGACCTCAAGTCCCTGGAGAACGTGCTGCAAGGCGCGGCGCGGCCGGCCCTCGTCATCATGACGGGCAAGCTGCTGGGGAAGAAGTACGACCTCGTCAAAGCGGAGAACATCATCGGGCGCTCCAGCGAGTGCGAGATCCCGATCAAGGAAGAGGACATCTCGCGCAATCACGCGAAGCTCGTCGTCATCGAGAACCGCGTGAAGGTGTCCGACATGGGCTCGACGAACGGCACCTACGTCAATCGCAAGAAGGTCGAAGGCGAGGCGGTTCTCGAGAACGGCGATCAGCTTCGCTGCGGCAACACCGTCTTCAAGTTCCTGAGCGAGGGCAGCGTCGACAGCGTTTATCACGACGAGCTCTACAAGCAGGCGACGCTCGATCCGCTCACGCGGATCTTCAACCGCAAGCACTTCAACCAGGAGATCGAGAGCGAGGTTTCGCGCGCGCGTCGCTACGGGCGCCCGCTCTCGATGCTGCTGATGGACCTCGACCACTTCAAGCGCGTGAACGACACGCACGGGCACCCGGCCGGCGACTACGTGCTGAAGAAGACGGCCGAGGTCGTGCGCGAGACGCTGCGGGCGCAGGACATCTTCGCGCGCTACGGCGGCGAGGAGTTCGCGCTGCTTCTGCCCGAGACGACGAACGACAACGGCTTCACGCTCGCCGAGAAGCTGCGCCAGAAGCTGGGAAGCACGGTCTACGAGTTCCAGGGCAAGAAGATCCCCGTGACGATGTCGATCGGCCTCGCGACGCTCAAAGCCAGCCACGCGGGCTTCGACGACCTCGTCGCCGAGGCGGACAAGAATCTCTACGCCGCGAAAAACGGCGGCCGCAACAAAGTCTGCCGCTAGTAACGGAGGTCCGATGGATCGCGTGACGTGGATGCGCGGCTCGCGCCATGCGGCCTGCGGCAACAAGATCCTGCGCGATGACGTTCCGCGGATCGTGCGCGCTGGTGGAGATGGAGCTCGTGAGTCCCGACACGATGATCCACGTCGACGACGACGGCCCGGCGGTATTCCCCGGCCGGAAGATTCCGCCACGCACGGCAACGCCCGCACGGTCTTGATTGGGCACATATCCGCAATTCGCGCTCGAGACGTTCTCGGCATGTCGAATCGGACATAGGTACGGGTTAGAGACATCCCTGACAGTCCTGCCCAAGGACATCCCTGACATGGTAGGTCGTCTTGCCCAAGGACATCGCTGACGCTCGGGGGCATGACCTGGAAAGCGAGCAACGTCGTGACGGAGCGTTCGAGGTTCGCCATCGAGTTCGAGCGGCGCTGGAGGGCGCACCAGGGCCGTGTGAACGTCGCCGAACTCTGCCGCATCTTCGGAGTGAGTCGACAGACCGGTTACGTCTGGATCAACCGCTACCTCGCCGCGAAGCGGGACGTGCGAGCTCTCGCGGACCGGTCGAGGCGTCCCCTGAGCAGCCCCACGGCTGTGTCCGAAGACATGCAGGACTTCATCGTCGCGATGCGCAAGCAGAAGCCGAAGTGGGGCCCTCGGATGCTCCGGGCCTGGCTGATCGACCGGCATCCGGGCAAGTCGTTTCCGAGCGCGAGCACTTTCGCGAACGTCCTCAAGCGCCACGGCATGACGACGCCGCGGAAGGGTCGGCGACGCGCGCGAGCCGCTCGTGTGTCGATGATTCCGCTCGGCGATCCGACAGGCCCGAAGTTAGTCGGCGAGCCCTTCGACTCGCTTCGCTCGCTCAGGGTGAGGAAGGC